>Ga0315330_10002511_pt1 | contig 12574 bp, 18 predicted proteins | sample M140m34915metaG_FD_203453 | JGI IMG/M metagenome (GOLD analysis project Ga0315330, IMG submission 203453) | Ammonia-oxidizing marine archaeal communities from Monterey Bay, California, United States - M1 40m 34915 | ecosystem: Environmental > Aquatic > Marine > Intertidal zone | place: USA... | reverse complement strand
AGAGCCTTTGTCTTTGCAAGAGGTCAAAGAATATCTAAGACTAGAAGATGCTAGTGACGAAAGGGTGGTTCAACCCATGATAACAGCTGCAAGACAGTTTGCAGAAAATCACCTGGCCAGATCTCTGATGCAACAAACAATAACACTTACCTTAGATGCAATCACAGATCAAGAAAGCTATATGCCAGAAGGTATGAGAACTGCACCAGATCTGAATTATTATAAGAATTATGTTGTATTACCAGGATCCCCGATACAAAGTGTAACAACACTAAAGACATTTGATGACAGTGATAATGCAACCACAATGGCAGCTACAAAATATTATGTGGACACACAAAGAGAACCAGGAAGGATTGTTCTAAGAACAGGAGAAACCTTTCCAACAGCTTTGAGGGTGGCAAACGCAATAGAAGTTGTATATGTGGCAGGGTACGCGAGTGCTTATGCTATACCTGAACCCATCAGGATGGGGATGTTTCAACACATTGCCCATATGTATGAGCATAGAGGAGACATGGGAGAGTACCAACAAGCAAGAGAGATCCCTGCTATGATCAAGATGTTATATGCCCCTTACAGGATCCATAGTGGCCTGGGATCAAGCGCATTGATGTCTGTGGGGTAGATTATGCCTAACATCGGACATATGCGACACCAGATAGAGCTACAGAAGCCGACAAATACAAGAGATGCAGGCGGGGGTATTACAGAAGCCTACACAACTTTAGTCAACCTATGGGCAGCTATAGAGCCAAAGAGGGGTAATGAAAGTTTAAGACAGGGACAAGTTAAAGAACAAACAACTCACCTTTTCACAATTAGATATAGAAAAGATATCGGCACAAACTTCCGTATTTTGTACGATGAAGATTACTACAACATAAGATACATTAAGAACGTAGATCACAGAGATAGGTTTCTAGAGTTGGAATGTGAGTTGGGAGTTACGGTCTGATGGCAAAAAGCGGAATAAAAAACTTAGAAGGTTTCAAGAAAAAATTAAAAAAACGGCTAGACGACAATACAAAAAAAGAACTCAAACGTCTGGTGGGAAGAAGCGCATCTTTAGTTGCACAAACTGCCATAGACAGTATAGCTGAAGGGAACAAAACAGGCAGAGTCTACTCAAGAGGAAACAGAACAAAACCCCATGTTGCATCTGCACCAGGTGAACCACCTGCAACAGATCAAGGTAAACTGGCAGGAGGCATAACTTTCAAAGTAGATCTAGAAAAAGACGAGATTGTAGGCCAAGTTCTATCAAACTCCGATGGACAGTCACCCTACGGAGTACACCTTGAGTTCGGAACGACAAATATACTGCCAAGACCTTTCATGCAACCTGCTTTGGAAAAGAACAGACCAAGAATCAAAAGAATATTTAAAGATGGAGACTACTTAGACTAATGGCACTAGGACAATTTGCAATCCAATCGGCAATCTACTCTAGGTTGAATGGAGACAATAACCTTACCTCTACTTTAGGTGCAGGAATATATGATGAGGTGCAGGAAGGCAACAGCTATCCTTTCGTGAGCATAGGAAGAGACAGTTCTATAGATTTCTCAACGAAAGACGTAGACGGTAGTGAATATACAATAAACCTGGACGTATGGTCACAATACAAGGGGAGTAAACAAACAAAAGAAATTATGGACAGGATTCATGATTTGCTTCATGATTATGGTTTGAGTGTTACAGGGTTCAATCTTATTAACTTGAGATTTGAGTTCGGCGATATCTTAATAGATCCAGACGGAGTGACCAGGCACGGTGTCATGCGATTCCGAGCCATAATACTAGGAACATCCTAACTAGCTGTACTTAGTAAATATTTGATGCCAGGAGGCTTGTTTAATTAGAGAGTAAATAACTACTGCTCTCTCAATTGGAGAATAAATATGGCAGCACAAAAAGGTAGTGCAATGCTAATGAAAGTCGGTAATGGTGGTTCACCTGAGACTTTTACAACAGTGGGTGGCTTGAGATCAACAAGCCTTACAATCAACAACGAATCAGTTGACGTTACAAACAAAGACAGCACCAACAATGAAAGAACAATGTTGGCAGGCGCAGGTGTAAGATCCGTAAGTGTTTCAGGAAGTGGTGTATTTACAGATGCCTCTAGTGAAGCAACTATAAGAACAGCAGCTTCTGGTGACACACATGGTAACTATCAATTTTTAGTGCCAGACTTTGGAACATTTACAGGAGCCTTCCAAATAACGTCTCTAGAGTATGCAGGTGAGTTCAACGGTGAAGTTACTTACTCAGTGTCTTTTGAGAGCGCAGGTGCTATAACGTTTGCTACAGTCTAATAAATGGCCTGGCAAAACGTAACAGTTAAAGGTGCGAAGGCAGAGATCCCTGCCATGCAAAACGGCGAAATGCTTGAGGTGCCTAACCAATTAGGAAAGAACCCATCAACAGTTATAGTTGATGGTAAAACCTATGACATTCTTTCTTGTGTACTAGACGAGAGAGACAATATATTAAAAATCAAACTTGCAATGGCAAGTACAAAACAGGAGAAGTCAGATGACAAACCCACTAAAGGGCGAGATTGAGATAGAGTTAGGTGAAAAAACCTACAAAAGCAGGTTGACTGTTGATGCTATTATAAAAATAGAGGAAGAGTTGGACTGTGGCATCATAAAACTAGCAACGAAAATGGCAGATGCCGACATAAGGATGGCAGAAATAATAGGTGTTTTACATCCTGCTTTGAGAGGTGGTGGAAACAACCTGGATAGAAAAGACGTTATAAACATAGTCTCAGAAACAGGCATAGTGAAAGCAAGCGCAGCAGTGGCTACACTTTTAGCACTTACACTAACGGACTCAGAAGCAGAAGAAGATGAGGGAAAGCCTCAAGGGGTGGAGAGTCCTTAGACTCTCTGCCTATAAGAAGGTATTTCACAATATGCGTGGGGATGATAGGAATAAGAGCAAAAGACTTCTGGGAAATGTCACCTATAGAAATTTACATGGCACTAGAAGGATTTGTAGAATTTAACGGAGGTGAGCAGGACAAACCACTGACCAACCAAGAACTTGAAGATTTGATGGAGTTGTACCCTGATTAAAGATGGCAACAGTTGACCAATTAGTTATAGAGATCCGTGCGGAGACTAGAAAACTCCGTAAAGGCCTGGACGATGTCAATAAGAAATTAGGAAGAACCGAAAAATCAGCAAAAAAAACAAATAGAACATTCAGCAAATTAGGTGGAGTTGTGGCAGCAATTGGTTTTGTTGCTTTGACCGCCAGTCTCATCAATACAATACGAAAGTTTGAAGATTTAGAAGCTACTTTAAGAGCAGTTACTGGTAGCACAGAAGCAGCTGCAGAATCATTCAAACTAGTTAGAGCATTCACCGCGAGAACAGTTTTCCAAGTTGATGAGGTTGCAAGATCCTTCATAACCTTGAAACAAGCAGGTATCGTGCCGACTAGTGAAGTCTTACAAGACTTTGGTAACTTCGCGGCAGGTATGGGCAAAAGCATAGAGCAACTAGCTCAAGCAGCTTTCAATGCAACCACTGGCGAGATGGAGATGCTCAAACAGTTCGGTGTCATAGCCAGGCAACAAGGTGACAAAATTACAGTTACATTTGACGGTGTAACCAAGACCATAGACAGATCTGGTGAATCTATCATTGCCTTTTTAAGAGAGATCGGCCAAACAACATTTGCTACAGCTATAGAAGAAAGATTTAAAACACTTTCAGGTGCTATAGCTAACTTAAACGATTCGTTAGACTCTTTTCAAGTCAGAATCGGAGAAGCAGGCGCAACACAAGGTATGGTGGATTTTACAAAAGAAAGTACGCGACTCATAGAAGCATCTGATCCGATAGCTGATGCACTTGGACTTGCAAGTCGTGCTTTTTTAAATATTGGCACAACCATAGCAGGCGGAGCCGCTACTCTTCTGGAATTTTTTCAAACAGCAAAAGATGGTGAAGATGACTTAGATGCATTAAATAAAAGATTACAACAATTAATAAAAACCAACGTGGATTTCAAAGCAACTTTGACAGCAGATGAAAAAACAGAATTTGCACTTTTTGAAAAGCTGAATAAAGATATGCGAAACGCAAAATTTAGTGTTGAAAAATTAGTGGCAAACGATTTTGCTGACTTATCAAGAATAATTAATAAAGTAGCCGATGAAAAACTAAAAATTCACCTAAGTCGTGTAGAAGAAGAAGTCACCGATAGCATGAGAGAAACGACAAGAGAGGAAATAATAAGAAGCATGTTGGGAGGCATGACTGTTGAAGAATATCAAGAGGCAGTTAAAATTTTCCTATCAGAATCAGATCAACTTTCAGAAGGAATCATATCTATGCAAAGAGCAATAGTAGCATCATCAGAACAATTTACAGGAGACTTTGTAGAGTCTTTGCTGAATGGAACAAATGCACTACAGGCATTCAAAGACTTCTCAAAACAAATAGTCAGTCAAATAATAACTATATTTTTACAAATGGAAGTTGTGAATAGGATCCTAGCAGGCCTTTTTCCAAATTTAGGCATTAGTTACGGAGGAATCATTTCAGATCCAGGAGGCGGCGCAGCTGCAGCTGCAACAAGATCTACGGGAAGCCCTGGACTGTTTGCAAGTGGAGGAACCGTGCAAAGAGGATCTCCAGTAATTGTAGGAGAAAGAGGAGCAGAAATATTTGTCCCAAATACAGGTGGAACCATTATGAATAATATGAACAGTGCCAATGCGATGGGAGGTTCACCGATTGTTATAAATCAATCAGTCAATTTTGCAACAGGTGTAGTTCCAACAGTAAGAGCAGAAGTGACAAAGATGCTTCCACAGATATCTGATGTTACAAAAGGCGCAGTCCTGGAAGCAGCAGTGCGCGGTGGATCATATAGAAAAGGACTTATAGGACGTGGCTAGAATAATAACCATGCCGACATCGCCGAACTTTGTAAGAAGTACGTTCAGTCTTTATAGAGCTATCGGTCAAACAGCTTCACCGTTCACAGGCAAAGTGCTGACACAAGAATTTGATGCGGTCTACTGGCAAGCAGACGTTGCTCTGCCACCGTTAAACAGAACACAGGCAGTAGAATGGCAATCGTTTCTGATGCAATTAAAAGGCACTACGAATCATTTTCAGTTTGCAGATCCAGATGCATTAACCAATCAAGGAACATTCAATACAACGCATTTACTGGGCGACAAACGCATAAATGATGCTAATACAAGTATTACAGTTACAAATACCAATACTATAGAGACAAGTGATGCAGTTTTTGGAAGCGCAGTAGCAGGAGATTTCATTCATGTGACAGGTCTTGCAAATGAAGAAAACAATGGCACTCATAAAATAACTACAGTAAACAGCAATCAACAAGTAGTAGTGGATAGTGTTTTGACTAATGTAAGTTCAACTGCAAGCTGTAAAGTTCAACAGAACGTGAAAGGTGCAACTGCACTTTCATTAGACACTACAAGTAGTTTCACAGGGACTATAAAAAAAGGAGATTACTTAGGAATCACAGCAGGAACAGCTACAACAGCAAATCCTGTTCAATTAGTTATGGCGGTAGAAGATGCCACCCTCACAGATGCAAGTCCAGACAGGTACTCTGTAAGGATAGAGCCAAAGCTAAGATCAGACTTAGCCGATGGTAATTTTGTGATTTTTCAAAACCCAAAAGGATTATTCAGATTACGAGAAAACACAGTTGAGTGGAGCGCAGATAGGCTTTCACTATACGGAATAAGTTTTTCATGCATTGAGGTCGTCTGATGGCAACCAGGCAAGGCATAGACACAGCGATTTCATCCAGGCTTGGTGCCGATGCACAAACTATTTTTTTTGCGGTAAAAGCAGAATTTGATACAGATGACATAAGAGTCTGGACAGGCAATGATGACTTAACGGTTGACTCTGAAACATATACAGGCGCAGGATCCCTTCTGGCTATAAGCGGTGTTGAAGAAGATCTAGAACTAAAATCAAGTGGCATTACAATATCTTTGTCAGGCATGGATGCTACGGTTCTGAATTATGCTTTGACAGAAAACTATCAAAACAGACCAATTTCTTTGCTTATGGGATTTCTTATGGGTGGATCAAACGAAAGCGCAGGAGAAATAACATTATTCAAAGGCCGTATGACATCACTAACTGTCAACGATACGCCAGAAGGAGCTACGGTAACGATAGATTGCGAGAACAGATTAGTAGATTTAGAAAGGCCATCAAACCTCAGATACACCTTAGAGTCGCAACAATTTCTACACAACGGCGATACTGGATTCAACAGAGTGCAACAGCTTGCAGATAAGCAGATAGCATGGGGTCAAAAACAGGATGTAAGCGCAGGAGGTGGAGGTAGCAATCGTGACTCAGGACATCATAATACAGAAGAAAACCACAGATAATGAAAAAGTTACCTGACTGGGAAATAGAGTTTGATGCTTATCTGAACCGTAAACTCCTGACTCCCTTCAAATGGGGAGAATGGGATTGTGTTCACTTTACCAATGGTTTTATAAAAACTATGACAGAAGAAAGTTTACTGCCTGAAGATTGGTCTTGGGATAGTGAAGATCAAGCCATGAAAAGTATTTTTAAATATGGCAAAGGTAAAGGTCTTGCATCTGCAATAGATAACGCAGTGAAAAAGACAACAGGCATCAGACACATAGAATCTGCATATATCACTAAAGGAGACTTTGGAGTTTACAAAGAAGAAAGTGAACTTGCGTGTGTATTTGATGGATTCAACGCTTTAGGTGTAGATGACGATGGGTTAGTTGTGAAGCAGAATGTAAATGTCATCAAGGCTTGGAGGATAGATGGCTAAACATATCAAAGCAGCTTTAGTAGCAGCATTTGTAGTATTTGTAGTAGCAGCTACAGGTCAATTTGGTAGTGCATTCCAGGCGTTTGCATCTTTGGGTGTTCCTGCAGGAGCAGCATCATTAGCTGCCGTTACATTTGCAACAACTCTGCTTTCCTCTGCTATAGGAGGCATGTTATCAAAAGGACTAAATGCAACAGGTGCAAATTTTGGATCTAAGTTTGCAACACGCGCTCCAACAGCACCAAGACAAATAATATACGGAAAATGCCGTGTAGGTGGTACTTTCGTACACATGGAAACAACGGGAACAGATAATCATCTTTTTCACGCAGTCATAATCTTAGCAGGACACGAAGTAGAAAGCCTGGAAAGTGTAAGACTGAACGATGTAACTCTAACAACATCATCAAGCACAATAAACAGTACGACTGTTTTCACCGTTACAAACTCAGAATTTACCAATACAGAAAACGATAACAATTATGGTTCAGGTAGATTAGTAAGATTTTGCTTTGAAGATGGATCCCAGACTGCATCTAATGCTTATGCTGTTGCACAAAGTTCATTGACCACTTCTGATAAGTTTTTGGACTGTGCCTACGTTTATATCCAAATGGTTTTTGATCCAGAAAAGTTTGGAGGTGGAATGCCTAATATGTCTTTTGTCGTCAAAGGCAAAAAAGTTTTTGATCCAAGAAACTCAAGCACAGCATGGAGCGACAACCCCGCTCTATGCATTAGAGATTATCTGACAGACACAACATATGGATTGAAAGCATTAAGTTCTGAAATTAACGACACAACTAATCAAGGTGGAGTGGCAGCAGCTGCAAATGCCTGCGAAGTGGATGTAACTCTTGCTGACAATAGTTCTACAGAAGATAAATATACTGCAAACGGATTTACTAATTTTGGAGCTAGTGGGAGTGGTGTCATAGAAGGGTTACTCAGTTCAATGGCAGGAAAAATGTCATATACAAACGGACAATTTAACATTTTTGCAGGCACAACACAGACACCCTCTCTGACAATCACAGATGATAATCTTCTTGCACCTGTTACTGTGGCAACACAAGGTGCAACAGGAGATCTCTATAATACAGTTAAGCCTGTTTACGTGGACTCAACAAACAACTTTGTGGCAGCAGATGCTCCTGTTTACCAGGATTCAACGTTTCTTACAGAGGACACACCCAATGGAACAAACTCTGACAAGCCAAATTATGTCAAACAAATGGAAAAGCAGTTGCCGTTTACAGTAACGCATACAATGGCTCAAAGGATTGGTAGATTAGCACTCAAAAATCAAAGATTCAGTACACAAATAAGTTGCTTGGTTGATTTATCTTTTATGAAACTGCAACCTGCAGATTGGGTATATGTTACAAATGAAAGACTAAGTTTTTCTCAAAAGGTTTTTGAAGTTATTTCTGTAAATATGGAGGTGCTACAAACAGAGGATGTTCCTGTTCTGGGAGTTAGACTAAGTCTAAAAGAGACAGACAACTCAATTTTTTCTTTTGCTGTCAGCGATTACCAGGCTAACATAGCAGCAGGGAGTGACTTGGTATCTGGTACTTTTCAAATTGCAGCACCTAGTAATCTTTCTATAGCTTCTAATACAGAAGTTAATGATGTTTATAACACAAGAGTTGTGGTGGCATCTTGGACTAACAGTGCATCTTCTCTAGTCTCAGGTACAGAGGTGCAATTTAAGAGAAATAGTGCATCAAATTATAGTTCTATGTTTGCAGGAAATGGTGCAACAGAGTTGTCGGTAGGTGGATTAGAAGTCGGACAAACTTATAATTTTAGGGTAAGGCATTACGGTATATCTGGAGTTAGGTCTGCTTTTACTTCTGTAGTGAATCATACAGTTACAGGTTCAGTTGTTTCTGTGAGTAGTCTTGATAATTCCAATACCACAAAGTCTGATGTCGGTTTAGACAATGTAGATAATGAAAGTTCAGCAACAATTAGAGGTCAAGAAACATCTGGTAATCATTCAGGCACAGTAGGTGGAGTTGCTAATAGTACCATAACAGTTGGTGCGCAAAGAGCAAATGAGAGAATAGATAGTAGCGGAAGATTTACAGGTGATTTAACTGGTAACGTAAGAAGCAACGGTACTACAAAAAGTCCTGCTGAACTTATAGATGCACATACAAGGGCAACAGCAGGATTAGATAGTAGCGGTAATGTGCAAAGAGATGTGCCTGCCGCTCAAATAAATAATGCCTTAGTCACAGTGCTAAATGCAGACTCGCAAATAGCGCAATGGATTTCTAGCGATGGATCCGTTTATTCACCAACATCATCAAACATAGATTTGACTGTCACTGCAGACAACGGAACGAGTAAACAGAGTTGCACAATCAGATGGTCATTTGTAAATGTAAGCAACAGCACAGCAGATTATATAAGTGCGTGTGTAGAACAAGCAGATGCTAGTAATGCCTTCACATTAGGCAGTATTACTGATCTATCAGGCAACAATGTAAAATCAGCAACTTGTGTAGTAACACATACCGCATCAAGTGAAACAATAACTCTACAGGCTCTTTTATCCTTAACAAACGTATCAGGAGGAGGTAAGTAATGGCTACAGTCACTTCAAGCAACGGTTATAAAATGCGACCACTCCTTGAATCAGATCAATCTTTTGTCATGGAATGTCTGAAAGATTTTCCAATCGGTTCTAATACTTACTATCAGAGAATCACAGAGTTCAGTCATATGCTTTATGTGACGGAGGGATATAGTGCCGATACAGTAAAGGCAGGCAACCAATGTTCTCTAACAGCAGTTCTTGAAAAGACAGATGGTACGAAACTTGGATTCAATCATTATGAATTTGATAACAAAGTTGTAACCATTAAAATGGGAGTTATACACCCTACATACAGAGGCGAAGGTCATGCGACAGCAAACCTTATGTTAGGCGGTGCCTTGTGTTATACGGAGTTGGGTTGCACAGGTGCGGTCTTAGAATTGGTTGATACTTACGAGAATCAACTAGAGAGATGGCGACCAGATCTTAGTACAGCAGAAACAGATAGAACAAACGAAAATAAGTTTGGAGATGCACAAACTTACAAACTGATTAAAATAACAGCAAAAGCAACAGAACATGAAACCCACAGAGCAGCACATAGCACATGGGGTTCAGTAACATATACAATAAGCTAGGAGGTAAATATGGAACAACACGGTTCGCCAAGATTCGGCGGTGATATGGATAGAAATGAGGTAGAAATAGATCTTAATAAGTTTATGGCTTTGCTACAAGAAAAGTCTGAACTTAAAGATAGAATCAGAGAGTTGGAAGATGAATACAATCGCAACCCATTTCAGAAGTTAATCTTTGTGGCAGAAGCTATAGACAGTTGGAGAATCATACCTAGAGCATTTTTAGGTGTTTATATGTATCTGCTTTATTACACTACATTCTGGTTTATGGATTTGCCTGATCCAAGTTTTGAACAGTCAGGCTTGATCTCAATAGTGGTAGGGGCAGGGGCGGCATGGTTCGGTCTATATACAAATAGCCACAAGCCACAAACTAAAAAAGATTAGATTATGGAAGTGTTTGAACTCATAGCAGAAGTAGGATTGCCAATAGCAAGCGGTCTGATTATGGGTTTCTTTATCTTTTTGGTTATGAAACAAATCATGGACGGTCTTGTTGATGAAATCAAAACGATACAAGGCATAACTAAGATGCTGATTACCAGATGCACAATAATAAATAACGAGCAGATTAAGATTGATATAATGGTATCAAGTGCATTGAATATAGCACCAGACCTAGACAGGATAGCAAGAGCGGAAAATTTTGTAGAGGACGGTACTATTGATGCTAGAAGGGATTAGTGGACATAGCACAGCTTATAGCAGACTTTGGGTTTCCAGTAGTCATGGTCGTTGGTCTTGGCTATTTCGTTTATTTCATCTGGACTACGGTAACAGAGGAAGTAGAACCTGCATTAGAAGAGATGAAGGCAACAATTATCAGGTTGACAGATTCGCTCAGGCTTTTGGATCAAGACCAAATTCGTCTTAGTGTGAAACTTGAGACTCTTGAGAAAAGAGAAAAAGAGATGCAAAATGAAACAGCAGAACCAAAAAATAAAAACGAAAAAGGAGTTAGAAGAGTTGATTAAACAACAACAGGACAGACGTAATGGATAAAGCAAAAATTAATCAAATAGAAAGAGAGCAACTTGTATCAATAGACAATGTAATATTTGAACCTATGCCCAAAAGACCTTTTCCACGTGATAAATATATTTATGAATATACAAATGCTGAGTTTGAAAAAGATTTTATACAGCTAGATAAGATAATTGTAAGAGGCTCTCTAACTGCGATACTTTTAAGTTTAGCATTAATGACTTACGCAGTTAATTTTCTTTGATGGATAGAGAAAAACAAAAGATACTCGTATTGGTCTGTATATTAGGTCTAGCTAATATCTTGTTGATTTCTTTGACACTTGGTGCTGATGAAATGACACACAAATTCAAAAATCCTAGTTTTTCTGGCAACGGATATAGTTCCCATGTACTTACTATAGAGAATCAAGAATTTAATAGAAAAGAAGCCATAAGAGAAGAAATAAAAGCATACCAAGAAGATCTAGAACGCGAGGCAGAAAACACAACTTTGGCCAGATTTATTCGTAATTTGGAATCGCGAATTTATGCCCAGATTTCCAGGCAGTTGGTAGATAGCTTGTTTGGCGAGACAGCATCTGAATTTGGGACTCTAGAATTAGAAGGCAATACTATAGAATACAGAGTGGAGGATGACAAAATAACATTAATAATTACAGATGAAGAAGGCAATACTACAGAAATTACTGTTCCTCTCGGTTCTTTCTACTTCTAGCTGTGCATTAATTGTTCCCCCATTAGACAACGGGATCCCACCTTTTAAAAGTGTAGAAGAAGCACAAGTCGGTGCCTTACTGACAAAACTGTCTGAAGTAGACATACCAAAACGCAAACCTATAGTTGCGGTTTACCCAAACTCATTCAAAGACAATACTGGCCAACGCAGATCCAACAGTCAATATGCAAGTTTTAGTACGGCAATTACCCAAGCACCTGATGCATATCTTATTAGAGCTCTGAAGCACTCAGGAGTTTTTGAAGTGGTAGAAAGAGTAGGACTGGATAACCTTACAAAAGAAAGACAGATTATAAGGACTAGCAGAGAGGATTTTTCTGAACCACAAAAGGTCAAACCCCTTTTATTCGCAGGACTGCTTATGCAAGGTTCCGTAGTTACCTACGAATCTAATCAAAGATCTGGCGGCGCTGGAGCAAGGTGGCTCGGTATCGGAGGGAGCAAAGAATATAGGCAAGACTCAGTGACAATACAACTCAGAACGGTCTCAGTTTTGACAGGCAAGATCCTGATTGAAGTACTTGTTACAAAGCAAATATTGTCAGCAGCTGTAAACCAGGATGTTTTTAGATTTTATAGTAACGGAACCGAACTAGTTGAAATAGAAAGCGGAATAGTGGAAAATGAATCAATTAACATAGCTTTACAGATTGCGGTGGAAACAGCAGTGCTAGAAACTATAAAGGAAGGATATGAACAAGAGTATTGGATTAAAGGTTCTTGAGCCTTTAAAAATAAATGTTCTTGGGTTTGTTTTACTAATCATATCACTAGATGTTTTGTCAGCAGACAATGAAATATATATAGACCAGTCGGG
>Ga0315330_10002505_pt1 | contig 12584 bp, 10 predicted proteins | sample M140m34915metaG_FD_203453 | JGI IMG/M metagenome (GOLD analysis project Ga0315330, IMG submission 203453) | Ammonia-oxidizing marine archaeal communities from Monterey Bay, California, United States - M1 40m 34915 | ecosystem: Environmental > Aquatic > Marine > Intertidal zone | place: USA... | reverse complement strand
AGCTCTGCGTCTGGCGGCTCGCTGACTACGCTGACATTCGCCAGCACCGGGTCAAGGCGGACACTGATTTCACGTTCCTGGTTTGGCTCAGTGCGAACGCTGCTAGTAGACGACTGATAGCCATCCTTGAAGAAAGTAACCTGATGACTTTCGTTCGGTGTCAGCGCAACTTCCAGAGGCGTAAGGCCCTGAAACACGCCGCCGATGGTAACGCTGGCGGCGGACGGATTGGACCGGATGAACACGAGGCCATCGGCAGGCTCCAACGCAACCTCTGGCACCACAAAATCTTCACCGGCGATCACATCGAAACCCTCCTGCCAGGCCTTGTGGCCTGTCAGCTTGAGCGTAACGTCACGCTGACCCTGCAGTATTTCTGCATTGAGCGGAGTGGTACCAAAGATTTCACCGTCTACGATCACATCAGCGCCGGCAGGAGAGGTCGTAAAAGACAGTGTGGCCCAGGCTGGCTCAAGGCCCGCCTCAAAGCTCTGGGGGACCGATCGCCCCTCGATGGTGATTGGCTGCCCGTAGTCAAGGTAGCGGTCCAGCGTAATGGTCATTTGGTAGTCACCTGCCTCGACCGGGACGTCGGTCAGGGGAGTCTGACCAATATCAACACCATCGATCTGAACTCGGGCACCTTCGATATTGGTGCTAACGATCGAAACCAGGCCCGGTAGCTTTCGCATGGTAAACGGATGTGTTTGAGACTGCTCCGTTCCGACGATAAGCTGTGTAGTCGTGTCGTGATAGCCTTCGTTTATTAGGGTGATCTCATAAGACCCTGTGCGAATGAGATAGCGCGGCCCAAGCTGAAGCGCCAGACCTCCGCTGATCTCAACATCTGCCGAAATCGGATTGACTTCAACGAATACCGAACGTGCTGTCAGCACGAAGAAACCCGCTACAGTTGAAACAACGACGAAGGCCGCAACAATCAAGTGAAACCAGCGAAATTGATAGCTGAAATTACGCCCTAAATCTTTATGGGGCGTAAAGTCAATGGGAACTATCGGGTCAATTGTCCCTTTTTCTCCCATAGGTTGTTCGTTGTTCTCCATCGCACCGTTTACCTGTTAGTGGCAACTACGCGTTCAATACACTGGACCAAGACAGAGTCTGGAGTCTGACCAAATCCGACTGTGAACTCTTCCCGAACATCGCGATATCCGGGCCTACGACCGACCGCAACATAGTTACCCGGCTTCAGTGCCATCGAGGTTTGTTCAAACTTTCCGAGGTCGCCAATCTTGAGCAGCGTAACCTCGGTAAACGTGTCGGAGATGAAATCTATATCGATAGGAACCTGGGAATTTTCCAGCAGTATCTGAAGTTCATCCAGTTGCGCGCTGAGCACAGGCCCAGGATTTTCAATGTCGCGGCCTATAAAGTAATACCGAATGTTTTCTTCATACACATCGTTTTCTGAAAGCCGCTCTGGCGCTTCGATTGCATTGACCAGTAGCTGGTTGAGCGTGGCGCGTTGGTTGGCAAGCTCTCGGCCTTGAATCGCAAACAGCAAGTTAGCGTCGATTTCCAAAACCTGGTCATAGGCGTCTACCGCATCCTGCCATCGTTCATTTGCCTCTGCTGCGGTAATTTCCTGCTGCAAACCATTGATCTGTGCGTTGGCAACCTGAGTTTCGGTTTGCTGAATCGCAGCCTGGGCCTGTTGCTGGTTAATACCGATGGCTGCAGCGCGTTGAAATGTGGCGATGGCTTGTTCCGGATCATCTGCCTGGAGCAATGCATAACCCTCGGACATAATTGCAGAGAATTCGTTCTCCCGTATTTGCGCATCGATTTCACTGATGCGCTGCGGCGCGGCTTCATTGTAGCTATCCAGGCCCACAATCTGCTCGTACATATCGCGGGCCGCCTCCAGCTCGCCATCATCAAACAAATCCTCTGCCTGATCCATCAGCGCGAGCACCTCATCCAATACCTGTGCTCTGGCCAGCCCAATCTGGGCAGCCTCATTATCAGACTGCAGCACTAGAGCAAGTGAATACCTATCCTGCGCTGTTTGGGTGTCAGAAGCAGTGAGGGCGTTTTCTGCATCAATAAGCAATTGCGCCAGCACATTGGGTGCAGACTCGATCAACTCGGCTAGCGCATTGCGCCCGTTGCTGTAGGATTCTGTAGCTAGATCGAAATCCTGGATGCGATAGTACTCATCGCCTATCGAAGCGGTAGCGAGTGCCGCTTCGTAGTCTTCCTGACCCCAATCCTCAACTTCAAGCAGATCCAACTGTCCCTGCAGCTCCAATAGTTCTGCCAGTACGTCCTGTGATTGCTTGCGCTGAATTGAGCGCTGGGCTTCTTCGAAGGGTGAGACGGCTGTTTCTGTAACTTGCGTCACCGCGGCAGCGGGCTTGGTCACTTCTTCGACGCGTCGCTCAAGTGGCAATTCATATTCCGTCACCACGGAGGGCAGAACAAAGACCACCGCAAGGGCCAAAATAACCATAGCACCTAGCCCCAGCCACATCGCTGTGCTGGGTTTTTGGCGCTGTCTGGGAGCCACCTGTTTGGCATAAATGCTGGCGTCGGTGGGTTCCAGAGCGGATGGATCTGTGTCTATAGAATTGTCTTCTGACATAACTCTTCTACGGGGGATTTAGCACTTGACGATGGTTGCGGTTACAGCTCACCCATTTCAGCAGCATAAAGCTCAGCGAGAATCTCGCGCCACTGACCGTACTGTTCGTCTACAGAACCATTCAGGGTAATGGTGCGATCATCCAGATTAAGGACTTGGGGCAAGACCTCGTTCTCTAGCGACTGGCCAAGCTCTTCGAGCGCCTGCATATGAATGCGGGCCTCTGCCTGCTTGTCGAAACCACTCTTTATCAGAAATGCTCCGGCACCAACACCGACAGCACCACCCGCCTGAGTCGCATAATTACCTCCACTGCTGGCTGCGGCCAGACCACCTACCACGGCCGCCGCACCGGCAATGAATCGTCGCCGGGCGGAGTCACGCAACTCTCTTAGCGTGATAGTTTCCTGGTAGCTCTGTTCACGCCAGGAGTCATAGGGCAATCGCATCTGCCTTACATAAGTCGCATAGTAATCCTGCACCGTGTCGATAAACATGAAATCGCGCTCACGGATATTGCGAATGCGACCCAGAATCGGGTCGTTTTCAGCAGGCAGAGAAATCAGTTGATACTCCCCCCGACGGTTTTGACCGAGATAAGCACCGAAGACTTCATTCTGGAACTTTTGGGCAAATAAAATTTCGGAAATCGTTCTGATTTCCTGAATTTCATTGTCTTCTATATTGCTCTGTCGATAGACCAGCAGGTCATTGGCGATCTTGTTGTAAATCACCTGGAACGGATCGTTCTTCTGACGCTGCTGTGGGTCATAGCTGAACTGGCTGATAATCTCTTCATATTCTTTGGTGTACCACTCACGGCCACGAGAGTCTGATACCTTGACGCGAACAGCCATAGACTCGCCATTCGATTGCAGAATGGTGCCATTAACCTGCACATCCATGGGGCTCTCACCGTTTGGCATGACCCGCACGATGCCCCAGTTAGCAGAGCGCTGAAGGGTCTCAGCTAACAGGTAAGGCGCGTAGCGGGATTCAGCTACCCGGATTTCACCATTGACGGTGTCCTCTTCATCTTTACCGATCTCGTCTATGCCTGGATCAAAGACGGTGATGCCAACATCAAGAAGAAAATCCTCCGGCACATTCTGGCTATCTTGAACGACTGGTGTATAAGTGGTCGACTTTACTGTGTGAGTGGCACATGCATTGACAAAAATTGCCAGGCAAACTACTCCGACTGCGTGCTTAAATTGCAGAATCATTGCTCTTCACCAATACCCGTATAATTTCTATATTCTTCCCAGAGTGCTTCGCGCAACTCGGGATCTGGTTCCCTCATAGCAGCTTCTCTAAGCTGCCGTGCGACAACATCATCATCGCGCCCGCTTGGAATGTCCTCCGGGGGTGGGAAAGTCTCCGCTGGTTCGCCGCTGGAGGAAGAAGGCCTGCCAATGGCGGCAACAGCGCCTGCTGTGGCAGATGAGGCGGCTTCTTCCATGGTTTGCGGCTGCTGTCCGCCGCCAGCAGCACCACCGCCACCGGCTGAACCCCCATATCCGCCTATCGCGGCGGAACCTGCCTCGTTGCTTTCATTCTGGGCGCGCTCTCTCTCGCCGAGGATAAATCCATCGAAAGTCTCGTAGCCACGCCGCAAACGTTCATCAAGAATGGCAGCGCGTTCCGCGGTAGTCTCCGCGCCTGCACCATTTGAACTTTCCTGCGATGACCCACCTGAAGCCCCCGCTGGCAGTGAATCTAGACCGTAATCCCCACCTGGCCTGATTAAAATTCCACTTCCTGAAGATTTTATCCCACTTTGCCCATTTTGCAGGTCGCCAGTAGAAGAATCTCTGCCACCGACATCACCGCCCTGTTGCTCGCCCGGGAATCGGGAATCTGTGCCAGCACCCTGACTGGGCTCCTGGCCAGAAGATTCCTGGTCTTGCTGGCCTCCGCCGATGACTTGCTGTGCGCCCGCGGAATCGCCTGCTTGCGCGTCCTGACCTCCACTTTGGCTCGCATCTGCGCCCTGGCTTGCACTATTTGACGGTGAAGACGTCCCCGGAAAAGACGCTGTGGGCATTGATGCCCCACCTGAGGAAGAACTGCTGCTTGAAGATGAACTACTCGCAGATTGCGCACCAGACGCTGAACTGGACTGAGAGCTGGACTGTGAACCAGAGGAGCTGCTCTGCTGCTGGCTTTGGCTTGACTGCGATGAAGGTGAAGGCAGCTGGGGCGTCGACGGGCGCGAGCTACTCGAGCTAGACGGGCTGGGCGGTGAGGGCATGCTCGGCGCACTGCTAGAACTGGATGACTGAGAAGGAGGCATCGGCATGCTGGAACTAGACTGGCTCTGGCTAGCAGATTGGCAAGCCACCAGGATCACACCTATCCCACCGGCTAACGCTAACTTGAATAGATTCATTGATCTCTCACTACAGGATTGCGCTCATTTGATTTCGCATTTTGCCGTTTATTCGACGCATTTAGCTAAGTTTGGCGCCTTTTTGCCGCGGTTCAAAGGAAGTTTTCAGGGCGCTTTCCATTTCATTACGCCTTCCAGCATGCTGATCAGCGCTGCTTGATTGCGTTTAGCCTGTCACCATGGGCACCGCTGTGCGACCGACCCCTCGCCCGCATCTGCACCGGCTTATAGTACGATCAAATTGGCAGAAACCCCCTTAATCCTTCCTGAATGGCTTACAAATCGGACTGAAGATCGTACTCCTAACAGCACTAAATTAGTACCAATACCGGACCCGGAAGCGGTTACCTTCGGTAGTTACAGGGACCCCGTCTGCGAGGATTGGACGGAATGTGAGACTGCGCATTGTCCGACTCACGTTGCCAATCCGGATGATATTGTCTTCGTTCTCGTCACTAAGAACCTGTACCGACCTTACAGAACCATTACGAGTTACCGTGAACATAAGATCAGCGTAATCAACCCTCAGTGAGGCACGCCCCTCACCTTCAGCGCTGCCACGGCCCATCCTGCGGGGCTGCCTGTCAATCGTCGGTATAGGTACGACCGTGCCGAACAGTTTTTCTTGCGTGGCTGCGCCGTCTTCTCGCTCCGCCAATAGATTCCAGGCTGTCTGGTAAACCTCGCCAGCGCGGCGACGCTGTTCATAGACGAGGTACCAGTCTGCCAAGTTGGTCAAGGCCTCGGCGAGCAGATTTACATCTTCGCCCTGCTCGTAGTGAGTTACAATTTCACGCAGGGCCTCTTCACCGACACTGAAGCCGGCAGGCTCTGTTGCATAGCGTTCATTGAGGAGCTGCGCGAGCAATTCCTGGCTGGTTTTAAACTCTGTGTTATCGACCTGGTTGAGCAATTGCGGGTTACGAGAAATCTGGTAAGAGGTCTGCACGACATTATTCAGGTATGGCACATATCTCTCATCGTCTTTACCAAAGTGAAACTCCACCAGTCGTGCCGCGGCATTGAACATGAGCTGCGCGTTACTGAGACGAATTCCCAGCGCCTCGCCGAGGCCAATATTGAAAGCCTGCATATTCCATCGCCCCATCTTCTCAAGCACTGGAATGATGCGGGGATCAGTGGGCCCGTAGGCGCGCTGCTGAATATAGAACAGATAGTCATGATAGAGGTCCGCATCACTCCATTGTCCCAGCGTCGTGTAACTCTCGATCATGTCTTCAACGATTGGGATTTGATCAGTAGTGTGCAGACCGCTGTTTATCCGGCTAACGTGCATCGCCCGATCAAGCGATTGCAGGGCAGCAATATGATTGCCCTGTGCCTGATGCAACTCACCCAGCGCGGCAAGTTGTTCCACCAGGCTGACGTCCCATGCGCCACCAGCAGACTCAGTGGTCGCAACCGCGGTACTGTACTCCTCGATGGCGAGGCTGCGCTCCGCGAACGCAGGATCGTCTTCAGGGCTTTGCGCAGGCGCGCCTTGATCTGGATAAATCGGATCCTGTCCTTCAATGATGGGTATCGGGAAATCAACATAGAGGACGCGCGAGCCCCCCTCTGTTTCTGCTGTTTCCGCCTCGACGGGCTGTTCCCCCTCCGCTGCCGCGGCAGCTGAAGCGGCACTTTGAGCGAGGGTGAATCCATGCAGCAGCATGACCGCCGCGCTGAATACGGTGATAAAAAATGGGGGTAATTGGGCTCTGTAAAACTTCTTCATGAAATCAGGTAGCGTCTAGTCAAAAAATGCGATCAACAACCCCGGATCGAACCGGCTATACGCTCCCGGTGGCGGTAAGGTTTAAAGACAGCGGCAAAACCTCTACTCACTTATAAAACACCCTCTTGACACTGTAAACAGCTAAGCCCTTGAAACCTCATTAAAAGCTGAAGATTCTCCGCCTTACCTGACTCAGACTGTTTTCTGTAAGCGTAGATTGCCATTGGGATCAGTTTCAGCGCGCCAATCCGGCGCCACAAACGTCGTCGCTGAATATTCAGTTATTACGGCCGGACCAGACAGCTTTCGCCCAGGTTTCATGGCGTCACGCGCAATCACCGTAACATCATTATTGCTCCTATATTCACCATAGACCTCGCTGTTCGCAACATTATTGCAGTCCTTCTGCATTGCCGCGCCCGGTAACTCCAAGGCGTCTGCTACAACCTGGAGATCAACGCATATATTTACCACTTCGATTGCCCCAGAGAGGGCATAGCCATAACGGCGCTGGTGCATCGCGTTGAAATTCATAAGGGTATCGGCAAGGCCTGCCCAAGGCACATTCAGAGTGTAAGACTGTCCGCGATAGCAGATGTCGACACTACGTTTGGAGTTGAGCTCAGGCGGCTGTGCAGAGTGATCATTGAGCTCTTCGGTCGCCTGATTTTCCAGAGCTTGAAATTCCGCCTCTAGCGCAGAGACTTCAATCTGGTCCTGCTGCAGGCCGACGGTCCTGCTGAACTGACGCCCGCGAGTTGCTACCAACATACCCAGCGCAGACAGCACGCCTCCGCGTGATGGCACCATGGCAAATTTCATCTGCATCGCTTCCGCCAGGGCACAAACGTGCAATCCCCCGGCACCGCCAAAACTGGCCAGCACAAATTCTTCCGGATCAAAGCCACGATTAACTGAAATTTCCCTGATCGCTTTCGCCATGTGCTCATTGGCGATATCAATGATACCCGCGGCAGTTTCCTCGATGCTGAGCCCGATCTGGTCAGCTAGATTTGCGATTGCGTTGCGCGCTTTCTCAACACTGAGCTGCAAATTACCTGCCAGCTTCGCATCTGGCACTAGCCGCCCCAGCACAAGGTTTGCGTCTGTAACTGTGGCCTCAATGCCGCCCAACCCATAACAGGCTGGACCGGGATCAGCACCCGCCGAGCGCGGCCCTACCTGCAGCATGCCGCCGCTATCCACGAAAGCAATGGAACCACCGCCGGCCCCGATGGTGTGCATGTCTACCATAGGCACAGCCACTGGATAAGGGCCAATATGTCCCTCTGAGGTAGTTCCAATCTCCCCATCTAATAAAGCCACATCGGTCGAAGTACCGCCCATATCGAAGCTAATAATCTGCTCTATGCCAACCTGTCGGCCCAAATGCTTCATAGCGGTCAACCCGCCGGCTGGCCCTGACAGTAAAAGTCGCACCGCAGCATCAGTGGCCTTCGACGCCTCGATCGTTTCACCATTGGACTGCATGATATGTATTGAAGTGGAACCAAGCTGCGACTGAAGCCGTGACAGGTAGCCATGTACTACCGGGCCGAGTGAGGCGTTTAACCAGGTTGCAATCCCGCGTTCGTATTCTTTATACACCGGCAGCACTTTTGACGAGCGGCTGATAAAAACCGGTAGCCCAGATTCTTTGATTGCCGTTTCTACAGTTTTTTCAAACGTATCATCTAAAAATGAAAACAACAGGTTGATTGCTACCGCCGCGGGCTTTAGCTCCCGCAGCTTATCTAACAGAAGTTCTATTTCCGTAGAAGAAAGTGGTTCCAGGATCTCGCCTTGCGCAGACACACGTCCACCAGTCTCCAAACTATAGTCGGGTGGAACCGGCACCGGTTGCGCCGGGAACTCAAGCGCGTAAAGCTTGGGGCGCGTCTGTCTTGCCAGCCGCAGCGTGTCACCAAACCCATAGTTTGTTACATAGGCAGTAACTGCATTCTTGCCTTCAAGTGCAGCGTTAGTTGCGACTGTACTACCATGAATAATGTGCAACCCGCTCCGTTCTGCTTCTTCCTGCAGTCCTAAAGCCTGGATGCCATTGAGAATCGCCTGCTCTGGTGCTGCCGGTGTAGACAAGGTCTTATGCACGGACACTGTTGCAGTTTCGCCCATGCGCACACAGATAAAATCAGTGAACGTACCGCCCGCGTCTATTCCAAGAAGAATCTTCGCTGTTAGCAATTGGATTCCAATTCCGTTACTGTTAAGTTGCCGATTATAACCGCAGTCAATGCTGCCAACTAATTACTTTGATTGCTTGAGGCGCAACTTGCCGGAACTTCCTGAAGTAGAAACAACTCGACGCGGTATCATCGAACACGTAAAGGGCAAAGTCGTCGAACAAATTGTCATTCGACAGCCATCATTGCGTTGGCCTATCTCTGAATCTTTACGCCCCGAACTAACCGGTAAAGAAATTCTTGACGTACAGCGACGCGGCAAATATTTGCTGTTGCGAGCTGAAACAGGAACCTTGCTGATCCATCTTGGAATGTCAGGCAGCTTGCGGATACTGGCCCATCTGCTTACGCCCGGTAAGCACGATCATGTTGACCTGCTGTTCCCTGACAAAAGCTGTTTACGATTTACTGATCCCAGGCGGTTTGGCTGTTTTCTCTGGCACAAAGGCGAAATCAGCGAGCATAAACTGCTGCGCAAACTTGGTCCGGAACCGCTTACCGATGAATTCGATGGCAGCTACCTTCATAGCCTGAGTCGAAAAAGAAACGCGCCAATTAAAAGCTTTATCATGGATAGCCATGTCGTGGTAGGAGTAGGAAATATCTATGCCAATGAGGCGCTGTTTATGAGCGGCGTTCACCCTAAGAGAGCGGCGGGGAGAATTGCACTGCCGCGGTACAAGATTTTGGCAAATCATATTAAGTTGGTCTTAAGCAATGCCATTGACGTCGGCGGAACGACGCTGCGTGACTTCACCAATAGCAGCGGCAATCCTGGTTATTTCAAGCAGTCACTGAAAGTTTATGGGCGCGGTGGTGCGGCATGCAAGAATTGCGATACTGAATTGAAAGAGATTAGGTTGGGGCAGCGCAGTACGGTCTACTGTCCGAAATGCCAAACTTAAGGCTCGGTTCCGAGCTCTAGTTTACAGGATTTAGGGTTGAGTAATCGCCTCTGCAACCGACGGATGGACAAACTTCGAAATGTCACCGCCGTATGAGGCAATTTCTCTAACCAATGTTGAAGAAATGTAAGACAGGTGCTCGGCCGGGGCTAGAAACACCGTTTCAATCTCGGGCTCCAGAACACGATTCATGCCGACTAGCTGAAACTCATATTCGAAATCAGCGACTGTGCGCAGACCGCGCAAGATGATATTGGCCCCGCGTGACTTTACAAATTCCGTCAACAGGGTATCGAACGATTCTACAGACACATTTTCGACGTGACCCAGCACCTCTTGTGCCAGTGCTACGCGACGTTCGGTAGTCATCGAATTGTTTTTCTGGGCATTTGTGCCCACGGCAACAATGATTTGATCGAACAGGTGCGAAGCACGTTCTACCAGATCGGTATGACCGTTGGTGATTGGATTGAACGTGCCTGGATATACAGCTATTTTCATCGGTCAGCCTCTGATTCGAGCCCGCATTCTAGCGAAATGGTAAGGGCGGCTCAATCAGTCTCTCAGGAACTTCAGGATTCGATGCTCAAGCCAATTGCTGTTTTGTGCTGACACAAAGCCAACATGTCCTCCTTTAGGGCTCAACTCCATCACAGTGGATTCAGAAACCATGCCGGCCTCAGGGAGCGCAACCGGGGGAACAAGCGGATCATCATAGCTCTGAATTAACAGGGTTGAAGCCGATATCTCTGGCAGAAATTTTATACTGCTACACCGCCCATAATAATCGTTGGCACTCTCAAACCCATGCAGTGGAGCAGTTATCTGGTCATCGAATTCCCAAATATTGCTGACTCGAGAAACGTCACCCAGCCCCAGCAATTCCTCCAGTTCCGGCCCTTTGTCTTGCAACTCGAACTCCTTGCCTTTATGCAAATAGTCGCTCAGCAAGCGTTTGGTAAAGTAACGGCCATAGAATCTGGAAAGTCCGGAAAGCATTTCCCGTGAGCAGAGCCCTAGTGTGAAGGGCGTTGATACCGCTACGGCTTTGTCTACTTTGCTGTAGTCGTAATGCTCACCAAGCCATTTCAACAGGACATTTGCGCCTAGCGAATAACCGACTAATGAAACAGCTTCAGGTTTGTGCTGTCTGATTACGTTTCGCAGCACTTCCTCGAGGTCATGGGATACACCAGAATGATAGGCTTGGGCCTTGCGATTAAGTTCCCCACTGCAGCCCCGAAAATTCATGACTACACTATTAAAACCGTTTTCAATTAACAGCGTTTGCAAGGAAAGCACATAGGAAGAGGACGAACTTCCACACAGGCCGTGCAGAATAAACACCAATGGCTGTGCAGAATTTTTAGCCCGCTCTTCGGCTGTAAGCCAATCAATATCTATGAAGTCGCCGTCGCTGAGTTCAACTCTTTCACGCACATGATTTACAGCAGGGGAACCCGCGAACTTGCGCCATAGGGTTTGGCTATGCCCTTCCGGCAACCACCATGCAGATTTAAATTTATACTGAAAAGCGCCAGATGGCATTATTTAAGATATCCTGAGCTTTTCCCTACAATGGATTCTGCATTAACTACTTCGTGATTTGCCAGGAAGAGCCCAAAATGGACTTTACCTGCTGATTTTTTCTTGATGGCCTCCCATTCAACAGGCAGCTTTTCCTCGGCCAGAGGGAGTTCATGCTCCAGATAGACCTTGGCGCCCGCCTTCAGCGCTCCGCTCTGCTGTAGCTGCCTGCATGACTCATAAAGAATTTCGTGTGCAAAGGGCGGATCCAGAAATGCGATATCGAACTGCCCATCATGGCTGGACTGTGTTAGCCAATCGCTTGCATTGATGCGCTCAATTCTGGCCCGGTCAAACCCGAGCTGCTCAGAATTTTTATGCAAGTTTGCTATGACCTTCGCATCACTGTCCAATAGAGTAACCGAGGCAGCTCCGCGGGATAGCGCCTCAAATCCGAGCACCCCACTGCCGGCAAACAGGTCCAGGCAACGGGCTCCGACGATCGACATCTGCAGCCAGTTGAAGAGCGTTTCACGCACCCTGTCACCAGTTGGTCTGAGACCATCATGCTCAGGAAAGGTTACCAATCGACTTCTGTGTGAGCCCCCGATAATTCTTAGCTGATTCCTGCGCGACATACGTTTCCTGAATTTGCATCGAGTGCGGATGATAAGCAAAAGCTGAGCAACTCGCATCTTGAATACCCTAATGCTCGAACTACACAGTGTTACCCAGCTCGCTGCGGTGATAGCATTACGTCCGCTCTCGCATCGAGGCTCGGTCTTCATCCCATAACTTTCGCAATCATCATGTTTGGAATCGGCAAATCAAAACAACCAGAGCATTCCGCTTCGCCTGAAAACGAAGCGGGGCTGTTTGTCAGACTCAAGCAAGGCTTGAGCCGAACCCGTGGGCGCATTACAGAGGGTATTCAGTCCCTGATCCTGGGACAGAAAAGCATTGATGACGAGCTGCTGGAAGAGGTGGAGACCCAATTACTTTCCGCCGATGTCGGGCTTGAGGCGAGCGATCAAATCATTGCGAATCTCAAAGACAAATTGGACCGCAAGCAACTCGCGGATGGCAATGCATTTCTGGAAGGGCTGAAGCACGAGCTGCAATTGATACTGGCACCTTGCAGCGAAGCGCTGAACATTCCTGACTCACCCGATCCATTCGTGATTTTAATAGTCGGTGTCAACGGCGTTGGCAA
>Ga0315330_10002503_pt1 | contig 12592 bp, 10 predicted proteins | sample M140m34915metaG_FD_203453 | JGI IMG/M metagenome (GOLD analysis project Ga0315330, IMG submission 203453) | Ammonia-oxidizing marine archaeal communities from Monterey Bay, California, United States - M1 40m 34915 | ecosystem: Environmental > Aquatic > Marine > Intertidal zone | place: USA... | reverse complement strand
GCAAATACGCTTTGTTTTTTTTAAAAAATCTTCAACTATTTTAATTATATCCTGTATTTCAGGATTATTAATTTTCTTACGTCCAGATTTTAGACCAATTTTATCTACCGCACTTCTTAAAATAGCCAATTCACATTCTTCAAAAGACATTTTTTTATCACAAGACATTACTTAATATATATTGCTAAAAAAATATATATAAAATTTTATACTAAAGGTGTGTAAGCACCGCCAAGAGCTGATGCTCTTCTTGGACCTAGAGACAAGCGAGGATCTTGTTTTGGTGGGTCTTTTATTGTTACTTCGAAGTATCTTAAATGGTTTGGTTTTAATCTAAATGCTGAACCAGATTGAGAGAAGAAATTATTGTAATATTCAAAATTTGTGTCAACAACGGAGTAATTCATCATAACCCATTGACATCCAAATTTATGATGTATAGGGGCTGGAGGATTAGTTGTAACTTTTGTGAAATCGGGCATTGTAATTGCTAAAAATTTTTTATTTTCCTCAATAAGTGATTTTGAATCATATGTTTGGACGATATCAATATTTTTATAGGTTTTAGCAAAAGGCATACCACCTCCATTTTTTCCTTTCCCAGAAATATTAACAAATTCATGAAAAGGAGTATTTCTAAAATTAAAGTTTGGATCACTACATACTATAATAACCTTGCGTTTTATTCCCAAAATTGGAAGATTTGCGATAATATCTTTACCAGAACTATTATGTTTTCCTTCATAATTATATTTACTAGGTAAAAACATACCAGAAAAGGTTTCACGCATTGCGTTTGCCATAGATTGGTAAATGTTTCCATTATTAGTTTTTACTCTAAAACTTAAAACTAAAGGATCGTCGGGATTGGGTGCTCCTCCTAGTCCACCTGAAAAAGCTCTCATTCTGACTTGTTGCATTACTTTTTTAAAAGGTAAACTATTATATGTTCCTTTTAAACAAAATTTTCCGTTTTTTGTTGCTTCTGGACCAGCCGCAACAACAGGACTTCCATTTAATGAGTAAATTTCAAAATCTAATAAACGTGCTCCACGTCTAATAACTTGTTGTAAAGGTGTCATATCTACAAAATCTTTTTCACTATTTCCTCCACAACAACTATTATAACTAGAAGCCATATAATAATCTCTTAACTTATGTGCGTGATTAGGATTTCCACTATTAATATTTGATAATTTTGATCCACCTATAGATCTTAAATTATCAATCATATTATAATTATTAGTATCTTTTAATGTAATTTTACTTCTTATGTACCAAAATAACAACCATACTATAAAAATTATCACTAATATTAAATATAACATTAACCATTTATTTTTATCTTTTAACATCGTTTTAAAAGCATTTTTTGCGTCTTCTATACCATTCATTGCTGTTGATGCCACATTTCCATCCATTGTATATATATAGATAAATACAATAAATAATTATTACAACGCTAAAATAAATAATTTATATACACTAAAATTTAAAATAATTATATTATATTATTTTAAATATGACGGGAGGATTAATGAATCTTGTTGCTTACGGTAATGAAAATTTATTATTTAATGGAAATCCAAAGAAGACATTTTTTAAAGCAACGTATCAAAAATATACGAATTTTGGATTACAGAGATTTAGAATAGATTATGAAGGAACAAAAAATCTAAATGAAAAAACAAATACAATATTAGAATTTAAAATAAAACGATATGCTGAATTATTAGGAGATACTTATTTAGTATTTACATTACCTACTATATACAGTCCTATTTATCATTATGAAACAGAGGAAGGCTCTGCCTATGCTAACAAAAACGGTCACGAATTTTCTACATATGAATTTAAATGGATAGAAGAAATAGGAACAAATATGATTGAAGAAATAGAGGTATATAGTGGCGGGGTTAGTCTGGCCAAATATAGTGGAGAATATTTGAATTGTATGAAAGAACGTGATTTTCCTACTGAAAAAAAAGACCTATGGAATAGAATGACAGGAAATATCCCAGAATTAAATGATCCAGGTAATTCTAATGGTTATGTAAATAATTATCCTAATTCTTTATTTACAGTTAATGGGTTAAGTCCTGAACCTTCTATTAGGGGTAAAAAATTATATATTCCTATAGATGCTTTTTTTTGCGATAGTAGTAAGATGGCATTACCATTAGTTGCTTTACAATATCAAGAAATATCAATGAGAATTGAATTTAAACCAATGATGGATTTATATACAATAAATAATGTTAACGAAATTCCAGATCAAATGAGTGGATTAAGTTACAGAATGCGTCCCAATAAAAATGTATTAGAACATCAAATGTGGAGATTTTTACAGGCACCATTAGATAAAAAAGCAAGCACTGCTTTATACAATAAAAATATTTTTGATTGGAAAGCAGACGTTCACTTGATGGGAACCTATATATTCTTAGGTCAGGATGAACGAAGAGTATTTGCCGCAAAAGAACATAAATTACTATATAAACAAGTTTACACTTATGATTTTTTTGACGTAGCTGGAAGTAAAATTGTAGAAATAGAAAGTAAAGATATGGTAAGCAATTATATGTGGAGATTTCGACGTAGTGATGCGTATTTACGAAATGATTGGTCTAATTATACAAATTGGCCTTACAAGGATATTATTCCACAATCCATTTCAACTATATTAGATGATGAATTACCAAATCCTGCTTATCATCAATTTACTGGTAATATTGGAACACAACGACAAGATAGTGACGGAAATATAATATCAGAAGATTATCCTGTAAACCTTAAACATATATTGCTAGAATTAGGTATTACAATGGACGGAGTATACAGAGAAAAACTATTAGACGCTGGTGTTTATCAGTATATGGAAAAATATATGAGAACTTCAGGCGGTTCGAAAGACGGGTTATATTCTTATAATTTTTGTTTAGATAGCAATAGAAGAGTTTATCAGCCTTCTGGTGCTATGAATGTAAATAAATTTAAAAAAGTATTTTTCGAATTTAATACCATAGAAGTTCCAGTAGATATAAGTGGAAGTAATGTTGAATATATTTGTGATTTAAATGGTAATGCCATTGGATTTCGTAAAACAAGTGCGATTTTAAATGAATATAATTTTGACTTACGCATTTTTGAAGAACGATACAATATTATGATAATTCAAGGAGGTCGTGTTGGATTATTAAATGCTAGATAAATATTCTTAATATATATTATACTAAGTATGTTTAATTTTAGACCGCTTTTTGAATTTAGGGGAACTACTATGTGGAAAGCTTGGATAATCAATGCTATTATTATAGGAATTATATCTGGAATTACTGTAGAATTAAGAGATTTTATGGACGCTCACGAATATTCAAAATTATTTCCAGATGTTCCGCATAAATTATTAGGAACTATATTTATTTCCTCTTTAGCCGGATTTGTTACGTTTTTATTTTCACGAATTTTATTTGGAACAGGAGAAGGAATGATTGAACCTGATAAAATGCATCCAACATTATTCTAAACCCCATCGTCCCATCATTTGAACTTTAAACTTATTCTTTGGTTCTGTATACCAGCGTTTTTTACTTTTATCCCATTTAGCACCCATTTTTTTTGCTTCATCTTTTTCGTCATAAGGAACATTTAAATAAATTTTATTTTTTATACGCTGATAAGGACAACTTTCTATACCTATTGATAAATTTGCTAATCTATCTGCATTGTCGTTTCCTATAGAATGTTCGTCTTCTAAACCAGTATGGGCTCTTATATGTTGAAATTTTATATTTTTGTATTTTTTTACAAAATTATATGCAACTTCCACTAATTCTCTATTTGGTATATCTTTTCCTTTTTGGATCCAACCCTTTTTACTCATTTTTTCACCATAAGAAGTACAACATCGTATAGAATAAGATGAATCACTATATATCATAATTGGTCTACCTTCTTCTATTTCTGCTCGTAAAATTGTTAATGCTTTTATAATAGCTAATAATTCAGCTCTATTATTTGTTTGTGGACCTGTAAATGATTCGCTAGTATTTCTAATATCACCTTTCCCAAACCAAATACCAAATCCGGCTCTAGCATCTGGTTTTCCGTTATTCGAACATGCTCCATCTGTATAGACATTTATTACTGGTAATGATGCTTGTGGTTTTTGATTTTTTCTTATTACAAAGTTATCCATTATATATAAATAAATTTGTAATTAACGTTCTATATCAATTTTTATTGTTTAAATAAATCCCAAATAGAATCATATGCTTTTACTCCTTTTCTAGGATCTTGTGGTCTATATTTACTTGTATAACCAGTGTGTTGTGATTCCGGTCCCCGTAATCTCATATTTTCCCTTTCTGTTAATCCAGAGGCACCTTTATAATCATTCAACTGGTTTTCTCCAAGATAACCAGTATATAGTGTTTTTGATCCACCTAATCTATTATCACGTTCCCTTTCTGATAATCCAGAGGCACTTGTTTTATAATACTCATTTGAACCTAATAATCCTTTAATTATATTTTCACTACGTTGATTATCATTTTTTACTTCATTTAGTGTATCTCTTCTAGCAATTTCATCTTTATTTTGATTTAAGATATTACCTGTATTTGGTAACATACCACTATTTAAAGCATCATTAATCAAATCTGTCAAGTCTTTTCTGTTCGTGTTTCCTGTATTTTCATTTAATTGGTATTTGTTTACAATTTTTCCTATTGCGTCATATTTAGATTGAGAAATAAATGGTAATGTAAAGTTTTTAACCATCGCCAATTCATTCATGAATTGTAATCCAATAAATGAATAATTAATGTTTGGGTTTTTTGGTTCTCTATTGAATTGTGTACCAGATAATAAATTATTAACAGTTTTAGTGTTAAATAATCCTGCCCTTGTTCTAGCATAACCATAACTATTTTTTGGTAACAACACTGACCCACAACCTTTACACATAGAATCATTAATAGAGCCTTCTCCTATCCAAGGACAGTTTCTATATGCCTTTCCACCAATCATTTCATTAGTGCATTTTTCATTATCATATTGAGGAATCTTACATCCATTTTGACAAATGCCTTTACCTTTTCTTAATAAATAATTATTAGGAAGTCTGTAATCATCCTCTTGATACTCCATCTTTAACGTATATCTAGGTTGAGTTGGAGGTGGAGGTGGTGGCATTACAATTGGAGCAGGTGGAGTCCATCCGGGAATACTTATTGCGGCAGGCGGTCTAGGTGTAACCGACACTGGCGCTGGCGCAGAGCTAATTACATCCTTACCTGCCGCTCCGTCATGACCATCCAATCCATCTTTACCTGCCGCTCCGTCATGGCCATCCAATCCATCCTTACCTGCCGCTCCAGCGTGTCCATCCTTACCGTCGTGTCCATCTTTACCTGCCGCTCCGTCCAATCCATCTTTACCTGCCTCTCCGTCAGCCCCGTCCTTACCAGCTGGTCCCTCCTCGCCGGGAGCACCATCCTTACCAGGTTCACCATCCTTACCATCATTACCATCCTTACCTGCTTCACCTGGCTCTCCTTGTGGAGCTTCGAACTCTATCCACTTTCCTGACGAAGTTCGAGGATATTTCTCAGCTACAAATGGTTCTTTTTTATTAAATAATCCACTAAATAAATTTCTGAAACCTGATGCTATCCACATTGATTTCCCCTCGCCTTTAGAAGCCCTTTCAAATACATAGTCTCCTTTTCCATAAGTATCACCTATTCTAAATTCTTTAAATTGTAGACCAGTCCCAGCTTGACCTGGTGTTCCGGTAGAACCAGTTTCACCCTTGGCACCTGGTGTACCCGCAGCACCCTTAGCACCAGTAGCACCTGTATTCCCTTTATCACCAGGTACACCCTTGGCACCAGTTGAACCTGTATTCCCTTTCTCACCTTTATCTCCTTTCTCCCCCTTCTCTCCTTTCTCTCCTTTCTCCCCCTTTGGAGGTTTAAACTGAGTCCATTTATCTCCTACTGTTGGATTTCCATTTGCTGAAAAGCTTTTTTTTGCTATCCACATAGAATCAGATTTAAACACATAGTCTCCTTTGTTGTAGGTTGCCCCAATCACAAAGTCCCTCATATTTAGTCCTGTCCCATCACTACCTTTTTCACCAGGATCTCCTTTATCTCCCTTCTCTCCTTTTTCACCAGCAGCACCAGGATCTCCTTTATCTCCCTTCGCTCCGGGTGCTCCCGCCGCTCCCTTTCCTCCAGTTGCTCCAGTTGCTCCAGTTGATCCTGCTGCGCCCGTATTACCAGTTCTGCCTTGACTTCCACTGTAGTAGTGTTTGTGCCAGGCCTTCTCGCCGGTATATGCCCCCTCTTTGAAACCCTCGATATTTTTTCCACGCCACGCTTCCATCAGGTTGTTATACCCATATAAATCAACACATTCTGGGTCACTTACAAAACCTTCCGCAAAAGGTTTATTTGTATTAATCTTATTCATCACATCTGTATAAAAAAAATATAGTGTAAAAATTATTGCTAGTAGTAAAAAAATGTGAAATAACATATATAATTTATAAATATATTATTTTACTAAATACTTATTGATATAAACTCCAAATAGAATTGTAAGGCTTTACTTTCTGCTTCTTTTCTCTTATGAGTGAATTACTATTTTCACCAAACATACCGGTAGTGCGAGTTTTATTATTTATTTGTTTTGGTATACCTGTATTATCATATCCACACATATCTAAACTACTATCTGTTAATAATTCTAAAACAAATATATTTAATTTGCTATATAATGCCTTAACTTGATCTAAATCCCGGGGGTCTTTTTCTATCATTTTAATTTTTTTTACTATTCTACCCAATTCAATATAATCTTGTTCATCGATATTGGGTAAGGCAAAGTTTCTAATAGTAGCAGTATCTATCATAAATTTTTTACCAATTCTTGAATTAAAAGAAGTTTCTTCATTATTAGAATTTATATCACTTGGAATTAAATCTCTATTTGCCAATACTTGTTTCATAATATCTTCATTAAATAATGAATAACTTGAATCTATGGAAGCATTACTACATCCCGGATTATAATTCATTTGAGAATTTTCCATAGAACCAGGTTGACTTATTTGTGATTGAGTCAGACCTCCTTGAACCATACTTCCTTGTCCTTGAGCCATTTGTCCTTGTCCTTGAGCCATTTGACCTTGAGCCATTTGACCTTGAGCCATTTGACCTTGAGCCATTTGACCTTGAGCCATTTGACCTTGAGCCATTTGACCTTGAGCCATTTGACCTTGTGCCATAGCTCCTTGTCCTTGAGTCATTTGTCCTTGAGCCATAGCTCCTTGTCCTTGAGCCATTTGCATAGATTGTTGTGCCTGTCCCATATCAGGAGGATCATCTGGATTAAATAATACAGTCCCACAGCTATTACAATCTCTATCATATGCACAATTTTCAGAGTTTCTTTCCATTGTAGGATTGGGACATCCATAATAACATTCTCTCTTTTCAACACCATCTTTTTGAATTACTTTACAGTTTCCATTTGGCCCTGTAGGAGCGACGCATCCTGTCTTACAATTTTGAGGAACACTGGAAGCCATAGGTGCTACATTTCCAGCTCTTGAATTTACTTCATTATTCATAGCTGTTTCTGCTGAACCAGCACCAACTACATTCTTTACAACACATTTTGAAACCCCGTTAAATACACCACAATCAGCAGTTCCGCCTGTGTTATAATAAACACCTTTAGTTCCAGGAGGAGTTCCATCCTGTAACATACAACCTTTTGGATTTCCGCTTTCATTAATTACATTAAAACTATATCCATCTAATTTATCAGTAAAAGTTTTACATTCTTCTTGTGAAATATCTTCTATTGGTTTACCGGTGGTAACATATTTAAATCCAGAAGGAGCGGTAGAAGAGGGAGCATTTTCCATACCTTCTAAAAAACTACCAGTATTAGACCAATTACGGGTATCCACATAAAGATTATATAGTATAAATAACAAAATTCCAACTATCAATAAAATATTAATTATAGGTAACATTATCTATAATTAAAAGATATATTTTATTTTACTAAATGTGTATTCAACTGTTGACTGACAACAACAAAGGTTACACACTTACTCATATGTTTAATTTTATGAGCGTTAATATAAGCACAAGTAGAGCGAATACCACCTAAATAATCTAATATTGTTTTTTCTAAGGGACCTTTATATTTTACCTTGATACAACGTCCTTCACTCGATCTATAATTTGCCATTTTGCCATAATGTTTTTCCATTGCGTGTTGAGAACTCATACCATAAAATAATTTATATTTTTGACCGTCCTCTTCAACTACACGACCGGGATTCTCATCATGTCCCGAAAAAACTCCACCACACATAACAAAATCGGCTCCACCACCAAAAGCCTTAGACATATCTCCAGGACAAGTAATACCACCATCACCAATAATGTATCCACCACATCCGTGAGCGGCGTCAGCACAATCTATAATAGCACTCAATTGTGGAACACCGACACCTGTTTTTAAACGAGTTAGACAAGCTGAACCAGGACCAATACCAACCTTTACAACGTCTACTTTTCCATTAATAATAAGTTCTTCTACCATTTCACGCGTTGCTACATTACCAGCAACAATAATTTTGTCTTGAAAAGTAGCACGAACCTTTTTACAAAAATGAACTACATTCTCCATATAGCCATTTGCCACATCAATACAAATCCATTTACAATTAGTAGCATCTACTATTTGACACAAATCGCCAAAACTTTGTTCGTTGATTCCAGTAGATATCATAAAATAATTAGGATCTAATCCTGTTTTGGAAATTTTATCTTGATAATGTTGTAAATTATAAAATTTATTGAAACACGTAATCATTTTATGCTTTACTAACTCATCATAAACTTCAAAAGTTCCAGTAGTATCCATATTTGCTGCTATAATAGGAACGCCCTTCCATTTAAGTGTGCTGTGAGGAAATAAAATGTCTCTTTCCAAATTAACCTGACTACGAGAAGAAATCGTAGTTCTTTTAGGACGAATCAAAACATTATGAAAGTCCAACTGAGGCGTTGTTTCTATTTTCATTATAATACATAATTTAAGCGAACTTTTAAGTTATTTATTATATTTAATTTATATATACTATGGCTACTACAAAAAGTGAAACTTCTAGTGGATTTAGTTTTCAACCAGATTTATTTAATAAAATGTATGATGATAGTAAATATGCTGTAAAAGAAAGAAATAAGAAAATAGAAGAAGAAAAAAAAAGAGATGAAAATAAAAAAAGACAAAAAGAAGCAGAAGCCAAAAAGGCAAAAGAAAAAAAGGAAAAAGAGGCTAATAAACCTATGACGCGAGGAGAAAAAATAGGTTATACACTCTTTTTATGTGTTCTTACATTTATAAGTGTTCCACTCAGTATTTACTTTTCGGCTAGTCTTTTAAATAAGTTAAGAAAAGCAAGCGGAAAGGATGCTGATTTAGCGGTAAAATTACCTGCGGATCCTGAAACTAAACCATATAAAAATAAAACACGCGCACAGGAAAATGCTAAAAAGGCTAGCGACGATAAGTCGTTCTCAAGTTCTATAAGTGATAGCCAAAAAGGAGGTAGAAAAAAAAAATATCAAAGAGGAGGAAATATGGCTATGAATGCAGCTAATGACGCAAAGGGATTTACGGATACAACTAAATATGGAATTCCACATAGTTTAGCTGCTAACGACAATCCAATAATAGCAGATTTCGGTCAATATTTTATTACTTATTTTTCATTTGTAAGAGGAATTGCTGTAAAATGTATGGAAATATTAAATGATGCTTTTTTTAAAAGTTTTGATCCAGATAAAGGTAAAAGTTCAAACATAGGAGATAAATTAATCGATTGGGGTGTGATTGCTTTTGTATTGCCATTTTTAGTGTCTCTTACAAATATAATAACATGGTTAAGTAGTTCGGTAGGTTTATTTTGGTCTGCTATAAATAATCAGTCCATAGGAATGATACCTTGGTTAATATTTGCTTTCTGTACTGTAATTTTTGGAGGTAATTGGCCTAGTACCGGAATGTTATTTTATAAGGATCTTTATCTAGCATCTAGTGGTGTAACATCAAATATGAATACATTTAGAGAATATTTTTCACGATATAAATTTTGGTGGACGTTTATGATAATTGCTTTATGGGGTTTATGGATTTATGGATTTATGGGAGGAGGATTTGGAAAGAAAATAACTAAGGAGTACGATTTCCAAATTTGGATGTGGGCTGGCTGCTATACACCATTAATATGTTTGGTTATTGGTATATTAGGATTTGCCGCATTATTTTAAAGTAAATTTATATAATAAAAAAATTATATAAATGTATAATGTTGTTTAATACTCATATACAGAACATGGGGAAAAAACAAAGAAGAAAAAAGAAAAAAGTTAGTGCTGTTGGAAAACCTTTTGTAAGTGTATGTACTCCAACATATAATAGACGTCAATTTATTCCACAATTAATAGAATGTTTTAAACAACAAAACTATCCAAAGGAATTAATGGAATGGATTATAGTAGATGATGGAGATGATAGCGTCGAAGATTTATTTAAAGATGTAGAATGTGTAAAATATTTTAGAGTAAATGAAAAAATGAAATTAGGTAGAAAAAGAAACTTTATGCATGAAAAATGTAAAGGTGAAATAATAGTATATATGGATGATGATGATTATTATCCACCCAATAGAGTAAACCACGCTGTTAATAGATTACGTTCACAACCACGAGCTTTAGCTGCCGGAAGTAGTATTGTATATATGTATTTCAATGATTTAGATAAAATATACCAATTCGGTCCATATGGACCTATGCATGCTACGGCTGGGACATTTGCTTTTAAAAGAGAATTACTACAACAAACACGTTATGATGATAATGCTGAGATGGCAGAAGAAAAACAATTTCTTAAAAATTATACAGTTCCATTAATACAACTAGATCCAATGAAATCCATTTTAGTTTTCGCTCATCAACATAATACCTTTGATAAAAGGCGATTATTGGTAAATGCGAATCCTAACTATGTTAGACAAACTAGATTATTACCAAAATTATTTATAAGAGATAAAAAATTATTGGAATTTTATAAAAAAATTTAAATCTTTTTAATATTTATAATGCTTGCTTGGTTAAAAATATTAAAGAAAAAATTTACCAAATTAAATCCTCTAATTCAGATTGTCATTGCTGTGCTTATTATAATGGCAGTTAGATATTTAATTCAATTGCTTCAATATCGTTATTATGCTGCTTCTTTAGAAAACTTTTCTAATCCTAAAAAACTAGTATATTTTCATATGGACACCTGCGGTCATTGTAAAAGATTTAATCCTGAATGGGATAAATTCGCATCTAATTACAATGGTCCAATAGAACTAAAAAAGGTAGAACGTAAAAAAGCTGGTTCAGATTTGGAAAAATATAAAATACAAGGATTTCCTAGTATTTTACTAATTGACGAACAAGATAATACAAAAGAATTTGAAGGTGACCGAACTGTTACTGGTTTAGAAAAATTTGTAAGTGGATATTAAATTAATATATTTAAAAATCTATAAATTCTATTTATATCTAATTTATTGATTTCATAATTTTCATTATCAAATAGTTCTACAATTTCTTCAATTGTATATTTATTTTTCAAATCAATCCATAGAGAGAACATATCTTTAATATCCATATTTAATTGTTTACATAAATTTTGTATAAAAATACTATTATTATATTCTGTTGAATATTTTGTTAAAACTTTCGTAAAACGCACGTCAACAGGATTAAAAACAATATTTTTCTCTCCATAATTTTTTTGATATAAATGATTGTTATAAAATGTTTTAATTAATGAACTCATTTCATTAAATATCCATATTTGTTTTTGAAATGTAATTCTATCAATATAATCTGAAAAGCATACATTATCTAATATGTTGTTATAAAACGGTATAGCTTCATTTTTAGGTAATTTTTCCAAAACATCTATAATATTTTCGTGGTATAATAAACCAACACTTGTTCTATCTGTTTCATTCATTATTTCATTATGTTGTTCTAATGTATAATTATTATTTAATAATTTTCTTATTATATTTTTGACATCTTCATTATAATTTTTTTGTTGAAACATATTTTGTATGAGTTGATTTTTTAATATACTTTCCTGATTTTTATAAATATCATATGTAGATTTTAATTTTCTCAAATCTCCGTCTATATATGTTATCATCTTTTGTTTTAATGGTGTTTCTAACTTAGGCATTAATATATCAATTATTTTATTTACTTCATCATAATTTGGCAATTCTAATTTAATTGACACGCATATTTTTATCATTTCCTTTATCTTTTTATCAACATGGCAGCTTCCAATACAAACAATAGGTATCATTGTACTTTCTTCTTTTTTTTGTTTTTTTGTTTTTTTTGGACGAATAAGTTTAATTAATGTATTAATTCCACCTTTATCTCCGCTATTCATACCATCCAATTCATCCATCATAATTACAAGTTTTTTGGTT
>Ga0315330_10002502_pt1 | contig 12593 bp, 12 predicted proteins | sample M140m34915metaG_FD_203453 | JGI IMG/M metagenome (GOLD analysis project Ga0315330, IMG submission 203453) | Ammonia-oxidizing marine archaeal communities from Monterey Bay, California, United States - M1 40m 34915 | ecosystem: Environmental > Aquatic > Marine > Intertidal zone | place: USA... | reverse complement strand
GTTAAAGGGGGCCCTGGGGCTTGGATTTCTAATGCCAACGCCTTGCTAGACAGCAAGTAAAAAACCTTCAGAACAGTCGATATATTTCCTCAGACGAATAACCTTTACCGCTTAGAAATCGAATAACTTTTGACTTCTGTTGGTAATCTGTTTTGTAATCCTTTAAGGCCAGAATTTTTTTTTCAAATAAAGATTGAAGGTTTTCTTGATACAAACCAGCATCAATTTCCATGATTCCTCGGGCTATGATAACAGGTTCTATTCTTTTTTGGACCAGGCCAGCACGAATTTTATTTACCCCCCATTTTTTAATAGAAATCTTTCCTGTTATGTACGAGTTAACAAAACGCTTTTGGTCTAAGAAACCATCCTTTTGAAGTCTCTTAATTAGCATTTCTGTTTTTTCGGGATTTTGGAGACCGAACTTTTTGACTTTCTCTAATACATCATATTCACAACGTTCTTGATAGGCACAAAAATATTCAAGACGTTTAAGAATCTCATTGAACCCAAGAGATTCCACTTTTAGTAAGAGATTTTATTTTTGTTTTTATCCGTAATCTCATATTCAAGAAGTCTGTACGATGATAATCCGTGAACAGACACCCATTTTTTATGCTTTAGGAACCACCTCATTTGTTTGGAAAAAAGGCCCTTCTTAAAAAAAGCTTCAAGGTATGGGTGAACACTCAGCTCAATGCCTGTTTTAGGGTTTTGCTGAATGATATACTCGATGTTTGATTCAATTTCTTCTGCAAAAAGAATGCTGGCTTGGATTTCTCCTTTTCCATTACACGTAGGACACGTCTCCCCGGTTTTAATTTCGGTTTCAGGACGAACACGTTGTCGGGTAATTTCAACAACGCCGAAACGGGATGGTGGAACAACGTTATGTTTGGCACGGTCTGGCTTCATGAACGCCTTCATTTTTTCAAATAAAGCTTTGTTATTCGCCTTTTCATGCATATCAATGAAATCAACACAGATAATACCGCCCATATCCCTTAACTGAAGAACTCTTGCTATTTCTTCTGCCGCTTCGATGTTCGTGGCTAACGCATTGGATTCCTGACCGTCAGCCCCTTTTCTATTACCGCTATTAACATCGATAACATGCATAGCTTCTGTATGCTCTATAATTAAGTATCCCCCACTTTGTAAAGGAACCTTTTTACCAAAAAGCGTTTTGATTTGCTTACTAATGCCAAATCGTTCAAAGACATCAAGCTTACCGCTGTAATGTTTGACAATTTTTTCTTTTCCTGGAGCTATAGAGGAGACATATTCCCGTATTTCATCATACATTATATCGTTGTTCACGTGTATGTTTGAAAAATCTTTATTTAGCAAGTCTCGTAGCATGGATGACGTTCTGTTAAGCTCACCCAATAACTTCTTTGGCCCACGCGTCCCTTTGATGCTTGAGAACATCTCGTTCCATTTTTCAAGAAGCTGCTTTAGATCGTTTTCTAGATCTTCAGTAGACTTTTTCTCAGCTACCGTTCTAATAATAACACCAAAGTTTTTCGGCTTAATACGGTTCATAACCTCTTTTAAGCGCTTTTTTTCCTCGGTTTCCTTTATTTTTTGTGAAACAGAAACTTTATCGGAAAAAGGAACAAGAACTAGGTAGCGCCCAGCAATAGTAACCTCTGAGCATAACCTTGGGCCTTTAGTAGATATAGGTTCTTTAGCAACTTGAACAAGAATAGATTGAGAAGAACTAAGAACATCAGAGATTTTTCCGTTTTTCTCAATATCGTTTTCAAGCTTGAAATACCTCAGATCTGATACACTTTGTTTGCCACGCAGCGTGTTCTTACAGAAGCGAGCAAACGACTTATATTGAGGCCCTAGGTCTAAATAATGAAGGAATGCGTCTTTTTCGTATCCTACGTCTACGAACGCCGCGTTAAGACTTGGAACGACCCTTCGGACTTTTCCAAGATATATGTCACCAACAGCAAAGTCAGCCCCGCCACGGTCCTCATGTAATTCAATGAGTTTACCGTCTTTTAATAAGGCTATCCAGATGTCGTTGGCTCTAGAATCAACAACAATTTCTAATTTCACAAAAGTATATTAAGTTAAACGAACAAAGTCCGCACAAGGTGTACGGACGCAAAAAACCACAGAAAAAAAATTACTTTTTCTTCTTGTGACGGTTTTTTCTGAGTCGTTTTTTTCTTTTGTGGGTCGACATTTTATGTCTTTTTCTTTTTTTACCGCTTGGCATATCTATATATTTTAATGTGTATAAAAATCTTCTTTAAAATAAAAAGCACTCCCGTAGAAGGAGTGCAAAGGTAAAGAATATATTTTGAAAAAATAATTTTTATCCTACCGTCACATTATTTTTAACTTCATCAACAAAAACTTTTGCCGGCTTGAAGCTTGGAATATTGTGTGCTGGAATAATTATAGTTGTGTTTTTCGAGATGTTTCTTCCAGTCTTCTGAGCGCGTTCTTTGACAACAAAACTTCCAAAACCTCGGAGGTAAACATTTTGCCCTTCAGACAGACTTTTCTTAATTGACTGCATAAATGATTCTACGGCTCTTAATGCTTCCGACTTCTCTAATCCTGTTTCCTCTGATATACCCGCTACAATTTCTGCTTTTGTCATAATAAATTCGAATAGTTTAACTTCATTTGGCTACAAAAATATATTTTACATTCCTTATTTTTGCAATCTTCACAAAAAAATTAACATTTAACAAGGTAAATGGTTCATTTTCAGAGAGAATTAATTAACTGGTATCAACAAAACAAAAGGGATTTACCATGGAGAAATACTACGGATCCGTATAAGGTATGGTTGAGCGAGATAATACTTCAACAAACACGCGTTGATCAGGGAAGGCCATATTTTGAGAGGTTTGTAAAAACCTACCCAACAGTAACAGACCTTGCTGGAGCTACAGAAGAGGAAGTGTTAAACCTATGGAAGGGTTTGGGGTATTATTCTCGAGCACGAAACCTGCATAAAACCGCAAATCAAGTTAAGAACCAATTTAAAGGAGTGTTTCCCGATAGTTATAAGGACCTTATCACCTTGACCGGAATTGGTCCATACACCGCGGCAGCCATTGCGTCTTTTTGTTTTAACGAGCCTCGAGCCGTGTTAGACGGTAATGTTTTTCGCGTGTTAAGCAGGCTGCATAATATAGCTACACCAATAAATACAACAGCTGGATTTAAAGAATTTTCTAAGCTTGCTAATTCTTTTTTGAACAAAGAAGATCCCGCAACACACAATCAAGCAATAATGGAGTTTGGTGCACTCCAGTGCACCCCAAAAAAACCAAATTGTGAATTGTGCTGTTTTAATGTTGAGTGCCTTTCTTTAAAAAATGATGTCGTTTCAGTTCGACCACAAAAACTAAAGAAGCTTAAAAAAAGAACAAGATTCTTTTTTTACACGGTTCTTTGTGACTATGATGCAAAAACTGTTTTTTTAAAGAAAAGAACAAAAAAAGACATTTGGCAAAATTTTTATGATTTTCATTTGATGGAGCTAAATGAAGCCGAGTCTTTTGAAACCATTAAAAATAAGCACAAAACAATTGATAAGGTTCATCAGCTAACACATCAAACGCTGTTGGTTAGTTTTGTAGAGCTGGATGTGTTAAACAGCAAGCACGACCTTAGTGAATTTAACCCGTATACCTATCCTCAGCTAGAAAACCTGCCTTTATCTTCTTTACATCAAAAGTTTATAGAAGAGGAGCTTCTTTTTCTGCGTTAGTCCTTAAAAGGTGTATTTTTGCCTTGCATTACATAAAATTAAGTTGTGTGCAAATAAAATAGATTAGGAATGGCATTAACTAACGTAAAGATTGGTATTACTATAGGGGATAAAAACGGCATAGGTCCGGAGGTAATTCTCAACTCGTTAAAAGATAACCGGATTTTATCGGGTATAACTCCAGTTATTTATGGCAGCGAAGATGTTTTGAAACACTATATGTCCAAGCTTGCTATGGAGAGCTTAGTGATAAAAAGAATTTCTTCCGCAGATAAAGCACAGGTTAAAACCATAAACGTCATTAATGTTTTAGATGAAGAGGTTTCGGTAAATGAGGGGAAAGAAGAAGGATCATCAGGAGTTCTTGCTATTAAATCAATAGAGATGGCGAGCATGGATATATCATCGGGAAAAATAGATGCAATTGTTACAGCTCCGATATCAAAGAGTGTTTGTCAAAATGCTGGTTTTGACTTCCCTGGTCATACAGAGTTTTTTATTGCTCTTTCAAACGGGGCTGAAGGCTTAATGATTTTAACGTCCTCTTTAATGAAAATAGCTTTGGTCACCACCCATGTCCCTCTTAAAGAAGTCTCTTCAGCTGTCACTAAAGAGCTTATAGTTGCAAAGGCAGAAGTTTTTCATCAATCGCTTCAGAAGGATTTTGGCATCTTAAATCCGAAAATTGCCGTTTTATCTTTAAACCCCCACTCAGGTGAAAACGGTAAGATAGGAAATGAAGAAATTGAAGTTCAGACCCCTGCAATTAATGAATTACGCGCAAAGAACATTTTAGCCTTTGGCCCATTTCCAACAGATGGTTTTTTCGGGTCTTCTTCTCCTGCAAATTATGATGGGGTACTGGCGATGTACCACGACCAAGGCCTTTCTGTGTTTAAGGCCTTGTCATTTGATGAGGGCGTAAATTATACCGCAGGCCTTCCTATTGTGAGAACATCTCCTGATCACGGAACGGCATTTGATATTGCCGGAAAGGGTATTGCTTCAGAAACCTCAATGAGAAACGCTCTATATGAAGCGTCTGATATTTATCTCAACAGGTTAAAACATAAGGACCTTCATTTGAATCCCTTACCTATAAAAAAACAAGAGAAATTTGACAAAAGGCGCTCGAATCCAAAGGAATCAAAAAAAAATTAATACTTTTGTGTCCCCATTTTAGAAATACAGGTGAATAAAGATTTAGAAATACCGTTTGTAGGCCTGAAACAAGGGATTCACAATTTCAAATTTGAAATTGACCGTTCTTTTTTTGATGCTTTTCCATATTCTATAATTGAAGAAGGAAAAATTTCTGTTGAATTGTCGCTAGACAAAAAAGATACGTTAATGATCGGAGACTATACGATTAATGGGTTTGTAGTTTCAAATTGTGCAACGTGTGATGATTTGTTTGAAGCACCCTTAAAGGGAAAAATGACGATTTATTACAAATTTGGTCAGGAACAAGAAGAAGATGAAAACCTCGTTGTGTTAACCCCAGATGTATATAAAATCAATCCAGAACAACAGATTTATGAGCTAATTACGGTCTCCTTGAATGCAAATCCCCGTCATAAAGAAGGAGAATGCAATGAAGATGTACTATCTTTGCTCAATAAGTATCAAAAAAGAACAGAAGAGAACGAAAATATTGACCCTAGATGGGACAAACTAAATAAGTTGAATTAATTAAAGACTTGATATGGCACATCCAAAAAGAAAAATCTCGAAAACGAGAAGAGACAAAAGAAGAACTCATGTTAAGGCAACGGCTAGTAACGTAGCAACTTGTCCAACTACAGGTCAGCCTCATTTATTTCACCATGCGCACTGGCATGAAGGAAAGCTTTATTATAAAGGTAAAGTTATAGCTGAGAAGGCTATAGAAGCTTAAGTAAGTAGATTTTTATGAGAATTGGTCTTGATGTTTCTGGTGGTGATTTCGCGCCAACAGCAAACCTAGATGGCGTAGCATTGGCTATGGCAGAATTGACCGACTCCATATTTTATCTTTTCGGAGATAAAGAGGAGATAGAAAATCACGCGTCTTACAAAAAGCTCAATGAACAGAGAGCCGTTATAGTTCATGCCCCTGATAAAATATCTTATAATGATCATCCAGCAAGAGCAGTAATTAAAAAACCCAAAAGCTCAATTGCTATTGGTTTGCAATGGCTAGCTTCAAGAAAGATAGATGCATTTGCAAGCACAGGAAACACTGGAGCGATGCTCGTCGGGTCTATTTACAAAATAACGACCATCCCAGGCATTTTTAGACCTTGTATCACTTCTACACTACCTACAATTAATGGTGACAAAACCGTTTTGTTGGATGTTGGTTCTAATGCGGATTGCAAACCAGACGTTCTTAGTCAGTTTGCTATCCTAGGTTCTATTTATGCAAAGCATGTATTTTCAAAGAAAAAACCACGAGTCGCACTCCTCAACATTGGAGAAGAAGAATCAAAAGGAAACTTGTTGACTATCGCAGCACATGAACTGATGAAAAGTCAGGATGAGATAAATTTCATTGGCAACATTGAGGGCAGAGAGCTTTTCTCAGGAAAAGCAGATGTTATTGTTTGTGATGGTTTTACAGGAAATATTGTTTTAAAGCAAGCTGAGGGTATTTTTTCGTTAATGAAAAAACGAGGAATTTCAGATGAATATTTCGATAGTTTTAATTATGAAAACTATGGAGGAACTCCTATTTTGGGTGTTCGAGGAAATGTAATTATTGGCCATGGAATTTCAAATGATATTGCAATTAAAAATATGTTGCTACATTCGTATGAAGTTGCCAGTTCTGGATTGGCAAAAAAAATAAAAAAAGCATTTAAGTAGATGAAAATATCGGCGGCAATTAAAGGTGTTTATGGACATGTTCCAGACAACGTGGTTACCAACCACGATCTAGCAAAGGTCGTAGATACGAATGATGAGTGGATTACAAGTAGAACGGGCATCAAAGAAAGAAGACATCAAACAGAAGGGGCTTCTTCTGACATGGCACAAATGGCCGTAGACGGACTTCTCAAAAAACTAGAGATAGATCCTTTGGAAATTGACTTGGTTGTTGTTGCTACTGTAACTCCAGACTACCCGTTTCCTTCTACCGCTAACGTTTTGTGTGATAAATCGGGCATGAAAAATGCTTGGGGTTTTGATTTAAAGGCGGCTTGTTCCGGGTTTATCTATGCTTTGGCAACCGGAGCTCAATTCATAGAATCAGGGAAACATAAAAAAGTAATAGTCGTTGGAGTTGATAAAATGACTTCAATTATTGATTTTGAAGACAGAACAACATGCATTATTTTTGGCGATGGAGCAGGAGCAGTCCTTCTCGAGCCAGACGAGAATGGACTCGGTGTTCAAGACTTCATTTTGAGAAGTGATGGGTCGGGCAGAGAATATTTAGTTCAACCAGGAGGAGGTTCTTTACATCCGCCTACACATGAAACCGTTGACAACCGAATGCATTACGTTAAGCAAGAAGGGAAACAAGTATTTAAGTTTGCGGTTACGAATATGGCTGATGTTTCAGCTGAAATCATGGAAAAAAACAACCTTAAAAGCGATGACATTGATTGGCTAGTTCCGCATCAAGCAAATTTGCGTATTATAGACGCCACTGCTAATCGAATGGGCCTTCCCAAAGAAAAGGTGATGATTAATATTCAAAAGTACGGAAACACCACGGCAGCGACTTTACCGTTGTGCCTATGGGATTATGAGAACCAGCTAAAAAAAGGAGACAATATTGTTTTGTCTGCTTTTGGTGGGGGGTTCACATGGGGGGCTGTTTATTTAAAATGGGCATATAATTCTTAGTCATAAAATATAAAAACCAAACATTATGAATTTTGATGAAATAAAAGACTTAATAAAACTTGTATCGAAAACAGGTCTAGGAAAAGTACAAATTGAAAAAGAAGATTTTCAGTTAACAATTTCAGGAAACAAGAACAGTAAAGCTGAGCAACCTATTATTGTTCAATCTCCACAACCTATGATGGCGGCGCCAGCACCTGCTGCGCCAGCACCGTTGGCAGAAGCCCCAGCTAAAGAAAAGTCAGCAGCGCCGGCAGAGGATGATAATTTGATCACTGTGAACTCGCCAATGATTGGTACTTTTTATAGATCCCCTGGTCCAGACAAGGACTCGTTTGTGAATGTAGGTAGTACTTTTAATGTTGGAGATAAGCTCTGCATAATCGAAGCGATGAAAACATTTAATGAAATAGAAGCAGAAGTTTCAGGTAAAATCGTCAAAGTATTGGTTGACGACGCGAGCCCTGTTGATTACGATCAGCCTTTGTTTCTAGTTGAACCTTTGGCTTAATTAAATAGAAGCACATGTTTAAAAAAATATTAATTGCCAATAGAGGTGAAATAGCTTTAAGGGTTATTAGAACCTGTAAAGAAATGGGTATTAAAACTGTTGCGGTTTATTCTACAGCAGATAAAGATTCTCTTCCAGTAAGATTTGCTGATGAAGCGGTGTGTATAGGCCCTCCCTTGAGCGCGAAGTCGTACCTTTCAATTCCCAATATTATAGCAGCGGCTGAGATAACAAATGCTGACGCGATACATCCAGGTTATGGTTTTTTATCCGAAAACGAACAGTTTTCTAAGGTTTGCCAAGAGCACGGTATAAAATTTATTGGTGCTTTGCCTGAACAAATATCCGGAATGGGTGACAAGGCTACGGCAAAAGCAACTATGATTAAAGCGGGAGTACCTTGTATTCCCGGATCTAAAGGATTATTAAAAGATACCGAAGAAGCCAAAACGAAAGCAAAGGTCGTAAAGTATCCTGTCATTTTGAAGGCAACAGCTGGAGGTGGCGGAAAAGGAATGCGCATTGTTTGGAAGGAGTCAGAGCTAGAAGCGGCATGGGATTCGGCCAAACAAGAGGCGGCAGCGGCATTTGGCAACGATGGTCTTTATATGGAAAAGTATATACAGGAGCCTCGGCATATTGAAATACAAATTGCGGGAGATCAATTCGGAAACGCCTGTCATTTATCAGAAAGAGATTGTTCTATTCAGCGAAGGCATCAGAAATTAGTAGAAGAAACGCCTTCTCCTTTTATGACAGATGATTTAAGGAAAAGAATGGGAGATGCTGCTGTTAAGGCAACAAAGGCAGTAAATTATGAGGGTGTAGGCACTGTAGAGTTTCTTGTAGACAAAAATAGAGATTTCTATTTCATGGAGATGAATACTCGTATTCAAGTTGAGCATACCATAACTGAGGAGGTTATAGGTCACGATTTGATTAAAGAACAAATTAAAATTGCATCAGGCGAAAAAATATCTGGAGAGGATTACTTCCCAAGAATGCACGCCATTCAATGTAGAATAAACGCAGAAGATCCAGCTCACGATTTTAGACCATGTCCAGGAAAAATTACAGATTATCACTGTCCTGGCGGCCATGGAATACGAATAGATGCTCATGTTTATTCTGGATATACGATTCCGTCTAATTATGATTCAATGATTTCAAAGCTAATTGTTGTAGCAAGGACCAGAGATGAAGCAATTTTAAAAATGAAAAGGGCTTTGGGTGAATATATTATTGAAGGTGTAAAGACAACGATACCTTTTCACCAAAAACTAATGGAAGATCCAGATTTTGTGAAAGGAAACTTTACCACAAAATTCATGGAATTATTTGAATATTAATCAGGGCCTGAAAGAGGCAACCTTGGGAATACAATTACGTCATTAACAGTGATATAATATCCTAAAACAAGAAATTTGAAAAAGTCATTATACATTGCGCTTCTTTTTTTCATAGGAGCACATTCTGATTATTTCGGACAAGCAGTTCAACAAAAATCTGCGCAACAAAGCGAACAAACAGGTCTCGCCCCAGAAAAAATTGCGGAGCTCCAGAGAAAAATAACACAGATTGAGGCACATATTCAGGCAATAGAAACGAAGAAGTCATATGTTATTTCAGACCCTGCCGAATTTGAAAAAGCAACAGCCTCAGGTTGGTTTGATTCAATGGAATCTATTAAGCAGGGACTTCTTTCAAGAAAACAAACTTTATTGAACGCATTAAACAACCCTGACGATGAATAAGCAGTTTTTAGTTTTTTTTTTACTGCTGTTGTCTTTTTCTTCTTTTACTCAAGGCGGTATTACTTGTCCAGAAATGGCTCCTATTTGTACTGATGTTGGTCTTAATTTTACAGCAAATTCAGGTGGTGACGAAGCAAGTCTATTAGATCCAGGTAACGATTATGACTGTTTATTTGGTCAACCTAATCCAACATGGTACTATTTCCAAATAGCTACCGACGGCGATATTCAAATGGAACTTGCTGCAGCGCAAGATATAGATTATGCAATTTGGGGTCCCTTTACTACATTATCTGTGGCCCAAGCAGCATGTGGTTCTTTAGGGGACCAAACCCCTCCAAACCCTAACAATGGCGATATAGTCGATTGTAGCTTTTCAACGGCATCCATTGAAAATCCTGTAATTACCTCAGCGATAACAGGAGAAGTTTATGTAATGCTCATTACCAATTATGCCGGAGTGGTCCAAAACATTACGCTTTCTCAGACAGGAGGAACAGGTTCAACGGATTGCAATATTGTAACAAACCCACCTTGTGCTATTACGGCCTTCAACACAATCATTTCAGGTTGTGATTTCGCAACAAATCATTATCAGATATCAGGATCTGTTGAATTTACAGACCCTCCAAGTTCTGGGGACTTACTGTTTGAAGATTGTTATGGAAACACGACCGTTTTGGCCTCTGCTCCATTTAACTCAAACTCGGTAAACTATACGATAGCAAATCTGTCTGCAAACGGTGACGCATGCACGGTTCAGGTCTATTTTACCGATGAAAACACTTGTAGTCAAAGTGTAAATTACGTGGCTCCAGCATGTATTGGGAATTGTCCATCTTACAGTCTTCAATCCAGCTCACCAACAGAAGCTTGTGGTAATCAAATGTATTGGATGGAAATAGAAAATACTGGCTGTAATGGATTTATCACTTTTGATGTTGTTGGTAATTTTGGCTCATTGTGGGCTAATGAAATATCTTGGTCAGTAGTTAGTAACGCAACCGGTAATATTGTCGCTCAAGGCGGCCCAGGTTCAGATGGCGCAGCCATTAACGCTACTGTCGGACCACTTGACCCAGCTGTTGAAGGAAACCTTTTTACTTTAGAAATTGTAGATTCTTTTGGTGATGGATTTAACGGCACTGGTGGTTTTATAGAAATACAACAAAACGGTGTCGTATTAACGAATTCTATAAACACATTTACAACTTCAAGCGCTGTAATTGTTCAGCCTAGCGTGAATGTTTCTTCATCTACATTGACGGTTACAACACCATCAGGAGTTGTTACAAATGTGACATCTAATTGCTTGGATCATGAAATTGGTTTCATGTTAAATAACACAAACTTCTGTACACCAATAGCTGTGGACTTGCCGTGGTCAATAGTGTGTGATGATACTGGAGACTTAATTGCAAGCGGTACACATGTCGTAACTGTTTTTCCTCAAGTACCGAGCAGTGCAGCAGACCTGGTTTCTGTAACTTGGAATACAACATCCTGTTCTTGGGACATCTCTCCAAACAATGATTGCTCTGCCCTAGATATAGGTAATATATTTTCAATTACTCCGGATATATCTACTTTGGGACCTTATTGCGCTAACGGTGACGAAACGTTTACTGTAACCTATAATGGCCTCTCTGGAGCTCCTGATTGTTGCTCCACAGCAGGACCTGTGTTACCTATCGAATACACAGAAAACCAAACAGTCACGAATGCGGCAGTAGCTTCTTCTCCCTTTGGTGGGATTAATAATTCAGCGTATTTTGTTATTCCCGCGAACGGCAGTGGTGGTAATGCAACAGATTTGGCATTCGACTTTTCAATGACGGGTTATTGTTTTGATCCTGCTGGAACCAATACAGACGACAGTTATTGGGTTACAATTTATGTAGATGGTGTCGCTATTTATGATGTCCAGCATTTTGATCCACCAGGGTCGATGAACCAATCCTTTGCGCTGGGAGATATGCCAAATGGTTACAATGAAAACAGTATAGTAGAGGTCTATGTCTATCCCAACAACTTTGGTCTTTTGGATGGATCGGTTATGACAACCTATGTTCCCAATGGTACATGTCCTAATCCGGGTGAAGCAAACTGGACTTGTGCAAGCGCCACCTTATCATTTTCAACCACTTATGAGCAAACAGCTCCTTCTGCTATTAATTGTGATTTTCCCCTTGTGGCACCTTACACGTGTTGTACATCCTCTTTAATAAGCGCAACCGCACCAGCAGGAGTAAATATTGATTGTTTTGGCGATGTTCCAGCAGCAGACATAAGTTCAGTTACGAACATCGTTAGTGACTGTCCTGCAGTGGTAGCATTTGTATCAGACGTATCAGACGGCAACACCTGTCCTGAGGTTATCACACGTACTTACAGCGTAACGGATGATTGTGGCAACTCAATAAATGTAACCCAAACAATCACGATAAATGATATTACACCACCAACGGCATCAAACCCAGGAGGGATTGTCGTTGAATGTGTTGGGGATGTTCCAGCAGCAGATGTATCAGTAATAACAGATGCTTCGGATAACTGCACGGCATTGCCAGTAGTAGCATTTGTATCAGACGCATCTGACGGCAACACCTGTCCTGAGGTTATTACACGTACTTACAGCGTAACGGACGATTGTGGCAACTCAATAAATGTAACCCAAACAATCACGATAAATGATATTACACCACCAACGGCATCAAACCCAGGAGGGATTGTCGTTGAATGTGTT
>Ga0315330_10002501_pt1 | contig 12593 bp, 9 predicted proteins | sample M140m34915metaG_FD_203453 | JGI IMG/M metagenome (GOLD analysis project Ga0315330, IMG submission 203453) | Ammonia-oxidizing marine archaeal communities from Monterey Bay, California, United States - M1 40m 34915 | ecosystem: Environmental > Aquatic > Marine > Intertidal zone | place: USA... | reverse complement strand
ACGGCGCTGCACCGGGGCCAATTGATCTCCTAATGTTTGCCGACATCATGCCGCCACCCGTCTTCACCATTTATGGTGCCTTCGGATGGGTGCCGACGGTGGAACTCACGGTGCAGGTGCGGCGCAAACCCGCCGGGGGTCCGCTTCTGGCGCGACACACCACGCGCCAGGTGACCCGCGGTGTTGCCGAGACCGACACCGAGATTTGGGATGTGAATGGCGACTTGGTTGCCATGGCTCGGCAGACCTACAAGGTGCGGATGCCGAAGGCTGATTGATCCCTTCAGTCAGGGTAGTAGTGCCAGTTCCACGATGTGATCGATGAGATTGATCCAATCGGTCTCGTCTTTTTTGGTGTGGGGTTCTATGTCCAGTAGCACCCGCCCAATCGTGTAGGACTGAATAAAGAGCGCGGCCGTGCGGGCGGGGAAGTCAGAGCGGACGTAACCTTTCTCCTGCGCCGCGCGAAACTCGTGGGCGAGTCGCTCAGTCATGTCAGCCTGAACCGCCGCCACCCGCTCCAGTAGCGCCGGCCGGCTACCAGCCATGGCCAGCAGCTTGATCCTTAGCATCCTTCTGGCTGCCCGGTCGGCGCTTTGGGTGGCGCGGGTAATGGCGGTCATCGCCTGCCTGAAGTCACCCTTGCTTTTGCAACGGCCGAGTGCGCCCGAGATGGCCTGGGCGTCGAGCTCGACATTTCTGGCAAAGCCCCTAAGCAAGGCCTCCTCTGCAAGGGTCTCGAGATCTTTGAAGTGCTTATACAGCGTGTTGCGTGCAACGTCGGCGTCAGCCAGTACGTCATCGAGGCGAAGCTGGTGAGCGTCCTGTTCCAGAAGCAGCGCCTCCGCAGCATCGAGTAGCTTGACCCGAACAGCTTCTCCGCGGGGCTGTTTGGATTGCTGCTCGCCCAGCGGCACCACGTTGTGTTTGTCAGGACGCGGTTTTGCCATCGGCCAAGTCTAACGTGGCTAGTTGCGCTTCCGCCATGCCCGGCTTCATTGGGTAGTTTAAAAATAAATACCTTTAGTAGATACTGTAAATATATATTTTATGTTTTTTTGGAGCGTCAGCTTTGCGCATGACTCCCTACAACACTTGGCAATGGCGATTGCGCCGCGAAGCCTTTGGGCCAGCGCAGCTTCTGGCAGTAGGCGAGAAAGCTTCTTTATTGGTTCTGTTGTCCATAACTTTGCCGACGGTTGCCATTGGTGCGGTTGATGCAAACTACTCCCTTGTCGATTTCTCTAACGCCGGCAATAGCTCGATTGGCACTGCGGCTGCCGCGGGATTCGAGCATAAATATGAGGACGTGCTGGCAGGCGTTGATGCCGTCTTAACGGTCACCGACACGCAAAATATCCAATCCGCTAAAACCAATACCGACGGTAAAGTTAGCGAGGTTGATGAGTATTTTTTTGGTAGCCCGCCGGGGTGGGCTACCACCAATGACGGGATCAACACTGAAACCTATTCAGTCGCCAGCACAGGTGAAAGCTTTACGACCTATCGCATTGATTTTTTGCAGGCGGACACGCTCAGCCCCATTACGGTGAACAATATCGCGATTACTGTGAAGGATCTTGACGATACTGAGTTCGTTGAATTTGGAGGCATTAACTCATACACCCGAGCGCAATCGACTTCGGTGGCGGTCGAAACTCCGGGCGATAACTTCCGATTCAAAGGAACAACCTCGGAGACCAGCAGTAGCGTCAGCGGTTGGGCTGAAGTCCGTTACGGCTCGGCAAACTCGATGACAATGGTGATGGGAACGACCAACTCCGCAGAAGTCGGCGCCAGATTTGGGATCTCCTTTACCGCTGCCAGTTGGGGAAGCGCAGCGACAAACTCCGTAACCGTTAATGAGCCAACCTATACGATCACCTACAACGGTAATGGAAACGATGCGGGTACCTTGCCTGCAGCCACCTCCGGCCAAGGCGCCTTAACGATAGCGTCCAATTCGGGCGGCCTGTCAAGAGCGGGTGTGGCGTTCAATAGCTGGAACATCAAAAGCGACGGCTCCGGTTTGGCCCTCGCACCGGGTTCATCCTATACCCCCAGTGCTGACACGACGCTCTACGCAATTTATCCCGCAACAAACTCGGTTCCAGGCGCCCCAACCGTCGTAACGGCCGCAGCGGGCAACGCTCAGGCGACGGTTAGTTGGACTGCGCCGACTGATACCGGGGGCGCAGACCTCAGTGGCTACAAGGTGACGTCCTCACCGGGGGGTAAGCAGTGCAACGCGACGGGAGCGACAACAAGTTGCACCGTCACAGGGCTCACCAATGGCACGGCCTACACATTCACGGTAACGGCGACCAACGCTGCGGGGACTACCAGTGCGGCATCTTCTGCGAGTAACAGCGTCACGCCAGCAACAGCGAGTAACAGCGTGACGCCAGTCGCCAGCAGCGTGACGCCAGCAACCCCGGTTCCCTTCCTGTCTCTGTGGGCTCTGTGGATATTCGGCGGGCTTCTGGGACTTCTCGGCCTTTGCAGGCTGAGGCAGCAGGCGAGTGCCTGAAACAAAAAGCCCGGCCTAGGCCGGGCTTTTTGTGGGGCTTTAGTCGTGAGTTCTTTTGCAGTGCAAAGCGCGCGGTCGGCGCGTCTCGTGAATAGCGCTTACTCGGTTGCTACGTGCCCACCGGGTCGGCGCATGTCGGCAAAACCCTGCATCCAGCCCTCATCGATCATCAGTGAGTTCGAGCGCCCAATGGTGCGGCGGGTGGGGCTGAGGTTGTGACCCCATTCCTCTAACAGTCGCTGGGTGTCGGCGCTAATACCGGGCTCAACCAATGTGCGATCAGGCATCCACTGATTGTGTACACGGGGTGCGGCGACCGCGGTGGCAATGTTCATGTCAAACACCATGGCATTGAGCAATGTTTGCAGCACAGTCGTGATGATCAGCGAACCGCCGGGGCTGCCTGCAGCCAGCCAGGGCTGGCCGTCCTTGAACACCAGCGTAGGGGTCATAGACGACAGCGGTCGCCGGCCTGCAGCAATCGTGTTGGCCTCGCCCTGCACCAAGCCGTAGGCGTTGGCGGCGCCGGCTTTGGCGGCAAAGTCGTCCATCTCGTTGTTGAGCAGCATGCCGGTGCCCGGCACTACGATGTGCGAGCCGAAGCTGAAGTTGAGCGTGTAGGTGTTGGCGACCACATTGCCGTCGGCATCGGCTACTGAGTAGTGAGTCGTGTCGGGGCTCTCATTGGGTACCGGGTTACCGGGGCCGATTTCGTCCGGGGTTTTGGCCTGGTTCGCGGTGATCAGTTCGCGCCGCTCGGCGGCGTAGTCTTTGCTGATCAGCGCCTCGATGGGAATCACGGTCTGGTCCGGGTCACCGAGATAGCGGCTGCGATCGGCGTAGGCGAGCTTCATGCTCTCGATCACCCGGTGCAGGTAGGCGGCGCTGTTGTGCCCATAGGACTCGAGCGGATAGGGCTCGAGGATGTTGAGCATCTGCAGAATATGAATGCCGCCGGAAGAGGGCGGTGCCGCCGAGACAATCTCGAAATCGCGAAAGGTGCCTCTCACTGGCGGGCGCTCGAGCACGCGGTAGCTGGCAAGATCCTCAGTGGTGATCAACCCATCGTTGGCCGCCATGTCGCTGGCAATGAGTTCGGCGGTTTTGCCTGTGTAAAAACCGTCAGCCCCTTTGTCACGGATACGCGTCAAGGTGCGCGCCAAATCCGGTTGTTGAAACAGCGTGCCGGGAGGGGGAGCCGCGTCACGGCCTTGCAGGTAAATGCGCTTGGCCTCCTCATTTTTAGCAAGACGCTCGGCGCGCGCGTTTAAGCTCATGTGCAAAGCCAGTGGCGTATCAAACCCTTTTTTGGCCAGATCGATCGCGGGTTGAATCACCTGCTTCAGTGAGAGTTTGCCGTAGCGCTCCTGCGCATGGATAAGGCCCGCCACGGTGCCGGGCACACCTGCTGCCTGATGGGAGAAGTAGGCTTTAGCCTGATCGACCGAACCATCCTCTTTCAGAAACATATCGCGCGTCGCCGCCGTTGGCGCGGTCTCACGGTAGTCAATGAAGACCTGCTCGTCGCTCTCTGCGAGGTGGATCAGCATAAATCCGCCGCCGCCGATATTGCCCGCTCTGGGCAGCGTTACGGCAAGAGCGAAGCCAGTCGCCACGGCAGCATCTATGGCGTTACCACCCTGCTTCAACATGTCGAGGCCAATCTCACTGGCGAGCGCCTCGGGGCTGACCACCATGCCGAGGCGACCATAGGCGGGCAGGAAACGGTTTTGATAATCGATGATCGGCGCCTCGCTGAGGGGCACCGTGGGCAGCGTGCCTTGTGTGGCAGCGAGCGGGCTAAAGAGCAGTCCCAGAAGGAGCGATTTGATTGACATAGCGTGGTCTCGGCGTTGGATAACCGTTAGGTACGCATGGCGCGCTAAAACGGTGCGTGAGGCTAGCACAACAGGCGACCCCTCAGGCAAGCACCTGCGCTACACTTTAGGCAGTTTCACCTTTTTTTGAGATGCCATGCGTTTTAGCGAGCACCGACGACAATACACTCTGGGGGGCCTCCGGCGCAGTGACCTAGCACCTGAACCGGTTGCACAATTTATCCTCTGGCAAGAACAGGCCATCAGCGCGGAACTGGCTGACCCGACTGCCTGCGCGCTCGCAACCCGACAGGCCGACGGCACACTCCGCCAGCGCATGGTGTTAATGAAGGGGATCGATGAGCGCGGCCTGGTGTTTTACACCAACTACGAGAGTAACAAGGCCGCGGCGCTGGACGCGTGTGAGCAGGCCTCTATGTTGTTTCCCTGGAATGAACTGGATCGACAGGTATCGGTCACCGGCTCAGTAACGCGGATCAGCGATGAGGAATCGGATGTGTACTTTGCGTCGCGGCCCCGCGACAGCCAGCTGGGTGCCTGGGCGTCTGCTCAGAGCCATCCCATTGAAGGTCGCGACGCCCTGATGCAGCAGCTCACTGACGTCACTGTGCGTTTTGGGGAGGAGCAGATCCCGCGCCCGCCGCATTGGGGGGGGTATCGATTAGTGCCCGCAGTGTGGGAGTTTTGGCAGGGCGGTGAAAATCGCCTGCACGACCGGTTTCGCTATCACGTCACGGCCGATGGGGTCTGGCAGATCTCACGGCTGCAACCCTAAACACGATTGCCTTGGATAACGCTCAGATCGCCCGACGACCGAAGTAGTGGGGTAGGTTTGGCAAGCCCAATAACTGCCGTCGGATCAGGTCGAGTCCGGCTGCCGCGACCAGCTTTTGGAACATGGCCCGATCGGTGGGCAAGATCGTTTTCAGTGTCTGCATGTCGGTCATCGTTCCCCAGGCTAGCCACACCGTGCCCACCGGCTTATCGTCTGAGCCGCCTTCGGGGCCGGCGATCCCCGAGACCGCAATACCGATGTCTGCCCCCGATCGTGTCAGTGCGCCGCTCAACATCTGTCTCACTACCGGCTCACTGACGGCGCCCTCGTTCTCTAACGTGGTGCTGTCAACGCCGAGCACCGAATGCTTAATGGAATTGGCGTACGTCACAAAGCCGGCCTCAAATACGGCCGAGGCACCCGGCTCGGCAGTCATCATAGCGGCGATCAGCCCACCGGTGCAGGACTCGGCCGCCACCATTTTTTTCCCCTGCGACCGAAGCGTTTCTTGCAGGGCTCCCGCAAGCGTAGTGTCGTCCTCGCCAAGAATGTGATCCCCGATCAGTCGCTCCAGCGTCGCCCGACAATGCGCCACATCGGGTGATAGCGAAGCGCTAGTGAGTTTGATTTCGAGTTGCGGTATGCCTGCGCGAAAGCCCAGTACCACGCCTTCCGGCCACGTTTCGGGGTCCTCGTCGATCAGAGCCTGCGCAGTCGATTCTCCAATGCCAAACGTCTGCAGACGCACTCGATGCACGGCCCCGCCACCGATAGCCTCGGTGATGCGTTCACAGACCTCGGGCAGCATGGCGCGCAGCTCTCCCGGTACGCCCGGAGTGGTCAGGATGAGTGTTTTGTTGACTTGAAGCGCAAAGCCCACCGCGCTACCCCGGGGGTTGTGGATGATGGCCGCGCCTTCGGGCAGCCAGGCCTGCTTGAGATTGGCGTCATTGGGTTCGATGCTGCGCGCAGCGCACCAGTCGCGAACATGTTTTTCTGCCTCTGGGTTCAGTGCGAGCGGCACACCCGCTGCGGCTGCCACCAGCTCTGCGGTGAGGTCATCTTGTGTGGGCCCCAGCCCGCCGTTCATGACCATAACGCCGGCGTTGTCGGTTGTCCGCTTGAGCGCCGCTACCAGTCGCTCTCGGTCATCTCCCAGTGTGATCTTTTCAGCAATGGTTTGGCCTTGCACGGCGAGCGCTTGCGCGATCATGGCTGAGTTACTGTCGATGGTATCGCCGCTCATCAGCTCATCGCCGGTGAGGAGCAGGTGAATGTCGGTGTCGGTCATAGGCTTTGAGAGACGGTCGCACTCGCGGAGTCTTCGGCCGCCTCGGCGCCTGAGTGGTCAGCGTCCGGTTTGGGATCTTTCGGAGGTTTGAGTCCGCATCCCTCGGTCAATGAGAACAGTGCCAGGTAGTCGCCGCCTGCTGGCGCCTCCCCGAATTCGACCTCTACCGGCTGCAGTAACCCGAAGCGCCGAGTAGTACTCGTCAGACTCATGGTCCACTTGTCGAAACTGAACTTTTCCTCTTCGGGGCGCAAATCCACCAGACCCTCGAGTCCATTGTCATCGAGCTTGACGGTAAAGCCGGAGCTTGTGATGTGACTGATTTTTCCTGCAAATCGAGTTTGGCCGTTGGCCTTTAAATTATTGAGATAGCGCGCCGTCAGGCGTCGGTTTGCCGCCGCGACGGCCTCGCGATTGCGGCCGATGGCGCGGGTAATAACCGGCAGCTGCTCAACCGGGTAGTGGGCGGCTTTTTCCCCTGTGAGGCAGGCCGAAATTTGCAGATGTACAAAAAAGTCGAGCGCTTTGCGCAGGGGCGATGTGAAGTTGGTGTAGGCCTCGGTGGCAAGACCCATGTGCGGCCCGGCTTCATCGCTCAGTACGGCGCGAGACAGCAGGCGATTAACCATTTCCCTTAAAGGTAGCTCGTGCTCTTTCTGTCCGAGATCAGCCAATATGGCGCGATATCCTTCCAAGGTGTTCAGCGCTGTATCTTTCAGATCCGCGCGGTGTTTTTCCAAAAAGGTCGCTGCTTCTTCAGTGCGGTCTGCCCGAAAACCCTGATGGACCACGAAGGGACCGGGCGCCGCCGCATCGCGGAGAAATCTTGCAGCACATTTGTTGGCCGCGATCATGCATTCTTCAACCAGATGCTGTGAGGCCAGCTTGTCATAGCCGTCGACTTCTGAGATCTGTTTATCCTCGCCGAGAATCCACCGGTATTCGCGGCGTTCTTCCATCACCAGCTCGTGCTGTTCGCGCCGCTCGCGCAGTGTGCGATACACCTGCACCAGAGCCTCCAGGGGGTTGGCGTGAGCGATAAGGTCGTCACTGTTACCCGTGACGTAGCGATCGACGGCTGAATAGGCAAGCTTTGCATGGGACCGAATGATCGCCTTGTGAAACTCAAAGCCCTCGATTTCTCCGCCTTCCGATATCTGCATCTGACATACCACAGCAGGCCTCGGCACGTCCTCTGCTAGTGCACACAGTCCCTGACTGATCGCCTCGGGTAGCATCGGAATGACGTCGCCGTGGAAGTACACGGATGTACCGCGATCGGCGAGGAGTGCGGGCAGACCCTCGATACCCGCCAGATAGGCGGTCGGGTCTGCGACCGCGACGGAGAGCTGCCAGCCGTTGGTCGTGACTTCGGCATGAAGCGCATCGTCGATGTCTACGGTCCGCGCGGCGTCGATCGAGACAAAAGGTAAAGTGCTCAGGTCGAGGCGTGAGGTGTCTTCTAATGGTTTATGCGCCGATGCGGCATCGACCAGAGGTTGAGCTGATTTCTCATTCCAAGCTTCGGCGAGTCCGGCGCGGGCGGCGCAATACTGATTTTCTATGCCGGGTGTGCCCTCGTCGCCCAGCTTCTTCAAGATCTTTGCTGAGGGTTTGCCGTCTTTAATGGGGTGGCGTAACAAGGCGCAGGCAACCAAGTCTCCCGGGGCCACGCCGTTGCGGGCATGGGGCGGAATGAATAACCAACGTGAGAGCGCAGCGAGGTCGGGTACCACGAAGATGGCTTTACCTTTCTGCACCACGTGCCCTACAAATTCATCAAGTCCCGATTCAATCAGGCGTTCGATTTCCGCGACGGTACGCCCGGGCTTGTCCTGCTTGCCCTTGATCGGCGTTGCAGGCCTGATACAGATAGCCACTTTGTCACCGGGCAATACCTTGAGCATCTCATCGGGCGGGATAAACACTTCTCGGCCGTCCGCCGTCACCGCAAATCCGTAGCGGTGCTGGGTGCCTTTTACAGTGGCTTCGACGTGCTCGTTCTGTGCCTCGAGTTCTTCTCGAAGATCTTTGAGCTGCGCCATCGCATTGCGATCGAGCATGGCCGGTATCGGCTCCTGGAGTATCGTTATTATCGCTTTGCTGCGGTGTCTGGTGAGCAGTCACCGCAACGTTCTTAGATGGTGCATGATGCTATCGAACTTCGGAGCCGCTGTCAGGACAAAGCGTAGCCCGGTTTTTTTCGCAGAGCCGTTGACAGAGCCTCAGCACATCGGTTTACTGATGGTGCCCGAAATTTGGAGAGTAGGTCGCCGTCTGTGCCGAGACAAGCTGGTCCTCCGAGACCGCTTCAGCAGACTCCCCCGAGCGCCGTCAGTGCGCCGAGGGCTTTTCACCCCGAAATTTTGCCTACAATGATCACATCATTGGATGTCGTGACCACGATGTTGAGGCCCGACGATCCGATCTTTAACTTGCCCCGCGAGGAGATTACATGCCGCTGACTGCAGCCGAGACCCCCGAAATCACTCAGCTCGAACCGGCACATCGTAAGATTTACGTACTCGACACCAACGTGCTGTTGCACGATCCGACCGCGATCACGGCGTTCGCCGAGCATCAGGTCGTGATCCCCATGACGGTTCTTGAGGAGCTCGATCACATCAAGGATCGGCGTGATAAAAGCGTCAGCCGTGAGGCGCGTATTGCCATTCAGCTGATCGACAAGGTGGTGGGGAACGCCTCGCCGCAGCAGATCCAAAAAGGGGTGGATATCCCGGGGTCCAATCTCGACGAAAATCGTCTCGGCGCCTTAGCGATTTTCCCCGACCAGCTGATTGTTGATGACGCCGAGGTGCCGTTTCTCAACACCAATGAGGATCAGGCCAACGACAACCGCATCATTAACGTGGCGCTCCGTCTTAGCGCGGACAATCCGGGGGGCTTTGTGTGTTTGGTGACCAAAGACATCAATATGCGGATCAAGGCCAAGGGGTCGGGGCTTGAGCACGTCGAAGATTATCGTCATGACCGTGTGCTAGATGACATTGATTTGTTGTCGACCGGCTACGAGTGCTTTACGGGCGATTTTTGGTCCAGCATTCAGCAAGTCGATACGGTCCGTGAACAGAGCCTTACGCTACACCGGATACCGCGATCAGAGCTGCCAGATGCTTATCCCAATCAATTTGTTTATGACGACCAGGCATTCATTGCCTACGTAGATCATGTCGATGAGGACTATGTTTACTTGGCAGTCGACAGTCGCGATCATCTGATGAACCAGCGTTTTTGGGGCCTGGCGCCCCGCAATCTGGAGCAGGCGATGGCGATGCGTCTGCTGGATAGCGAAGATGTCGATATGACAGTCCTCACCGGACCCGCGGGTTCAGGTAAGACCTTATTGGCCCTCGCCTATGGACTTCACGCTATTCTCGAGCAACGCAAGTACAACAAGCTCATTGTTGCGCGATCTACGCCACCGATCGCCGAGGAAATTGGCTTTCTGCCCGGCACCGAGGAAGAAAAGATGGCGCCTTGGTTGGCGGCTTTCGACGACAATCTGGAGATTCTTCATGGCGCGGACGAGTGTTCGAACGGCAGCATCGAATACGTGAAGGAACGCGCCAATATTCAGTTTAAATCGCTAAACTTTATGCGTGGCCGCTCGTTTAACGGTGCTTATATCGTGATTGATGAGGCTCAGGGACTGACCCAGTTTCAGTTGAAATCGATCATCAGCCGTGTGGGAGCGGATTCCAAATTGGTGGTGCTGGGCAATCTTGCACAGATCGATAACAAGTACATCTCGCCCCTGACATCGGGACTCACCTATCTGGTCGAGAAGGTCAAAAATTATCCCCACGCGGGTGTGATGCATGTGAACGGGATCGTGCGCTCGCGTTTGGCTGCCTTCGCGGAAGAGAATCTATAAGGCTCGTCGCGGCCCCTCGCCGGGTTGCGCTATGTGCTAGCGGATTTGCCGCTCGACGGTTTCGGCGGGATTGTCGAAAAGCAAAAACTCGAGTCGTAACTCGATCCGCCAGGCGCCCTCGCGATCGAAATAGGGCTCATCGATCCGCCAGTTGTAGCTGGGCTCAACCTCCCAGAATACGAAATTCTTATAGGCTTGCCGGCGCAGTCTGAGGCCCACTTTGTAGTTCTTTACGAAATCATAGGGCTCGGTCTGCCCGTCGGCACCCACATAAAGCCAAGTCGCTCCCACGCGCCCGCTGTCCCCTTGCCAACCGCGGGCGTAGGACAAGCTCGTTGACCACTCGGTGCCATCGGTTTTTTCACCGTACAGAAATCGGGTATAGGCGCGCACCAGTTCTCGCTCGCGCAGCGCTTTATCGAGTACAAAGCGCGAAGAGCCATAGCCGCCTTCGCCCAGATCATAGGTGAACCGCTGGGTGAAGCGGAAGTTCAGGTCCTCGGCAAATGCATCCTGATACACATATTTGGCGCCGGGCTTGGGGCCTGAGCTGCCAAACCCAACGGTCAGATCAAAACGATGTTTACGAATGTCTTTTGGACCGACTTGTAACTGCAGTCCGATGCGATCCTCAGAGGGGTCTTCAACGCCATCGTTACTGAAGTCATCCATGTCTTCGCCGCGGAAAACCAGATCGAGTCGCTTGGAGATCTGGGGCAGGCTGACCTTTCCGCCGAGCCGAAACTTCACCTCGTTGTCTAGCCGTTCGTCCCAGTTGTAAATAGTTCGTAACCGCAGCCGGGAGTTCGCCTGTTCAAGATCACGCTCGTCGTTGCCGAAAAAGTTGTCCACCCATTGCGTCATTTCGTTTGCTTTGCGGGCAGCATACTCGTGGCCACCCTCGAGCCAGTCCTCTTCAGACTCAATCACCTCATCGGCTAATGTGTCGTCAGCGGCCACCGCTGTATCGGTGGCGCTCAGCTCCGCCTCCACAGGCGCGGCGTCAGCTCCCATGTCGTCTTGAGCGCGACTAATACTCGCGGACAAGGCGACTGCAAGGGCCATTAATAGTGACAGCAGGGATGTTTGGGGCTGGGTGGTCATAGCGACATTCATCGTACTGGAGAGCCTAGGTTACACTACCGTCATGGAATCTGTAATGACTGCACTGCAGGCAATTTTGCCGCAGCACTCGCTCTCGCGTCTTGTTGGCAGACTGGCCCAGCTTGAGCGGCCAATTTGGCTCAAAAACTTTCTCATCCGCCGTTTTATGGCCCGATATGATATTGATCTCGCCGAAGCGACCTGTTCTTCAAGTGAAGATTTTCCGCACTTCAACGCCTTTTTCACGCGATCTTTGCGCGAAGGCGTGCGGCCACTGGCGGACAGCCAATGGTGCCATCCCGCAGATGGCGTGCTGAGCCAGCGCGGCACCCTTTCATCGTCGCAATTGGTACAAGCCAAAGGTCGGACCTATAGCGTGCGAGCGCTGCTGGCGGGGAGTGAGGAAGAGGCCAGCCGCTTTGCCAAGGGCTGTTTTGCCACGACCTACCTCTCCCCGCGAGATTATCACCGGGTTCACATTCCTATCCGGGGACATTTGGTCAAGACGCGCTATGTTCCCGGAGACCTGTTCTCTGTCAATTCTGCGACGGTGGAGCGCGTTGACGGCTTGTTGGCCCGCAACGAGCGACTGGTCTGTTTTTTTGAGACAGATCGCGGGAGTGTTGCGGTGGTCATGGTAGGCGCCATGATTGTCGCGGGCATTGCTACGGTCTGGGGAGGGCGGGAACCCCCCGGTGCTGGAGCGATTCGCGAACAGGTATGGAATGTTGACGAAGCGCCCTTGTTGGAAGCGGGTCAGGAAATGGGACGGTTTTTTTTGGGCTCGACGGTGGTGCTGGTGACAGAAGCGGCAGATTTGCAGTGGGCCGATCAAGCGGGTGACGCCGTTAAGGTTCGCTCGGCGCTCACAATCGACGCGCCAGCAGGCCACCACTAACCACCGGCGTCAAGACTGGCGACAATCTGGCGAAAGCTCTCGAAGCGCTCGGCGCTGATCTTCCCGGCTTCGATGGCTGCTTTCACGGCGCAGCCCGGTTCACTCTGATGTTGGCAGTCACGGAATCGGCAGTGGCCGAGGTAAGGCCTGAACTCTGTGAAGCCAGTGGCAACCGCGTCGGGTGAGACATGGGTGAGGCCAAAATCCCGAACACCGGGTGAGTCGATCAGTCGGCCGCCTCCCGGGAGATGAAATACCTCCG
>Ga0315330_10002498_pt1 | contig 12601 bp, 19 predicted proteins | sample M140m34915metaG_FD_203453 | JGI IMG/M metagenome (GOLD analysis project Ga0315330, IMG submission 203453) | Ammonia-oxidizing marine archaeal communities from Monterey Bay, California, United States - M1 40m 34915 | ecosystem: Environmental > Aquatic > Marine > Intertidal zone | place: USA... | reverse complement strand
TCACAGAGGTGGATCTGGTCTATTTGAAATCGAGCATGAACGTGCCATTATCGGCGACGTCAAACAGGGGGCGACAGTAGCGACCGCAGCCACGGGGGCCGCCGGGGCGGTAGACAAGACCCATGGAAATGTTCCAGTTCTCTTCGGCGAAGCCACCGGAATTGGTCCCCTCATGCGGGATCAGATAGGTAGCACCGCTACTCAGGCTGCAGTGATGAGTCAGGGGCAGATTGAAGCTCGCGCCGAGCAGTCCGTCTTTGTTGTCGGTCCATCCCACCATCAAATCGTACTCGCCATTTCGAGCCAGTGGTCTGCGGTAAAAGAAGCGGAACTGGTCGGTGGGCTTGATGTCGAGGTCGCCGCTAAGGGGACTGCCGGCTTGGTCAATGATGGTTGCAGGGATCGTCTCTTCGCGAACACCTGCCATGAATTGGAAGCCATAGGTGTCGCACTCGCGTGCCCGCCAGCTTAGCTCTCCGCGTAGCTGCAGTGAGTTGCTTTGAAAGAACCAATCCTGATTCATGTAATCGAGCACGAGTCCGTATTGCACGCCGTAATCAACGCGGCGAAAGAAACCTGCCGTGACAAAGATTTGATGCCGCGTACCGGTGGTGAATGCCGTGCCAGACAGATTGTTTTGCGTGCCTCGAACTCCAATTTGAGTAGCAATGTCCAGCCCCAGTAGTTGGTCCATCGATTTTCCGCGGTTGAACCCTTCGTAAAAACCGAAACTTCCGCTACCGGTTTGGTCATTGGCGTTTCCGTTGGTGATTGCAACGTGATTCAGTGGCCCAGTGTGTCCTTGCACTCCAGCAAAGAACTCGTAGCGGCACCAATTGAAGCGGATCCGTGGTAGCAGCGTAGGCTCGCTATCGCACGGATTGCAGGCATCGCAACCACATGGATCCATGATTTCCATGCCACAACCATCGCCTTCGACATAAATCTCGTTCGGGTGATAGACGGCCCCATCGCATTCATCGCAACCTCGGTCGCAGCCTCGACATCTCGAAAATAGGCTCTCGATGCCGCAGCCTATTTCGAAAAATCCGCGAGGCTGTTCAATGCCGCAGCCAATTTCAGTGACGCATTCTCCACAATCGCAAACCGGACCGCAGTTGTTAGCGTACGAACCAATGAAGCTGGCTTGCTGAATCGGTTCCGCATCCACAGTTTCCAGTTCCGCGGCATCCAAGTTGCGGGAGACAACGGCTTTTTTGCTTCGATTGACCTGCTGAGTGGCGGGTCTGATGGGTGGATCAAAGTTGCCAGAGCTGGGCGAAGTCGCAAAAGAAGTGGTAACTTCCGCAGCTCGCAAGCGATTTTGAGGTGAAACCCGCTGTGGCTGGCTGGTGTTTCCTCGTGCCTGCCGAGATTGCGAGGCTTTCTCGGCTGCTAATATTGGTGTGGTTTGTAAAAACGTGGCGAACACCAAAAAGCTGGCGACGCGTAGCAGTCCAAGTGATCGGTATGACGTTATCATGGTTTTACTTAACAGCGTTTGTGACCGCATGAGGTGCCTAAAACACGCCTCTGAGGAATCCTTCTTCTTAATCCATCGGACCCTGCTAACCCGCATAATGAATAAATCCCTCCTAATCGTTACTTTTTCACATCTGCGCTGCTGCCCACGTTTGCGTCGGGATTCGCTTGGTTTTTTAGCTTTCGCGATCGGTGGCCTCATCCTGGCTGGCACGCTGAACCCAGCGACTGCACAAGACTCGCCTGCCGAAAAAGCTGCTGATACACAAGCTGCTGATACACAAGCCGCTGATACTCAGGCTGCTGGCACTCAGGCTGCTGATACTCAGGCTGCTGGCACTCCGACCAAGGCTGCCCCTGCTTACCCACTTGCAGTGGCGGTCAGCGGAAATGACGTCTACACGGTGGACCTGGATCTGCCGGGCGTTTGGAAGTCAGGTGATGCCACTGTCTTGTTCGCTGAGGGAACAAAACTGCTGAGGAAGCCGATGAATCGCCCTCGTTGTGTCGCAATCCATCCGGCTAAGGGAATCTTGGTTGGGGATACTGCGACTCGGGAAATTTACTGGATCGAGTCGAAGGGAGCTGAGCCCAAACCGCTGACGAATGGGTATTTAGGAGTTGTCATGGCGTTGGCAGTGAGTCCTGATGGAAAAACAATCTACGCCGGTGATGCAGAAAAACGAGCTACTTTCAAACTGCCTGTCGAAGGTGGGAAGCCCGAACTGGTCGCCCGCGTCAACGCTCGTGGGCTGGCATTTGATTCCGATGGTAAGCTCTGGGCCGTCACTCCCGACGCTGCCGCAGTTAAACGCATTGATGTCGCTAGTGGCGACGTTGAGGACATCGTTACAGGTCGACCTTTTCAGTATCCGAACGGACTCTGTTGGGCGGGTGACCATGGATACGTCACTGATGGCTACGGAAAGTGCATCTGGAAATTCACACCCGATGGAAAGACAGAAAAGTGGCATGAAGGCGAGCCACTGGTCGGCCCCGTTGGCATTGCTGTCACAGATAAGTCGATTTTTGTCGCTGATCCGAAACAAAAAGAAGTCTACGAATTCGATCGTGAATCCAAGACGCCAAAAGCTAGACTGGCTCCCGCTGCGAAGTAGTGTGTAGCGGGTCTGGGGTGAATGCTAACGGGCTGTCTGGGCGGTCTCCTGTCTCGACTCATGATCGAGCTGCCGACGGCTCAATGCAGGGGAATCGCGATGCGGTTCTGCCACCAGCAGCCTGGCCTTGTGACCGTGTCTGCCCAATGTTGCGTTGTGAATCAAACGCTGAAATTTGGGCCAAGAGAGCCTGCGTTTGAACAAGCCCGTGATCAGCCCAAGAGGTCAAATCGCTGCAGGTCAAATTGCTGTTCGTCGCTGCACTAGCTACCTGCGATTCTGCTGTCGGCAGCAACAAGGTCGGACATGTCGTAAGGATGAAACGACCTGCCAATCTCCTCTGCCAACGTCTGTAAATACAGCTTGCGGAAACGTGATTCTGTAGTCTCGCTGGTGTGTTGACCTGCCATCGTCGGGTACCGGTACTCTTCGAGCGACTTGGTAAAATCAACCTCACCCGTGGCAACGTCGATCACGGTAATGGTCACGTCAGAAGTACCGCAGTACAGCGTGGGTCCGTCACGAAGGCTGAAGTTTCCAAGCTCAATCCCAATGACTTTGTCGGCTTTTACACCTTCTCCAATTTCTGCAAAGTCAAGCGAGTCCCAGCCGTTAGTGTCACGCCAGTGGCTGATCTTGTCATTGCGAACAATTTTGACGTCTTTGATCTCTTTCGCGAGTATCTTGCCAAGGAATGAGCTGAGCTCTGTTGACTTCTGATCACGTGTGTAGGAGCTGATGTCGGAAATGGTAACGACGGCAACTGTAAGGTCTTCAAAGCCTTCGTATTCCGGCTGAATCATGTCCATTCCCGCCGCATGCATGAGGTTCGATGCCAGGCCAAGGCAACCCGTTTGCAAAAGGGCTGTTCCTGAAACCAACGCCGTGCAGAACGCTCGTCTGCTGAAGTTGGCGCGGTTGGATTTGACGGATTCTTCTTTCAACGACATCGATCTGATTCCCTTTGGCACTGCTTGTAATACGGTGACTTCGCCTCTACATACGAAGTTTGTGCTGTTGCTTGCCACACTGATTTTGCGTGTTTGGGCGAAACGAGGTCTTTTTCTGGATCAGCCTTCGTTGGTGCGTCGCTTCTTCGGTTGAAACGCTTCAGGATTCACGCAAAGTCAGGTGAAACAAGCACACATGAGGTAAACAATCAGTGGCGATCAAGTGCTCCGCTGGGAACTCGCTTATGACTGCAAACGGATGATCCAGTCCACCAGTGTTACGACTAGGACGCCCGCGCCGGCTATCGTCAGCCAGGTCTGGACACGGGGTGAGGGCAAGAGTCCGCAGCGAACCACTTGAGCTGCAAGCACGATCATTGCGACGCAAAGTAATGCCAGCAAAAAGCCACCCGCGTTGGTATTCATGCTCGCCAGCCAGTTGCCTCTGGCAAAATAGGACCATGACGTCGTCATGCCACAAGCCGGGCATCGAATTCCGGCGAGAACGCGTAGCGAGCAAGGGGGGAGCCCGAGTTGTTGGTGGGTTCCTAACCCCTTTTCCGCAGGATTCAGATTGCCAGCAATGATGAGCAGGGTCAGTGGGATGAAAGCAAGGAACCCAGCGATAATACGCAAGCCGATCCTTTTTGGCGGTGGAGCAACGGACTTTGCGCGTTCCCGTTTACGTTGATTGAATTTCAAATCAGCGTGAGTTGCTGCTTCACACGGCTGGTTTTCATCCGAACCACTGCAATTTGCTTTGTTGTCAGGGGTTTCCGGCTGGGAAAGCGGCGGGAAATCGGAGTTTTGGGCTGAGAGCGGCTCCACTCCGGCCTCATTTTTCATTTTTCGAGGAGTTTTTTGCTGCCTTTGCATCGCTTCGGCAGAAGCATCTCGCTTTGATGGTTTTCGAATCACGAAAAGAGCCTGGTGGCAGTCTGGGGTGTTTGCGTTGGGAGATGGGGGTTATGGGCGCTTTTTTGCGGTTGTGTCGGGAGCGAAATCGGGCTCGAAAGTTTGTGTTGCAGTCTATTCGGTCCGTCTCGCGTGCCGTTCAGGTTCAAAAAAGTGAAAAAGTACCAAAGAATTATCGCTTCGTTTGGCCAAGAGCCGTTGACGGACTTCGATTCGACCCCTAAATTCTCGCTTCGCTCATGGGAAAAGCCCTGAGCACCCTGACAGCACGGGATGTCAACGCTGAGATTTGATCTCAGGACGAATCCGGTCTGCAGGGGCCACTGTATCACAACTCTCTCATTGGTCACCCATCTGTGTCTGCCGGAGCAAACGAAGTAATTCGAATTCGTATGGAAGCGTACGATCACTCTGTTTTAGATCAGAGTGCCCAAGAGATTGTCGATACAGTCAAGCGTACGCACAGTGAGGTGCACGGGCCGATCCCGTTGCCAACTCGCGTTGAGCGTTACACGGTTCTGTCTGGGCCGTTTGTGAATAAGAAGTCTCGTCAGCAGTATGAGATTCGGACTCACAAGCGTCTGATTGATATTGTCCAGGCTACGGCCAAGACGATTGAAGCGTTAAATAAATTAAGCCTTCCGGCTGGTGTGGACATCAAAATCAAGGCGTCTGCAAGATAGTATCGGTCTGGAGGACACCCGGGTCTCAGTGTTGAATCATGAGGCGGTTCGGGTAGCGGCACACAAAGTACCAGAGACAGTTTCCGGATGAACGGAAGTCGGTCGATAACCTTGGTGCGGTGCAAGTCTGATTTGGGTCGAGCGGAATCGCTCTCGGTGCATTGAAGATTGCCTGATGTCAGTGGTTCGGCTTGGCGAAACTTGGAATCCAACACGAATGACGGGCGCCCCGTATGATCGGGGCGAGATGAAAGTTATGTCACCATCAATCCTCGGCCGCAAAGTCGGGATGACACAGGTTTACTTGGAAGACGGGCGAGCAGTGCCCGTTACCGTGATCCAGGCAGGTCCGTGTCATGTCCTTCAGGTTCGTAGCGAAGATCGCGATGGCTACCAAGCCGTTCAGTTGGGTTTTGAGGATAAGCCGCGTCGTTTGGCAAGTCGCAGTGAGCGTGGCCATGTCGCGAAGTTAGATAGTAAGCGTTCTAAGAAGCTTGCTGCTTCCGGTGTCGAGTTGGTTGCTAAGGCTGGTTGTGAGCCGCAAAAGTTTATTCGCGAGTTCCGCGGCGAAACCGATCTTGAGGTTGGAGCCGAGGTCACAGTGGGTCAGTTCGCCGAGATCAAGCGGGTTGATGTGACGGGCACAAGCAAGGGCCGGGGATTCGCTGGTGTGATGAAGCGGCATAACTTCTCTGGGCAGCGAGCCACGCACGGTGTCAAGAAAGTGCACCGGCACGCTGGGGGTACTGGTTGTAGTGCTTCTCCAAGTCGGCTTTTTAAAGGTATTCGTATGGCGGGCCAGTACGGCAACGCTAAGACGACGTCCCGTAACCTCGAGTTGGTTCGCGTGGACGCTGAAAACAATTTGTTGCTCGTTCGCGGTGCTGTGCCGGGGCCGAATGGCGGCTTTGTGACCATTCGCGAAACGAACAAGGTGGGTTGAGAAATATGGCCACGTTGACAGTTTTTGATGAGACCGGCGGAGAAGTCGGTACCTACGATATCGATACCGAGCAGATTGCTGCGAGTGTTAACAAGCAATTGTTGCACGATGCGGTTGTGATGTACCAGGCCAACTTGCGTCAGGGGTCTCATAACACGCGTACTCGTGGTGAAGTTGCTGGTTCGACGAAAAAGATGTATCGCCAGAAGGGTACGGGTAATGCCCGTGCTGGATCACGACGATCAAATGTTCGTCGTGGTGGTGGCGTTGCTCGCACGGTGAAACCGCGTGACTACAGTTACCGGCTCAATAAAAAGGCTGTTCGTCTTGCGACCCGCATGGCGATCAGGTCGAAGATTGACGACGGTGAGTTGGTTGTTGTTGATTCTCTGGGCTTTGATGCTCCCAAGACGGGGCGGATGGCTTCAGTGTTGAAGTCACTTGGTCTGGATAAGACGACGACTTTGGTGGCGACAGCTGATCACGATGTTGCTGTGTACAAGAGTGGGCGTAATATCACTGGTGTTTCGGTTCAGCCTGTGCGGGAGCTCAATGCTCTGTCGGTGTTGAAGCCAAACCGGATGTTGGTGACGCGGGAAGCGTTGGACAGGATTAAGGACGGCACCTTTGCGGGTGTTCAGGCTGGTGGCGAAGCCGCTGCCGACGTTGAGTGAAGCAGACACATAAGACGAAGTGACTTCAGATGACACAAATACAACCACCTGCAAGCCCTGAGGGCGGAATTCAGCTTGAGGCGCATCAGATTCTGTTGCGTCCACTGGTTACCGAGAAGGGTGTGCACCGAGCTACGCGGAACAACCAGTACGCATTTGAAATTCATCGCGAAGCGACGAAGTTCGATGTGAAGCGTGCTGTTGAGGAGTTGTTCGAGGTAAAGGTCAAGAAGGTGCGTACGCAAAACCGCAAGGGTAAGTTGCGTCGCTATAAGTTTCGTTACGGTCGAACGGCCGACTGGAAAAAGGCGATCGTTGAGCTGCAGGAAGATCACCGCATTGACTTCTTTTAGTCGCTAGTGGTTAAGCAGTACGGATCAGAAACACGATAATCAAGTAACGGTTAACTGAAATAAAATGGGCATTCGAGTCTACAAGCCGACAAGCGCCGGTCGACGTAACGCGTCGGTAAGCGATTTCGCTGAATTGACGCCTGGTTACTCGCCAGAGCGTTCGTTGCTGCGGCCTAAGCGGAAGACTGGTGGTCGTAACAACCAGGGTAAAATCACCGCCCGTCATCGTGGTGGTGGACACAAACAAAAATATCGCGTCATCGACTTTCGACGTGTAAAAGATGGGATGGCGGCCAAGGTTGATTCGGTTCAGTACGATCCGAATCGTACGGCCAGGATCGCATTGTTGAAGTATGCGGATGGCGAGAAGAGTTACGTCGTCGCACCGGCAGGTTTGAAGGCTGGTGATTCGGTTCAGAATGGACCCGAGTCAGCTCCTGTGGTCGGTAATTGCATGCCGTTAAAGAATATTCCACTCGGAACGACAGTTTGTTGCGTCGAGTTGCGTGCTGGTCGCGGTGCTGTGCTGTGTCGCTCTGCCGGCACGTCGGCCACGCTAATGGCACGAGAAGCTGATTGGGCACAGATTTCACTGCCAAGCGGTGAGGTTCGTCGTGTCTCTAGTCTTTGTCGTGCGACAATTGGCCAGGTCGGAAACAGCGATCATATGAACGTCCGGTTGGGGAAAGCGGGTCGAGCAAGATGGCTCGGGCGTCGTCCTCACGTCCGGGGAACAGCGATGAACCCAGTCGATCACCCGCACGGTGGTGGAGAGGGTCGAACCAAGGGTGGCCGTCACCCAGTGAGTCCGACGGGCAAGAGTGCCAAAGGTGGTGCGACTCGTCAGAAACGTAAAGCAAGCAATAGTTCAATCGTTCGTCGCCGCAAGAGCAAGCGGTACGGGCAGTTGAAACTGCACAAGTAACCGATAATCACCTGGCGGTCCGACTGCCACTGGAACCCGTAACTGTCAATTGAAATCTCATGAGCCGAAGTAGCAAGAAAGGCCCATTCGTCGATCCAAAACTGTTTTTCAAAGTGCAAAAACAGGCGGAGACGGGGCGCAGTGAACCGATCAAGACGTGGGCCCGTGCCTGCACGATTGTTCCTGAGTTCGTCAATGTGACATTCATGGTTCATGACGGTCGCAAGCACGTAAAAGTCGCCGTTACCGAGGACATGGTAGGGCACAAGTTGGGCGAGTTTGCTCCCACGCGGACATTCAAGGGTCACAGCGGAAAGGGCAAGAAGTAGTTTCTTGATAACACAATGACAAACTTTCACTCAAAACACAAAAATGCACGCATCAGCGCACAGAAGGTTCGCCCTCTGGCAGATTTGGTGCGTGGAATGTACGCCGATGAGGCTCTCGACGCTCTCAAGTATCAGCCCCAGCGTGGTGCGAGAATGCTTGAAAAGGTGATCAAGAGTGCTGTCGGTAACGCTCAGCAGCCTGAGCAAAACAGCGGTCGCAGTCACCGTATTGAGGAACTTGTTTTGACTGAGGTCTGCGTTGATGGCGGGCCAATGTTCAAGCGGATTCGTCCTCGTGCTCGTGGCAGTGCTTTTACAATTAAAAAACGCAGTAGTCACATTCGCGTCGCATTGACGCCCATCGACGAACTGTAATTCAGGTAACGATTCCACTTACTCATAATTGACTGAGTCCCAGATGGGTCAAAAAGTTAACCCTATCGCATTCCGAACCGGTGTCACCCGTGGGTGGTCGAGCCGATGGTACGCATCGAAGCAAGATTTCGCAGATCTGTTGCTCGAGGACCGCAAGCTCCGGAATTTTATTAAAAATCATCCGAAGAAGAGCCAGTACCGCAGTGCTGGAATCGACCGGATCGAGATCGAGCGGACCCGCGACGAAGTACGCGTCATGATGTTCGTCGCTCGCCCCGGATTGATCATCGGAAAGAAGGGCCAGGAGATTGAAATCCTCCAGGCCGAACTGCAGAACTTGATTGGCCGAAGGATCAACCTGAAGGTTGAAGAAGTAGGTCGTCCTGAATTGCAGGCTCAGCTGGTTGCTGAGGATATCGCACAACAGCTTGCCAAACGGTCGAGTTTCAGAAGAACCATGAAACGTTCTCTGGAGCAGACGATGGATGCTGGTGCCAAAGGCATCAAAATCCAAATGGCAGGACGTTTAGGCGGTGCCGAAATGGCCCGTCGTGAGAAGCAGATTGCAGGCTCAATTCCATTGAGTACTCTGCAAGCAAAGATTGATTACGGATTCACCGAAGCGATGACGCCACAGGGGCACATCGGGATTCAGGTGTGGATAAACCAAGGTACTTACGGAGACGACACCGATGGCGCTGATGCCCAAACGGGTCAAGCATCGAAAAAGCCAAAGAGGTCGCATAAAAGGTAGCGCAACGCGCGGCAACACGGTCGTCTTTGGTGACTATGGGATCCAATCCCTGGAACCCGGTTGGGTTAAAGCCACAACGATCGAAGCCGGCCGTATCGCTGCTCAGCAATACGTCCGCGGCGAAGGAAAGCTTTACATTCGAATCTTCCCAGACAAATCAGTTTCCAGCACCCCGTTGGAGACCAGGATGGGTAAAGGTAAGGGTGAGCCAGACTTCTGGGCCGCGGTCGTTAAGCCGGGCACTATCCTTTACGAACTCGGAGGCGTCACGGAACAGCAGGCGAAGGTGTGTTTTGCACGTCTAGCCAGCAAGCTTCCTGTGAAAGTCCGTTTTGTGGAGCGTCGGTCCGCCTAGCGCGGTTGCCGCCCCCAAGGTCGTGATGCGTGCATCACGGCTGCCGCAATCCTGCGGCTGAATGAATTTTCGGTTTGCACTAAAGACATACAGACATGAGTAGTAACACTGAACTTCGCGAAATGAGCGACGAGCAACTCGAAGCGACGGCCAAAGAGGCAGCGCAGACATTGTTCAGGCTCCGTTTTCAATCTCAGTCAGAGAGATTGAATACACCAAGCGAAATTAGAAAAAATCGCCGCCTGATCGCTCGGGTCAAAACGATCCAGACAGAGCGTCAGAAAGCGGCAAGTTAGTAACACCAATCATTACCTAAAGTAGAACTCGGACCTGACTCCATGCCGAAACGTGTTGTTTCCGGAATCGTGACCAGCGACAAGATGAGCAAGACTCGTCGTGTCGAAATTAACCGCTTGGTCAAGCATCCGAAGTATAAGAAATACATTCGTCGTCGCACCGTTTGTTACGCTCATGATGAGGGCAACGAGTCGGGTACCGGGGATCGTGTGGAAATCATTGAGTCGGCACCTTTGAGTAAGCTCAAGCGTTGGCGTTTGGTTCGTGTGCTTGAGAAGAGCACCGAAGTTGATGTCGCTGCCTTGCGTGCGGCTCGGAAGGGTGCAACCCAAGCCGAGTCGGAAGCTCTTGAGGCTGCCCACGCAGGTGATGAATCTGGCGAGACGACTGAAGAGACAGCAGGTGAGTGACCCTCCTGGGGCCAATCACAACCGAAGTTAGCAAAAGCCTACCAGGCAGTAAGATAAGAAAATGATCCAACAAGAATCCCGACTCGATGTTGCCGACAACACCGGCGCCCGACAAGTCATGTGTATCAAAGTGCTCGGCGGAAGCCGCCGCCGCTTTGCAGGCTTGGGTGATGTGATTGTCTGTAGCGTCAAGAGTGTGATCCCGGGCAGCGAAGTCAAGAAGAAGGCGATTGTTCGTGCGGTGATTGTCCGAACAAAGCAGCCGACACGTCGCACTGACGGGAGCTACATCAAGTTCGACAGCAACGCGGTTGTCCTGATCGATAAAGACAAGACGCCTCGCGGCACACGCATCTTCGGTGCTGTTGCCCGTGAATTGCGTGATCGCAGCTTCATGAAGATTGTCAGTCTGGCCAACGAGGTTGTTTGACCAGCGACGAATGAAGTTTCCCGTTAGAAACCACACAGTTTGAAACGAAGTAGAAGTCATGTATTTCCGTATTGATGACGAAGTCCAAGTGATCGCCGGAGCCGGAAAGGCTTCGAACGCCCGAGGCAAGATCCTTAAGATCGACCGAAAGAACAACAAGGTCGTCGTTGAGGGTGTCGCCAAGGTCTGGAAGCACGTGCGGCGAAGTCAGAAAAACCCACAGGGTGGGCGGCTCGAAAAGGAAATGCCAATCAGTGCCAGCAATGTCATGATGGTCGACCCGACCACCGGTAAGCCTACTAAAATTGGCGTGCGGTTTCTGGAAGACGGAAGCAAAGAGCGTTATGCCAAAGGCAGTGGTGCCAGCTTGGGTAAGATTGCCCCGGCTCGTGAGCGACACGCCAGCAAGTAGGCAGCAATAACCGGCGTGCCGGCTGATGTAAGCACGATATAACCAACGATCAACAAAGAAAAACAGTTGTTAGAAACCGCGAACGCGGAAAAAACAAATGGCAGAATCAAAACCAAGATTGCAAGTTCGCTACGAGAACGACGTCCGCAAAGCGTTGGCCGAGTTGCACGGATATGACAATCCACACCAGATTCCAAGTGTCGAGAAGATTACCCTGAACATGGGTGTCGGTCAGGCTATTGGAGACAAGAAAGTCCTCGACCTTGCATACGAGTGCATGACTGAGATCTCGGGTCAAAAGCCTGTGATCACGAATGCTCGCAAGTCGATTGCTAACTTCCGGCTTCGTGAAGGCATGCCCATTGGATGCATGGTTACTTTGCGACGTCAGCGAATGTACGAGTTCCTCGACCGGTTAGTTTCGGTTGTTTTGCCTCGTGTTCGTGACTTCCGCGGCATCAGTCGCAAAGCATTTGATGGACGTGGTAATTACACGCTCGGATTGACTGAGCAGTTGGTGTTTCCGGAGTTGAATCCGGATAAGTTCACTCGCCCCCAGGGCATGAACATCACCATCGTAACGACCGCTAATACGAACGATGAAGCTCGTGACCTGCTTGAGAAGCTTGGAATGCCTTTCAAACAGGACAACAGTAAAAAGGGAGCGGCGTAAGGTAGCTTACGACGCGACAGAATCTTCCACTTTACAGCCAAGAAACTGAAAGTCACCCCGTGGCAAGCAAATCGAAGATAGCCAAGGCCAATCGAAAGCCAAAGTTTAGTAGCCGGAAGGAGAATCGCTGCAAATTCTGCGGTCGTCCTCGTTCGGTTTACCGCAAGTTCGGCCTGTGCCGGATTTGTTTTCGCGAAAACGCGAATCTCGGGCTGATCCCGGGTGTTCGCAAGGCCAGCTGGTGAGAATCGAAAGAGTCGAAGGGGAGTAGACAACATTATGATGACCGACCCAATTGCCGACATGCTCACTCGCATCCGTAACGCGGTTCGCGTTGAGAAGCCATTTGTCGATATTCCATCCAGTCGTTTCAAGCGTGGCATTGCCGACGTTCTGAAACGCGAAGGTTTCATCTGGGACTGGAAGGAAGTGGACGAGGAAAACCCTACCTCCACACTTAGATTAGAACTGAAATATGGGCCCAATGGTGAGCGCGTGATCCAAACGATCAAGCGTGTCAGCA
>Ga0315330_10002497_pt1 | contig 12605 bp, 9 predicted proteins | sample M140m34915metaG_FD_203453 | JGI IMG/M metagenome (GOLD analysis project Ga0315330, IMG submission 203453) | Ammonia-oxidizing marine archaeal communities from Monterey Bay, California, United States - M1 40m 34915 | ecosystem: Environmental > Aquatic > Marine > Intertidal zone | place: USA... | reverse complement strand
GCAGACGAACCTGTTCATTATGTAATGGTCGCGGGTGAACCGTCGGGAGACGCTCTAGGCGCCGCCTTAATCAAAGCAATCAAGCGCGAGCAGCCGAATGCGGTCTGCAGTGGAATTGGTGGTCCAAAGATGAAGGAAGCCGGCTTTGAGGCTTGGTTTGGCATTGAGGTGCTATCGGTCAATGGCTTTTTCGAGCCGCTTCTCAAGTTGCCTACATTGATTCGTCTGCTACTTTCTGTCCGCAAACGTGCGAAGACTCTCCCAACAGCAGCGTTTGTGGGCATCGATTTTAATTTCTTCAACTTGCTGTTGGCGCGTCAGATTAAAGCCCTAGGGATTCCCACGGTTCATTATGTGTCGCCTACCGTTTGGGCCTGGCGGAGTGGTCGTATGCGATCGATCAAGGCCCGGGTTGATCTGATGCTCACGTTGTACCCTTTTGAGACAGAGATCTACAAGGCGCATGGTATTCCGGTCCGGTTCGTGGGTCACCCGAAGGCTCGTTCAATCGGGTTAGAAGGCCATGCAGACAGAGATCGCGCTGCTCGATCATCACTCGAATTAGAGGAGACGGACCAGGTCGTGGCGCTTCTGCCGGGGAGTCGGCGTAGTGAGGTCGCTTCGATGATGCCCGCCTACCTCGAGACAGTTAAAGCGCTGTTAATTCGTCATCCAGCCTTGAGGTTCTTGATTCCTGCGGCAACGCCAGCACGGGGTCGTGAGATCAGCCGTGCGGTCGAGGCAGCTGGGCTGGGTCAGAAAATTCGAGTGCATGACGGCGAACCATTGAAAATCATGGCGGCCAGCGATGTTGTGCTCGTCAATTCTGGCACCGCTACCCTTGAAGCAATGCTTCTCAGAAAACCCATGGTCATGGCTTATCGCTTGAGTCCACTGACCTATCAGATTGTTTCACGATTGGTCACGGTGTCGCGGTTTGCTCTGCCCAACATACTTTCACAGCGTCCATTGGTTCGTGAGTTTATCCAAAATGAGGTCACGGGTTTGAATCTCGCAAATGCACTTGAGCAACTTCTTAACGATCGGGATGGAAAAGATTGGAAGGATGAATATCAGCGTTTGCATGAATTGCTTCAGGGTGATTTGACGGACCAAGCTGCCCGGCCCATTATCGCCTTAGCTCAAGGTCAGACCGAGGCATGATGGGTTTGACCATTGCTGGTCTTGATGAGGTTGGACGAGGTCCGATTGCCGGGCCGGTGGTTGCTGCTGCAGTGGTGCTCAACCGTGCCGCGCCGATCGCGGGCCTGCGCGACTCTAAAGCACTGAGCGAACCCAAACGGCGGCAGTTCGATTTGCTGATTAGAGAACGCTCGACGACTTGGGCGCTGGGTCGGGCGGAAGTTGACGAAATTGATCGAATGAATATTCTCCAAGCCAGTTTGCTGGCGATGCAGCGAGCGTTTCAGCAGCTTCGGCCTGATATTGAGCTTGCGCTTGTCGACGGTAACCGATTGCCGGAACTGTCGTGTCCGGCAGAATTCTTGATTAAAGGTGATCAGCGGGTGGGCGCCATTCAGGCCGCGTCAATTCTCGCCAAAGTCGCCCGGGATGCTGAGATGTGTGCGCTTGATGAAACTTTTCCGGGCTATGGTTTCGCACAGCATAAAGGCTATCCCACTCAGGCCCACCTCAAAGCGTTGTCTGATTATGGCTTGACGCCCCATCACCGTTTGAGCTTTGGTCCCTGCAAAGCCTTAGTGACTTAAATGAGAGTTTGAAGGCGCGCTTGGGGCCGACTGGAATGTTCAGATGGGTGCTTTCAACGATCGAGCGTAGCATCCTTATACTGACGCCATTTGGTTGATGCCCTTGGCGTCAGCCCGCATAATCAGGACGAGTCAGGCAGTGCTGAACAGCCTGAGCGTTTGAACAACAGCCTGAGCCACTCAATAAGAGCTTGAGCAATCGGAGACTACGAGGAATCAGTGATGGAATTATCGGACCAGTTAATTGTTGAGCAAATTCAGATCGGCCCCATGCAAAATTTTGCCTATCTGGTGGGTGACCGAGTTTCCCGGGAGGTGGTGGTAGTAGACCCTGCCTGGGATATTCAGGGATTGCTCGATCTTGTTAGTGAACGGGACTACAAATTGACGGGAGCGCTGTTGACGCATTATCACCCAGACCACTGTGGCGGTAGTTTTGGTCAAAATACAGTGGAGGGTGTGAGCCGATTGCTTGAGCACGTAAGTCTTCCGATTTACGCCAATGAACACGAAGCGCAAGGTGTTATCAAAGTCACCGGGGTCTCTGAGACCGATTTAAAAAAAGTGAGCTCTGGCGATAAGCTGAGCGTTGGTGATGTTGAAATCGAGTTTCTCCACACCCCAGGACACACGCCGGGCTCTCAGTGCTTTCGAGTAAAAAACACCCTCATTTCTGGGGATACACTGTTCATAGATGGTTGTGGACGGGTCGATTTACCCGGCTCTAACACGGAAGATATGTTCAGAAGCTTGCAGCAGCTTGCGAATCTTCCCGACGATACTTTGTTGCTGCCTGGACATAATTATAGTGCGGTTCCCCATGCAACGATGGCGGAAACTAAACGAACGAATACCTATTTAAAAATAAAAGACCCCGAGACTTGGAAAATGATGATGGGAGGTTGAGCGATCTACCGGATGAGCGCTTGAGCGTGCCTCAGGGCATTGGCCTGTCCTCAATGGCTAGAAGGTAACGATTCCCAGAGTAGGGAATGTATCTGGCCCAAAATCAAGGCAGCAGGTTGAAGGCTTTGGTTGCACCACGGAAGCCAGAGCGGCTAGCCGACTAGGGGCGGTTGATTGAGTGGCTCGGGTGGAACTTGGCTCAAAACTCGGCGTGGCCAGGGGTTCTTGGAAAGGGAATGGCGTCACGGATATTTTCCATGCCGGTGATGTAATTCAACAGACGCTCAAAACCCAATCCAAATCCAGCATGAGGGACGGTCCCATAGCGTCTTAAATCCCTGTACCACCAAAGATCGTTGCGCATGGTTTCATCGGGCATCCTGGAGTCGAGCACGTCTAGTCGCTCCTCGCGTTGACTACCGCCAATGATCTCTCCGATGCCTGGCGCGAGGACGTCCATCGCCGCTACGGTTCGATCATCATCGTTGAGGCGCATGTAAAATGCCTTAATATCTTTGGGGTAATCAAACAAAACCACCGGCCTTCCAACATGATCTTCTGCCAGAAATCTTTCATGTTCGCTCTGAAGATCCTTACCCCAAGCAACAGGGAATTCAAAACTGCGCCCGGATTGCTCGAGAATTCTAACGGCTTCAGAATAGGTCATCCGTTCGAACGGTTGGGTGATCACAGTTTCAAGACGATCAAGGACGGTGCTGTCGACGCGATCGTTGAAAAAGGTGAGGTCGTCAGAGCATCGATTCATGACGCCATCTAAGCAATGTTTAAGCAAAGATTCAGCGAGGTTGGCGTTATCCTCGAGGTCAGCAAACGCGATTTCCGGTTCCACCATCCAAAATTCAGCGAGGTGACGTGAGGTATTAGAATTCTCGGCACGAAAAGTAGGGCCAAAGGTGTAAACCTTGCTCATCGCTAGGCAGTAAGCCTCCAAATTCAGTTGTCCAGACACTGTGAGGAAGGCTTCTTTTCCGAAGAAATCATCTTCATAGCCTGTTTTAGGCTGATTCACTACGTCGAGGGTGGAGACGCGAAAAAGCTCACCCGCGCCCTCGCAATCGCTGGCAGTGATCAAAGGGGTGTTGATCCAATGAAAGCCAGATTCAAAAAAATAGGAGTGGATCGCATGGGCCAGGACGGTTCTAACCCGGGTGATCGCACCAAAGGTATTGGTTCTTGGCCGCAGATGCGCAACCGTCCGCAGATACTCGAAAGAGTGGCGTTTTTTTGCAATCGGGTAGCTTTCGGGGTCATCAACCCAGCCTTCAACAACGAGTGAGTCGGCTTCTATTTCTACCGCTTGGCCACGGCCTTCGGATTCCTTGAGGGTTCCGATGACTGTGACAGAGCATCCTGTTGAGAGTGCGAGCACCTCTGATTGATAATTGCTCAGGGTGTTCGGCACGATCGCTTGGACCGGGTCGAAGGACGAGCCGTCGTGAATGGCCAAGAAAGAAAAGCCGGCCTTAGAGTCTCGCTTGGTCCTGATCCAGCCCTGGATTTGGACTTTGCTACCTAGCTCAGCATCTTCATTGAAGAGGTTGGAAATTCTTTGGGTCGACATGAGTTAGCCACAGATCAAAAAAATCAGTATATCATTTTTCCGTTTTTCCCTGTGAAAATCTAACCGCTCAAGGGTTCTCTTCGCTGAGCCCTAAATCGCTAATGGCCTCGGCCCTGAGCTGACGCTTGTTGATTTTTCCTGAGGCGATTCGAGGAAGCGGGGCCATTGATTGGCTCAGGTATCTCGGTATCTTGAATTTTGCGATGTGAGCGGAAAGATAGCTGCGAAGGGTGTCCTCATCGATCGCTGACTCACTGTAAATAGTTGCACCCACCTCTTCTCCCAATCGTTCATCGGGAACTGCGTAGGCGCTGGCTTCGATAATCTCCGAATGACTCAGCAGCGCCGCCTCAACCTCTGCGCAACCAATATTCTCACCGCCTCGAATAACCAGGTCTTTGATTCGGTCCACAATAAAAACGTAACCCTCTTCATCAATGAAAGCGACGTCCCCGGTTTTCAGCCATCCATCTTCGAAGGCCTCCGCGTTGGCTTCAGGGCGCTCCCAGTAACCTGCAATGACGGATGCACCTCTAATTCTTAGTTCTCCGCGCTCTCCAGCCGGTAAACTGTGTCCTGCTTCATCAACCACTTTTAGATCGAGTACGGCGGAGCATCGCCCAGAGCTTGCAGGGCGTGCTAGATAATCATCTCCACCAATACCAGTGCCAATGGCATTGGTTTCGGTCATACCCCAGCCTGTGCTGGGCATCGCTTGTTTGAATGTTGTTGCAATATTGGAAACTTGCGCTGGCGCGCGTGGGGCGCCGCCGCCGCCGACGGATAAGAGGGTGCTGAGATCGGCGTTTGCCTGCTTGCCTGCCTCGATCAAGTCACCGGTCATTGCAGCAGGAGCAACAAATGAGGAGATTCGTTCCGCTTCGATCAACGCGACCGCCGCACTCGGGTCCCAGCGATACATCGCCACAATTTTGCGCTGTGCTCGGTAAGATTGGAGATAGACCGCGTGGGACCCCGTGGCATGAAACAAGGGTACCGCCAGCAACGTCGCAGGCTGCTCGGCTGCGGCCGGTGCGCTGATTCCAAGTTCGAGTTGCCGTGCTGCGAGGTCGAGTTCCCAGGAAAATAGCGCACTGATGATATTGCGGTGGCAGGATACCGCACCTTTGGGGTGCCCGGTTGAGCCTGAGGTGTAGAAAATTGTAGCGTAGTCATCGGGGCCCACATTCGCCCAATCGAGATCAGTGCGCTCTGATTCTAAAATTAACGCTGCGAAATCAAAGTCGGGTTGACGATCAGGGTGATCATCGTTTCTTGTGCCAATCAGCCGGAGGTCTAACTGGTCTCGAATAGATGCAATGCGTTGGAGTCGCTCACCGTCGGCGATGAAGGCTTTGCTGCCGCTGTGCTTGAGGCCGTACTCTATTTCATCGGTTTGCCACAGTGCGTTCATGGCGACAGCAACAGCGCCCATGGACGTGACGGCCATGAAGGAAATGATCCATTCCGGATAGTTCCGCATGGAGATGGCAACGCGGTCACCATGAGCAATGCCGCATTGGGTACGAAGGGCGTTGGCCAGTCGCATCGCCCGATCATGCACCTCAGCGAAGGTCAGACGTTCTTCTTCAAAAACAAGGAATGTTAAGTCACTGATATTTTCGGCATAAAGTTGTCCAAGCGTCAGCGGCGCGTTGGCGAAATATCGGCAAGCTTGCCCATTAATAAGACCTTGGGTGAGGGCGTAGGGCAGGCCAGGTGCCGTCAATTGCGTCAGGGCCTCTGCTCTTGTCATGCTCATGGGGTCGTGTTCCTTCTTCGTGAACTGGATTGATGGGCGCTCATGTGCCAATCGGACAAACTAATGGTGCTAACGTTAACGAGCGATTCTTCAAAAGCTGTTCTTTAAAACGCGATCATCAACCGGCTCCTGTGCACGATTGATTCTCACGGCGCTATTTTTCCTGCTCTAGGGCTTACAGCGGTGCCGTAGCGCTTTGCAACCATGGCTGTAACGCACTCGGCAGTCGAGGGCTAATTTTGTCAAACACCTCGCTGTGATAGTCATTCAGCCAGTTGAGTTCCGACTCTGACATCAGCGAGAGATCAATCAGGTTTCGGTCGAAAGGGGCGAATGTGAGAGTTTCAAATCCCAGCATGCCAGATTCTAAAGCGACGACCACCATCAAATTCTCGCATCGAATACCATAATCGTTGGGCTCGTAATACCCGGGCTCATTGGAGACCACCATGCCCGGCAATAAAGGAGCTGTTGGTGATGGCGTCTTACCGATTCGCTGAGGTCCTTCGTGGACGCTGAGATAACATCCGACGCCGTGTCCTGTCCCGTGATCAAAATCTTTTCCGATTTCCCAAAGAAATTGTCGGGCGAGGACATCCAGTTGATGACCCTGAACGCCTTTAGGGAATTGCGCACGTGCAAGCGCGATGTGGCCTTTAAGCACCCGGGTGAACATCTCACAGTGGTCGGTTCTTGGTTGATCAATAGCAATGGTTCTTGTGACATCCGTCGTGCCATCAAAATATTGGCCGCCTGAATCAACCAAATACAGAGTGTTGGGTGCCAGCTGTGCGGGTTCACCATTGGTATGACTGTAGTGCGCCATCGCAGCATTGCTGCCGGCTGCAGAAATCGTCGAAAACGAGAGGTCTTTGAGTTCAGGTAGTTCGCGCCTGAAAGCCTCGAGTCGATCAGATACAAAACCTTCATCGTGGTAGCGCTGGGCTTCGACTTCGGACTCCATCCAGTGCAAGTATTGTGTCAGCGCTGCTCCGTCTCTCAAGTGCGCCATTCGAATGCCTTCAACTTCAACCTGGTTTTTTTGAGCTTTCGGTAGCTCAACAGGATCCTTTGAAGCGACCAATGCACACCCTACTTTTAGACAGTGGAGTGCAGAAAAAGCGTTGGTATGATCGTGATCGATGAGCACTTTGGCTTGGCTTTTACCCAGCGCATCGAGCCCTTGGGAGAAATCTGCTTCGTCAAAGACGGTGACGCCTGCCCCGACATGGGCCTCAAAGCCATCGGGTATTTTTCTTCGATCGGTGTAGAGGGCCAGATCGCCAGATTGGCTGATGATGGCCTGGGCGAGCAAGACCGGTAGGTGGGGGACGTCGTCTCCGCGAATGTTAAGCAACCAAGCAATGGAGTCGAGCTGATGGATCAATGCCGCGTCGGCCCCTTGCTGTTGAATTGCCTTACCAATACGCACCCGTTTTTCTGCGCTGGACTCTCCTGAATAAGCCAGATCCAGCAAGAGTGCCGGATTGTTGGGAGCCTTTGGCCGATCTTCCCAGATTTGATCGATGGGGTTACTCGGTAATGCTTTCAACGTCAGCTCGGCGGCACCGAACGCCGCTGAGGCCTGCTCATAAAACCGATAGGGGATCACCCGGCCATCAACGGCGACCAAAGCCCCTCCTGGCAAGATTTGGCTCAGCCATTTCAACGGAGGCTCATTGATCAAATGATGGTGCTCAAACAGCGGCGTTGGGCATTGATTTTCAGCTTGTAAGGTATAGCGACCGTCAACAAATAAAATGGCTCGATCGGGGGTCAGGATAAATAGGCCTGCTGACCCGGTAAATCCGGTTAGAAAAGCTAATCGCTCATTATGCACAGGGACATACTCGCCCAGATATTCGTCGGCTCTGGGCACGATCAGTGCGTCAATGCCTTCATTCTGCATGATGGCTCGAGTCGACTCGAGACGCGCTTCAATCGTCGTCATAGTGCAGGTTCCTTGTGGTGTTCCCAAATTCAAAAAGGGGCGGGTCCAATGGCGTGAGCGGCTCCGATTGTCATCATCTCAGATCTATCGCATAGGCGAAAGACCGCCCCCAAGCCCAGTCTTGTAGGTCGACAGGGCTCTTGCCTGTGGAAAATCGCTAGGGATTGATGCATGCTCCCTGAAACGAAAAAGGGGGCAGAGCCGTGACGCGGATGATTGAAATTGAACAGCATCAAGGTTGGGCTGAAATCGTCATGAGTCGGCCTGAGCGTCGAAATGCAATGGTTCCCTCAATGGCGGCGGAGATCCAAGCGGCCATTGAAGGGCTCTCAAAAGTTTCTGAAGTTGCCGCTATCATTTTGAGGGGTGCAGGGGGGTGCCTTAGCTCTGGTATTGACTTGAAGGCGCTCCAATCAAACCAAGATCCAGGGAGCGACGATGGGCATTGGGATCAAGCAGCCCTCAAGTCGATGCATTTTGCACTCTATGGTTGCTCCAAGCCGCTGATTTGCGCGCTTGAGAAATTTGCGATCAATGCGGGGGCCGCTCTTGTTTTTGCTTGCGATCTTGTTGTTGCGGGAAACGAGTCGTTTCTCCAGGTGGGTGAGATCCAGCAGGGGGCCGATATTCCAATGAATGCAGCTTGGCTTCGCCTCAAGAGCTCCGAACAAACGTTGTCCCGCCTTGCGCTGCTCGGTGATCGAGTGAGCGCACATGAGCTCGCTCAAATGGGTCTGATTCAAAAAGTCGTGGAAGATGATTCTGTGGTGGCGTGTGCACGTGAATGGGCAGGTCGAATGGCTTCGTTTCCGGAGGGCGCCACCGAAATCATTACCGAGCGAATCCGTGGGTTCCGGCCCGCTGATGTATCCTTAGTCTTCCCAGAATCGACCAACTCTGCGCTCTTGTCGGCAGGATTGCTCAAAGCTTAGCATCGGATCACGAGTAGCGCCGGGTCAGTGGTATCGACCTCACCGTCGACGATAACAGAAATTAGAATGAGCCCTTGCTTTGGAGCCGAGAATGACGACTAACGCAGATCAAGCAACAAACTTAGATCAAGCAACACTACTCGGTCACCCCGTCGGTTTGTTTGTACTGTTTGCCACCGAGATGTGGGAGCGATTTAGTTATTACGGAATGCGGGCGCTGCTCATTTTGTATCTGACCAAGCATTGGCTTTATTCCGATGGTGATGCGGGCATGATTTATGGGACCTACGCCGCCTTGGTGTATGCGGTGCCGGTCCTAGGCGGGATGATCGCGGATCGATTTCTGGGCTTAAGAAAAGCGATTGTGTTTGGCGCCGCGCTCCTGGTGGTGGGACACTTAGGAATGGCTTTCGAAGGCCCACCTGCCACGGTGGTTGATGGGGTCGTCATTCGGTCCCAAGGATACGAGCAAATTTTTTACCTGGCGTTGTCATTTATTGTGGTGGGTGTCGGATTTTTAAAAGCCAATATTTCAACGATCGTTGGCGCGCTGTACGGTGAGAACGATCCCAGACGAGATGGCGGCTTTACGATCTTTTATATGGGGATCAATTTGGGCGCTTTTGTAGCCACGTTGCTGTGTGCCTATTTAGGTGAAACCTACGGCTGGCGATATGGTTTTGGTTTGGCGGGTATTGGTATGGTCGCTGGCCTCGCAACGTTTTTATTGGGCGCGCGTTTTTTACAGGGTGTTGGGCTGCCCCCCGAACCCATGGCGTTGTCTGAAAAGCGGTTGGGGCTCGCGCTAGAATCTCGAATTTACATCGCGTCGATACTCTTTGTGCTCCTAATCTGGTCGGCCATTCAAAATACTCAAGAAATGGGCGTGCTTCTCACCGCATTCACCGCGGTGGTTACGAGCTACATGATTTGGTTTTCTTTAACCCAGTGTACCAAGCAGGAACGAGACCGAATGCTAACGATGCTGTTTTTGATGTTTGTCTCGGTGGTCTTTTGGGCGCTATTCGAACAGGCGGGCTCATCACTGACATTGTTCACCGATCGAAATGTTGATCGAGGTTCGTTTTTTACTGCAGGCATGTTCCAAAGTTTGAATCCGTTTTTCATTATTGTGCTGGCGCCTTTGTTTGCCGTGCTTTGGCTGTTTTTAGGTCGTCGCAGCAGAGAGCCATCCGTCGCCTTTAAATTTGGGCTTGCGATTTTGCAGGTCGGTCTAGGATTCTTCGCGCTGGTGATTGGGGCGGGTTTCGCTGGCCCCGATGGCCAGGTTGCAGTGATTTGGTTGATTCTGATGTATTTGCTTCATACGACTGGAGAACTGTGCTTATCTCCTGTTGGACTCTCAATGGTTACCAAATTATCGGTTCAGCGGGTCGCCGCGATGATGATGGGCGTCTGGTTCTTGTCGAGCGCGTTTGCGGCTTATGTTGGCGGGTGGATCGCCGGGCTAATGGCGATCGATGGGTCCACCGGTGATAGCGGCGGGATCGATTCGCTCGCCGTTTACGTGTCCGTGTTTGAGAAGCTGGGATTCTTAGCGGTGGTGATCGGTGTCGCTTTGTTGCTGATCTCGCCCTGGGTCGCCAAAAAAATGCGGTAGGGGTCATTCCGAAATCGTGAAGCCTTCACCGTGTGGCAGAGTCCTAGCCTGATCTGACTAATTCGTCATTAGCATTGAAACACTGGTTCACAAGAAACCGAGGAAGTCGCCTTGGCTGATTGCTTGAGGCCTCTCACCTTGTTTTTCTAGCGCTGGTGAGCGCCTTGTCGGAGCAGCCGCAGCGGGGAGCGTTCGGCCGCCCGGCTCAATTTGGATCGATCAGGCAATGCCATCCGGGTTACGCTTTTTGAAAGCGCATCGACAATGAATTCACGCAGTGCCGGGTATTTTTGGGTGTAATGGATTCACCCTCAAAGACATGCCCAAGGTGACCCCCACAATTTTCGCAAAGAATCTCTATACGAAATCCATCGGGGTCAGGCTCGCGTCGAACAGCGCCCGGTATTTCATCATCAAAAGCAGGCCATCCACAGTGAGCTTGGAATTTGTCCTCGGACCGATACAAGGGCTGGTCGCATTGACGACAAACGTAAAGCCCTGCCTCAAAATGGTCATCATATTCGCCTGTGAACGGTCGTTCCGTACCCTTTTGAACAATAACCCAGGCTTCTTCTGCCGTAAGCTCGTTTCTTTTATCTGTCATGGGATACCTCGAAGCACTTCAAAGTGGGGAAAGACCCAATGGTAGCAAGAAGCAGCATTGGCTGCTAATTGAGCCCCTTGTGGGATGATGATGTTTCTTGGGCTTGAAACTTACGGTGACAGCGGCGTGGCGCAGCACTTCTCACTCTCCACTTCCCACTTCCCACTCCCCACTCCCCACTCCCCACTCCCCACAGCTCATTTTACCCGGTAGACTCCTCGTTAGGTCGATCCTGTGTGATGAGGTTGTCTGAGAAGCGTTTCTTTGTGAAGAGATTCTTAACGAGTAGGTAGCCGCCTTAAATACCCTGCAGGGGTCTTCGCGCTGGTTTTTAAGCCGAACTAGCCGTTCACGAGTGAAAAGAGAAGAAAAGAGGGGGAGAAACAGCATGACGGAATACACCGGACAATGTCTTTGTGGAGATATTCGTTACAAGATTTCAGGGCCGCCCGCGATGGCCGGTGTTTGTCACTGCAAGAATTGCCAGCGCCAAGCGGGTTCAGCGTTTTCAACGCTATGGGGAATTCCAAAACCCAATATCGCGTTTGATGGCCTAGAGCCGACGTTGTACGAAGACGGCGATACAGCCAGCGGTGGCCAGGTCGAGCGTTATTTTTGCGGTCGCTGTGGGTCTCCCTTGTACTCATTAATTCCCGATCAACAGGAGATGTTGTTCTTGAAGACAGGCACCCTTGATCAGACCGATGATTTTGTCCCGCAATTTCACGTTTGGTGTGATAGCAAGCAAAACTGGGTTGATCTTGCCGAGGAAATTCCCCAAATGGCCACTCAAAGTTAAGGTTGGGCCAGGCGTCGGGTCAATTGGTTTTTCAAGATAGGAGTTGAGCACGATGATCAGAATGGAGTACTACATTCGACGGGAGCCGTCGTTAGATTTCACGGGGTTTCATACGCTTTGGCAGACACGTTTCAAGGCAGCCGCTAAAGACCTCGGCGAAACCTTGTCCTGTTCAAAGATGCTTGCTGTCCTTGGTGGGCCTCAGCCGTTGAATGAACCGATGAATCTTGCCCGGGGCGGGGATATGGAAGCGCCGTATGATTTGGTGCTCGAACTCTGGTGGAAGACAGAAGACGATATGCTGGCTGCCTTTGCTGGAGCCAATGCTTTAGAGACACTCAGGGATTGGGTCAAAACAGGGTCGGGATGGATCGATGCTAAGGCTTCTCCAGCTTGGCTGGCGATGGAATTTCCTCAGGTCAACCCATCCCCAGAGGATGTTGTTGCGGTAGAGGGCAGTCCCTTTAAAAAAATTCAGTTTCCCCTGCGACATCGTGCTGACTGGTCCGAAATGGACGTCAGGCAGTATTGGCTTCAAAATCATGGCCCCATTATTCGGCGTCATGCTCCGCAGTCAGGCATTGTCCGTTACCTTCAAGTCCATCGGTTGAACCACAGCTTGAACGAATCACTGCAGAGCGCACTTGGATTTACGGTCCCCGTGTATTTGGGTCATGCTGAAGTTTGGTCGGGCTCGAGTGCAGCAAGCCCCGAGGAA
>Ga0315330_10002494_pt1 | contig 12612 bp, 9 predicted proteins | sample M140m34915metaG_FD_203453 | JGI IMG/M metagenome (GOLD analysis project Ga0315330, IMG submission 203453) | Ammonia-oxidizing marine archaeal communities from Monterey Bay, California, United States - M1 40m 34915 | ecosystem: Environmental > Aquatic > Marine > Intertidal zone | place: USA... | reverse complement strand
CTCTGGATACGGCATTTTCGATTCGATACTGAAAGTTGGCAATCTGCATATAATTTGTGCCTTTACTCTTCCACATAGGCCACAAACCTAGCTGTTGTGAACTCTGAAAAGAAAGACCTTTAGCCCTTAAGGAATTATTGATTTTTGTTGCCATTTCTGCAGCATCTGGATTGGAAAAATTTTCCCCATCGTTTAGTGGAGGCACCCAATAGATTGTATTGGGGAGATTTTGTAGTTTGGGGTCAATCGTATTCTTAGCACCAATAATCATTATTGAACCACCTTTTTCCGTATAACTCTCAATTTGAGAAATCGTTTTATCTGGAAGTTGGAAAGGAGAGAATAATATAGGAAAATCACCTGCGTTTTCTGTATTAAAATCTTCTATACGTGCTGAGGAAGTCGCTGTGATACCAAGATTCATTAAGAACGAAAAATGGAAATCTGAATATTCGCCAAGATCAACACCTTGAGCATTTTTATTCATCCATAATAATCCATTTCGGTTGTAGAATAGTCTGCATCCATAGGCTTTTTCTACTCCGTGCGCCGCCATAGACGCCCCGTCGAGAGTTGTTTTCATAAAGGAAACCTGATCTTGAGAAATCAAACTGTTCTTTTCTGTAGCTCTTGCTCGGTCAGCAAATGCGAGGGAAAAGCCATTGGGAGGACTTAACTTGCCATCATATGATGCATAAAAAGTATTAGCATAAAGCCATGCCTGCATTCGATTATTAAAACGAGATCGAGTTAAAGGAGCATCGTCATATTCCCAGCCTCCAGTTAATTCAACCAATGGAAGTACCCTGCAATTTGTTTCAGCCAGTTGTGCTTGGGTCACCGCCAGATAAGCTTGCTGGGCTGCATAACTGCAGGAAAATATATGAGGTTTATAATAGTCATTCCAAGCAACACCCCACGATTCAATGACATAATGGTCTAACAAATTATTGCTAGCCAGTGCATTACTGTCAAATCCCTGACCACGAAGATCGCCAGTTGCAGGTCCTGCAGAATTATAGCCAATACAAAGTAATGATGGCCTAGCTTTTTTTAATTCCACCAGAAAAGATCTTACACCCTGATAGAAATCTTCATTCCATTCATGCGGTGGAACTCCGTATGCGTGTCGAAAGGTCATAAAGTCTCGCATTTCTAAACCATCAATTCCAGTTGCTTTTGAGAAATCAGCCATTTGATTAGCGAAAAAACTATAAAAAGGAGTACCATTAGGTATCCCATCTGGATACACAGCGTAAGTGTGTTTATCTCCCTTCAATGGACTCTGATATCTTAAATTATAAACCGGGTATGTCTCCGGGTGGCGTTCCTTCCACTCGGACTTTTCTAAATCATAAAGCTGCGGACCTCCCCAGAACCAGATAGCAACTTTGAAATCTTTGAATCCATACTTTGAAGCTGAATTTTTAATAGTTTTCACCAGCTCTCTGAATTCTTTTCCTGTCCAAGGTAAATATTGATGACCTGGCATATTGAAGGTCGGAAGAATAAGTTGATCATCCAGGTTACCAGTCCAGCAAGCTACCATATCAAACATCCATCCTGGATTTAGAACGATTCCTTTTTCACCTGTTATATTTCCATACAACGGACTTATTCGAGAAAAATATTCATCGACGCTTTTCTCAATATCATTAGGCTTGAACCAAAGAAGATCACATTCTATCCAACGATCCTTTAGAGCTTGTTCAGAATTCCCTACATCGAGATTTTGCCCTTTAAGAATTCCATAAATTCCAATAAGAAAGAAAAATAATAACCATCTTATTTTCATTATTTTGATTTTTTTAAAATTAAAGATAACGACCACCAAAAATTATTTTCAATAATTAATCTGATAAAATTTAAAAGATTATAAATTCATTATTTATATAATTACAGTTTATTTACAAAATACCCTGGAACCATACCTTAAAATAAACAATAAAATAAATCTGGAACTTATTTAAAAGTAAAATTAAGAAGATGTAATTTTAATATTAAATCTTAATAAATGAAGAAATCCATTTTTAATGCGTTAGCAATTTTTATTTCAATACTTGGATCATTTGCGGTTGAGAGATATATTTCAAAAATAAATGATCAAAATTCAAAAGAGATATTGGCTTTGAATATTCTATATGAAATAGATCAAAACTATTACTCCCTTCTTGAGGTTAGGACAGCTTTACAAGCAGTAGTTGAAGTAACAGATTCTATTCTTTTAAATTGGAATACTATAAATGCAAAAAAAATAAAGAGTTATTATGTTTCAAATCAATATGCTAAACGAGATGACTTAAAAACTATTTTATCTAGTTCACCTCCACATAGAGTAAAAAAAATGTATTTCAATTCATTGATTAATTCTGGACTTATTCTTGAAATAAACAACCAGTTAATAAGAGAAAAAATAGAGTCTATTTATAATTTAATTAATTACGGTATTAATTATGGAGACTCTAATTCAAATAAGATTATAAGTTGGTTTGATGAAAAACAGCTTATTGAAAAAACTATAGATCTTGAATTTGTTTTTAATAAAAATAAGGACTTTGATATTTTTAAGCTCTTAAATGAAAGAAGAAGACTTCAGGTCGGAAGACTTTATGGAGTTGAAAATAGCATAAAATTTTTTGAGGAAATAAAAGACGGTCTAAATAAAAACGCATTTTTTTAAAATTCTAATTATATAGGATATGCCGATTATTTAGCCAAATATTAAATAGTTATATTGCTATAAAAACATATAAATATGTTTAAAAGAAAGCTTTTCTTTAAACTTGGACTTGAAATCATCGCTATTATTATTGGTATATCAGCTTCTTTTTGGATCAGTGAAATATCAGTTGAAAGAGACAAAGAAATTCAAAGAGAAAGGGTTTTGAATAGTATTTTAATTGAATCAGAGGATATTAAAAAGTATTGTGATGAAAGGATAAAAATATGGAATCAAGATATAGATATATACAACCTTCTTTTGAATAATAAACTAAACATAAAAAAATTAAAAAAAGTAGCTATAAGCAAAAATAGGGTTGAGTATAATTTAATTTATTATCGAGATTTTGATCCTCCAATGAATAGATATACATCTACTATTAATACAGGGGATTTAAAATTCATTCAATCTGAAAATATAAAAGAAGTTCTTACTCGTTTACATAACTTGAATTTTACAAAAGTTGTCTCAACAGTTGATTATGAAAAAAAAATAATAGAACTTATAATTGATTTAATAACAGAGGAAAATCCAAGCCTTTTTCTAAAGGGTAATGATCCTAAAATAAATTTTGACAGTTATTTAAAGACTTTGCATAAGTTCATTCAAGAAAATGAAAAGCTTAAATCAAACCTTATTGTTCAGCTTAAGTACTTTAAGACGAGAATTTCTTCATTAAAGCTTTATATGTTAACCTTAGAAGAACTTCAGTACAATCTTAAAAATATATTGAAAGTTAATTAATAGGTTGATATTCATCCACTGTGAGATCTCCTTCTGAGTTTAAAAGTTGATCAAGCATTGATTTCATATCAAAAAAATCGTGTTCTTTAGCAATTCTTCCATCACGCATTGTTACAATTGTAGTACCTGATAGATTTAGTGAATTTCCTGTAGCTGGAATTCCAAAGAAATCTCCTGTATGTTTACCTTTAAAATTCCAATGTTTAATAAGCTTACTTCCTTGTCCAAATGCATCAACAATAGTCCATTCAATTTCTGTAAAACCTGTCAAATAATTAGTATAATAATCTTTACAAGCTTCAATGCCAACTAAATCTCCTTCTGAGGTAACTATAACAATATCCTCTGTAAAGTTTTTATCATTTACCACACTTGTGTCTCCAGCTAAAAATGAATTCCATACGTTTTGGTACATTTCAAGGTCTTTTTCGAGTTGAATTGAGGAATCGGTTTCTTTTTTGGTATTCGTTTGATTAATACAACCTGTTATAAAAATTAAAAATAAAAGTAGAAGTGCCTTTTTCATTATATTGATTTTAAGATTGTCCAATATAACTAATCTTTACAATATTTCAATTCCATATTTTTGTTTGTGAATAAGTTCAGTGCGATATTCCAAGGGACTGGTGGGAAGCAAAAGTTACTTATTATATATACAAGGGATAGATAAATCTAAAAATTATTTTTTTTGACCAATTTTGACCAATTTTGACCAATTTTTATCCGTTTTTTGTCAATTTTGACCATTTTTTGTCAATTTTGACCATTTTTTGATAAAAAATAAATTATAACACATGCACCAACATCCGCTAAATAAATACTCTCTGAAACAGTATCAAGAAATCTTTATTAAGGAGTTGATTTACAAAGGAAATAATAGAGTTTTTGAATTTTATCCATTGTTGTAAAAAAAAACCCTCCAATTGGGAGGGTTAGTAATTTAATAATTTTAGACTTTAATTAGCTCCAGTAACAAATTCGAATATGACTCTATTATCCCATCCATTTGGAACTATTTTGTTAAAACTTTGAATTAAATCTTTTGTTACACCAGCTGATGCAGCTTGTCCTGCTAAATGCTTCATCGCATTTTCTAAAGTATCATATGCATCCCACCAAAATGCTGTGGATAAATCTTTTTTCTGAGGAACTATTCTAGTAGCCATTCCCCATCCGACCATACCAGATTTTATTATACTTTTTTTGAAAATTTTTTCAATAGATCCTTGTAATTCGATCATTTTTGGTAAATCATTCGGAGTAGCCCAATTTAAAATAACATATTTTCCTGGTTTATCTGTTTGAATTTGTCTTTCGGTTTTATAAATATATCTACCTCTTCTTTCAACTTCAGGAGAATCAAACAATACCTTTGAGGGAATTCCAAATTTTTCTTCAGTATTCATCCACCAACTATCTCTGTTAGCCAGTTGACTTATATTCTTGTATACACCAACCCACATATAATTTATTTTATTATCTGGACTCCCAATTCCAGGAACTTTTTTAATTAATGCCCACTGTTTAATAGTGCCTTTATTTACTGCATCTTCAGCCATTTCAGTAACATATTTCTTCTGAATCATTTCAAAGCTTTCAATGTCTTCATCTGCAACTACAATAGGACTAAACATAAATACCTCTTGAGCATTTATCGATAAAAAACAAGACGTTAATAAAAGTGATAAGAATATTTTTTTCATTTTAATTGATTTATGGTTAATAATACCCTAATATATATAGAATAGATTATATATCAAATTTCGTATCCTTTATTCAATAAAAAACCATTTTTAAAACCATACCTCTTTTTTAGGATTATAGGCTTTGAATTTAATGAAGAGAATATATCAATGTTTTTAATTTTAATCTATAAGCGCTCCGTAAATAATTTGATTGAATCGTCCAGAAGCAGATTCATCAATTAACTGAGTTTGTTTATAAATGATTCCAATAATATTCTCAGTTGGATCAGCAAAATATGCAGTATTAAAATATCCTCCCCAAACAATTGTTCCTTTACCCCCACTAGCTCCAGTTAAAAAATCTTTCTCTCTAACAATTCCAGAGATTAATCCATGGCCTAGTTCTTGTTCTGGGCTATTTGTAATTTTGATTAGTTGATCTTTTTGGATTAAATTATTTGTTGAAGGGCTTATAATTTGTTTTAATCCATACTTTCCATTATTTAAAAAAATAGAAAGAAATTTATAATAATCTTCTACTGTACTTGAAAGACCTGCTCCTCCTGAATAAAATCTTTTAGCTCCTTCTATCGGATAATTTATGTTAAATCTTGTGTCCTTAAAAATCGACCATTTATTTTCATTTTTGTATAATACAGGAACCAATCTGTCTTTCTTATCTTCTGGAAGATAAAAAAAAGTGTCATTCATTTCTAATGGATTAAAAATCTCATTTTGAAAAAAATCCGCTAATGACTCCCCAGAAATAATTTCAATCAAATACCCTAAAACATCAATGCCGATTGCGTATGTATATTGTTCTCCTGGCTCGTGATGAAGAGGCATCTTAGCCATTTCTTTTATTGCTTTCTCAATGCTTACGTCTGAATCAGAAAAACCTAAAACACCATTAGGCATAAAATTTTTCTTTGCCTTGTAAAATATCGCTTTTATTGATGGGTTTCCATCGATAAAACCATAACCTAAACCAGATGTATGTGTCAAAAGATTTCTTATGGATATTTTTTTTTGAGTTGGCTTTATAGTAAATGTAGTGTCTAGAGGGTTAAATTTATCCAAAACTCCAACTCCTTTGAATTCAGGAATGTAATTTTCTATTGGATCATCTAATCCAAAAAGTCCTTTTTCCCACAATTTAATTATACCCAATGAAGTAATTGCTTTTGTCATAGAAGCAATTCTAAAAATATCATCCGTCTTGTATTTTTCTCCAGTAGATGGATTTTTTATTCCAAAAGCTTTCTTGTAAACAATTTTATTGTTTTTAGCTACTAAAACTACAGCTCCAGGTAATGAATTACTATCAATACTTGTATTAATTAAATTATCAATTTGATTAAGCTTTTCTAAATCAAATTTGCTGGAATTGATTTCAGTGTTTTGACAGCTAATTAATAATAAGTAAAAGGCCAGAAAAATAAAACTAATTGAATGCGCCTTTTGATTGAAAATATTTTTCATTTTAATTGAATTATATTTAATAATTATCCAATATAAGAAACTCTGAAATATCTTGCTTTTATAATTGTATGAATATATATAATCCGCATTTTTTATTCCGAACTTAATAAATGAGAATATAATTAAGGGTTAATTTATGTCAGTATAAATTAATCTTTCAAAAGAGGTAAACAAATTATATGATTCCATATCGTTGAATGGTAATATTTGAGTCATATACACCAAAGCAAACTCATTTTCAAAATCAATTGTAAAATAGGTATTAAAAAAGCCTGCCCAATATGCTGTTCCATATGGTCTTATAGATGAATTTTCATCGTATGCCCAAGCTAGTGTCCAATTATCATGACTGTCAAAAAAATTATCTTTATCACCTCTAGCTTTTGTATCAACGCTACTAACAGGAACATACCTGTGGGTTGTTTTAAATTTAGTTAACTGAGGAGTGTTCATTAAATCAAAAGTTTCTTCTTTAAGAATTTCTACTCCACTAACTTTACCTTTATTTAACATACATATTAGGAATTTACCATAATCTTTTGGCGAACTAGAAAGGCCTCCTCCAGCATTAAAATTTTGAGTTGTTGCCCTTTTTGAATATTTATTTTTGTTGAGTTCTGAAGACTCTTTATTACGTTCTGCAGATGAAACCACATACTTTTCTAAATCTTCTGGCACATTAAACCAGGTACTATTCATTTCTAATGGTCCAGTTATATAATCTCTAAAATAATCTTCTAAATTCATTCCTGAAATTTTTTCAACTAGTCTTCCCACCCAATCTATATTAGTTCCATACATATATGATGTACCCGATTCAAATAGTCGAGGTTGATATTTTTCACTCCAGCCTATTTCATTTTTAAGTTCATTCCATTTAGATAATTTAACACTTGTAAAACCATAACCAAAACCTGCTGTATGAGTAAGAAGGTGTCTAAGCGTTATGCTTTTTTCGGGATTAACTATTTGATTTTTTTCATCTAAAATTTTTATTGATGACATTTCTGGTAAATACTCATCTAATGGTTCGTCTAATGTGATTTTACCTTGTTCAACTAATTGCAGTGCTGCAACTGATCCAAGAGCTTTAGTCATAGATGCGATTCTAAAAATATTATTTTCATTAATCGTATCATTTCTATTCCATCTTGATGGGCCTCTTGAAAAGAACTGCATACCACCATTTTTGGTAACCTTACCCATTACAACCGCAGGAATTTTTGTTTTATTTATTTCGTTTTTGATTTCTAAATCAAGATTATTCTGACAAGAAATAAAAGAAATAAGCAATAAAGAGAGTAGTAGTTTATTCATTTATTTCAACTAAAGATTGGTACGTTGCTACTTTTAATTCCTCCCTTAAAGGCCAGGGGGAACTCATTAATTGAATCATAGAAATAACCGAAATTTCTTCAACAGGATCAATCCAGAAAATTGTTCCTGCTGCTCCTCCCCAACTATATTCTCCATCACTTCCAATAATAGACCTCTTGACGCTGTCCATAACTAAACCAAATCCAAGTCCAAATCCAAAGCCATTAGACTCTGCCTGATCCAAGGAAGTAGTATCCCAGCTTGGACTTTCACCACTACCACCTTTACCTGAAAGACTCCCAGAAAGATGATTTTTTGTCATAAATTTTACTGTCTTTGGGCCAATAATTCTTTTACCGTTATAAATCCCTCCGTTACGAACACATTCTGAAAAAATCATAAAATCCATTGCTGTTGAAACCAAACCTCCTCCACCTGAATAAAATTTTACTTTTTCATAGTTACTTCCAGCACTTATTTTTGAGTTATCCTCATTAATTGTTCCTAATGAGTTATTTGTTTTATTATAATAGTGATTAGGTAAAAATCTATTAAGCTTATTATTCGGCACTTCGAAAAAAGTATCTTTCATACCAAGTGGGGTAAATATATTATCACTTAAATATTCAGAAAAGGTTTTACCTGAAAGCCTTTCAATTATTACACCTGTTATATCGACTGCAATAGAATAATGCCATTTGGTTCCAGGTTCAAACAATAGAGGTAAAGATGAAACTTTATCAATAAATTCTTTTGAACCATCAGATTCCCATAACTTTGCCTCTTGATATTTTTCATCAACTGGACCTCCTCCCCATCCATAAGTAAAACCTGCAGTATGAGTTAACAATTGTTGCATTGTTATTTCTGTTTTGACATCTATTAACTCTCCTTTTGAATTATATCTTTTCAAATTATCAAATTCAGGAAGATATTTAGTGATGGGGTCATTTAATTGAAATTTCCCTTTTTCATATAATTGCATTGCAGCTATAGCAGTTATTGGTTTTGTCATTGAGTATATTCGGAAAAGATCATTTTTTTTTATTTTTACTTTATTGTTAATCCCGCGGTTTCCAAAAGCTTCAAAATAGATTAATTTCCCTTTTCTTGCAATCATAGTTACAATACCTGGAACCCTGCCATCAGACACATAATTTTTTGATATTTCAGAGACCCTATTTAACCTTTCTAAAGAAACACCAACAAGTTCTGGGTCGACTTTATCAAGCTGGGCAAAAGAGAGGTTGAATACAATAAAGAATATAAAAAAGAGTGATTTATTCATTTCAATTGATTTATGGTTTATAAAACATAAATATACGAATCTCTATAATATCTTTTCTCCTTATTTTTCTCTCTGAAATTAATTAAGAGGATATGCCAATGATTTAGAATAATGTAATTTGATTTAAAGCTCAACCAAGTCTATCAAGTATTTATACCTATCTCTTTTAAACCAATATTGACATGGTTTAAGGTAAAGTATGCATTTTCAAAGTGACAATCAATTGACACTATTTTACAAAATAGATAGTTCTTAATGGTTTTTATAAGAATGAATTGGACACTTTTTATCACTTTATTTTCACTGTTGGAATTTACAATATCTTTAAAATTCATAACTTGAACCAAACAACCAATATTATGAAAAAGATACTTCTTGTTTTGCTGTTTATTCCACTTGTTTTACTTTCCCAACCTTTGTATGATACTGTTCAAATCACATCTCTTGATGCTTCTGGAGTTTCAATAGCAGGATCTAAGCAAAAAGTTTTGGATTACAGAAAAATTCTGGATAAATCTTATTATTACAGAAGCTCTAGAGAAAATTTTAACGGTACAAGAGAAAATCTCGTTTCGGGGAAAATGGAGAAGAATTATGATTTAAATGGAATATTAAGAGAAGAACTTTTCATTAGTAATAGTTTTTTGTTTAAAAGCTATTTGAAATTATTTAATGAATGGGGGAAATTAAAAGTGGAAATTTCATTAAATGAAAATGGATTTAAAGATGGTATAGAAACATTTTGGAGAGATGAATTTAACGATCATAAACCAGATCCTCCACTTTGGAAACAAAGGCAAAAGATTTTTTCCAATGGAAATTTTATTTCCGAAAAATTTTTTAAATATAAGACAGACGTTGTGGAATCTGAATTAACTGTTTTAAATGATCACACTAAGTCAACTAGTCTTAATGAAACGACTATTGATATTCGATTTTACCTTAGAAAAGTTTATGCTATAGATGGTAAAAATCGTGCAGAAGAGACGTATTCTCGTATTTACAAAAATGGTGAATTTACTGGTCTACACGGCACACGTGGAAAAGCTGGAAAAGATAGAGAGTGGTGGGCAAATGGAAATTTAAGAAAAGAAGTAAATTATCAAAACATCGAAATCATTAAAGATGAATTTATCATTTATTTTACCACTAACAATAATTCAAGGTTTTATTTGAATAACGATAAAATTGGATTTTCCCGCGAATGGGATGAAAGAGGAGAATTACTTTTAGAAAAATATTTTGAAAAGAATATGTTAAAAAGTTTTAAATCATTTTATGAATCAGGAAATTTAAAAGAAGAGAAATTAAATGATTACGAGACAAATGAGATAGTTTTAAAAAAATATTTTGAAAACGGAAATTTAAAAGAAAAAGAAAAAAGTAATAAAAAGATTATAACTAAAGAATTAAGTAAATATAGTGAGGGTGGTATATTAATTTTATATGAGAATTATGAAAATTTTAAGCTAGTAACAAGAAGTAAATTTGATTCTTTAGGAAAACCAATCTTTAAACTTGAAAATGGGATTACTTATTATCTTGGCAATAAAGTTTTTGAAAGAAATAATAATGCAACTAAATCCTATTTTAAAAATGGGCAATTAGCCTCTTTAACTGAATCAAATGATTCTTTATATAAAAAAACTAGGTGGCTTATTAGTGGGGATAAGGAATTCGAAAAAGTATCTAATCATACTAACAATACAGGGAATATTAAAATTTGGCAAAACAAAAAATTAGTATATGATATAAATTTATTTAAAGGAAATGTAATTCAAAATTCAAAAAATAAAATTGAAACTAATAATTTTCTTAATTATTCTAGAGAAAGCAGTGGAGTAGTATATTCCATGAAGATTAATTCGAGAGGTGCTTCATATGGTCAAGATGGAAGAGGAACAGAAGATGATAAAGAAATTGAAATATTTAATTCACCATATGGTGAAAAGATTGGAGAATTTGATGATTATTTATCTTATTTCAGTGAATATCAATATGATTATGAAGAATATGGAATAGAATTTTATGATCACATTAATGGACGTTTAGAAATAGGACCATCACTATGGATTAATGATGATGTTGTTTTTTCTAGCTGGCTTAAAATGACTCAATATGGCAATGCTTGGGCACCTGGATTAGTTTTAAGATCCAAGCCAGAAAAAGATTCAGAGAAAATTATTGCCTTTCAAGGAGAATCATATCATGTAAGTCTAATAGGAGAGTTTGTAAATGGATACAGTAAAGTCAGGGTTGATTTTTATGAAGAAGGTCCTTGCGAGGGGGGTAGTGTTAAAAAAAATTGGGAAGGTTGGGCAAAAATCATTAATGATTTTGGAAAACCAAATATTAATTATCCACCAAGAGGATGTTAAATTTATAGCATTATATAAGCTCTAATCTCAAAAGAAAAGGAAACTATTAATTTATAATGTGTTTTTGAAAAGCTCTTATTTATAGGGTTTAAGGAAAAATATGTATTTTCAAATGGGCACAAGATCGGCACAAACTAAGACAATTGATAGTTCTTAATGGTTCTTGTAACAATAAATTGGACACTTTTGACACCTCTTTTAGATATTGTTGGAATTTACAATATCTGTAAAATTCATATCCTAAATTAAGTTCCTTAACTTAATGAAGAGGATATGCCTATTATTTAGAATAATGCTATTTGATTTAAAGTTTAACCCAGTCTACAATTATATGGGATGCTCAATGATAATAGTACTTAAAGCATTATTATGTCAAAAATTATGTCAATTATTATTCAACAAAAGGAATATTAGGGTTTGATGTTGGGCATTACTGTTTGCTAAAGAATAGGTTTGTTATTTTCTGCTTTAATTCTACTTTTAATTTCCTTAATTATGGCATCAGTATCTGACTGGTTCATCGCGTAAATGGAATAAAAATTTATTTTAATATAAGTTTTGAATATTGAGAAATTGTCAGGATCATTAAGTTTAATTAACAACTTCTTGATGTCATTGTCAGATAATGATTTATTAATATAACCAATTATTAATTGTTCAAATTCGTTGTCTAAAATGATAAATTAGTTTATGGTTTTATAAAAGTATAAATATTACCGTTGGAACTAAATTTTGAAATTATAAAAAAACAAGATTTATCAAAATGATAAAATACCTCCCTTTAAATTAAAGAAGTGGGCATCCAGACAACCTAATTTTAAAAAATTATCAATAATTGACTAATGAAGTGTTCAACAAAATATCTTATGTTCTTCCTGAACTTAATAAAGATGATATGTCGATGATATAAAAAAACCCTCCACTTGGGAGGGTTTAAAGATTAATTTTAATTACCAAAGGCAAAATCAACGAGCTCTGCTTCAAGATTCCCGTGAA
>Ga0315330_10002493_pt1 | contig 12613 bp, 9 predicted proteins | sample M140m34915metaG_FD_203453 | JGI IMG/M metagenome (GOLD analysis project Ga0315330, IMG submission 203453) | Ammonia-oxidizing marine archaeal communities from Monterey Bay, California, United States - M1 40m 34915 | ecosystem: Environmental > Aquatic > Marine > Intertidal zone | place: USA... | reverse complement strand
TATCTTTGATCATGTCTACACAACGGTAGAAATCTGCACCAGTACGGTCAAGCTTGTTTACAAAACATATTCGTGGCACTTTATACTTATCAGCTTGTCTCCAAACAGTCTCTGATTGAGGTTCAACTCCTGCAACTCCGTCAAAAACACAAACAGCACCATCTAAAACTTTCAATGATCTCTCTACTTCAATTGTAAAATCAACGTGACCAGGTGTGTCAATAATATTAATTCTATGATCTCTCCAAAAACAAGTTGTTGCAGCAGAAGTAATAGTAATACCACGTTCTTGTTCTTGCTCCATCCAGTCCATTGTTGCGGCACCATCATGCACCTCACCAATTTTGTGACTTTTTCCTGTATAGTATAAAACTCTTTCAGTAGTGGTTGTCTTACCAGCATCGATATGAGCCATGATACCAATATTTCTATATTTATCTAAAGCATATTTAGCCATAAATTTTTACCATCTAAAATGAGCAAAGGCTTTATTTGACTCTGCCATTTTATGTGTGTCCTCTCTTTTTTTTATCGCTGAACCTTTATTTTGAGATGCATCTAAGATTTCTGCATATAATTTTTCTGCCATAGTTTTGTTTTTTCGTTTTCTAGTAGCATCCATAATCCATCTTAGGGCTAAGGCTTGTGCTCTTTTTGATTTTACCTCAACGGGTACTTGATAAGTAGCACCTCCTACTCTTCTTGATCTACATTCTAAATTTGGTTTAACGTTGCTTATTGCAGTGTTAAAAATTTTTAAAGGGTCTTCTTTATTTTTAGATTTGATCTTTTCCAAAGCATCATAAAGAATTTTTTCTGCTGTGGATCTTTTTCCATCATACATTATTGAATTGATAAATTTAGATACTACCTCAGAATGGAATTTTGGATCTGGATAAACCTTACGAACAGGAGCTTTTCTTTTTCTAGACATAAATTATTTTGGTTTTTTTGTTCCGTATAAAGATCTTCTTTTTTTTCTATTAGCCACACCTTGTGTATCTAAGTTTCCTCTTAAAATATGATATCTAACTCCTGGTAAATCTTTTACTCGGCCACCACGCAGCAAGACAACTGAGTGTTCTTGTAAATTGTGACCTTCTCCCGGAATGTAGGCTGTTACTTCGAATCCGTTTGATAACCTAACTCTTGCAACTTTTCTTAGTGCCGAGTTTGGTTTTTTTGGAGTAGTTGTATAAACTTTGACACAAACACCTCTTTTAAGTGGTTGCCTTTCTAATGCTGGAACTTTGTTTCTAGCAATAGGTTTAACTCTACTTTTTTTAATCAACTGATTAATTGTTGGCATAATTATATTTTGAAGTTGAAATAAGGAAAATCCTTTAGGTGTTTTTGTTAGTGTTTAAGGTTTTAATCGACCTTACTTCTAACATTCAAAATGTGCCGTAAACTAACATTGAATCGATAAAAGTCAATATTTAAGCGGTTTTAAAATGATGTTTAAGCTGTCTGTTCGGGGGCTTCTGGAGCGGATTCTAGCTCTTGTTTTTTAAGATCTTCTAATCTTGCCTTATCCTGCTCTCTTGCTTGTTTATCCCAATCAATTTTAGTTAAACCAGTTCCCGCTGGTACCAATCTACCCACAATTACATTCTCTTTTAAACCTTCTAAAGAGTCCACTTTTCCTCTTATGGAGGCGTCAGTTAATACTCTTGTTGTTTCTTGGAATGAAGCAGCAGATATAAACGAGTTTGTTTGCAATGATGCTTTAGTAATACCTAGAAGAATTCTCTCAAAGACAGCTGGCTTTTTCTTTTCTTCTCTCAATTTGTCATTGATGATATTTATATCTAATAAGTCAATAATTTCTCCCGCAAGTAAATCTGAGTCTCCAGGATCTTTGACTTCGACTCTTTTAAGCATTTGTCTTACTATAGTTTCTATGTGTTTATCGTTTATTACCACTCCTTGTAATCGATAAACTTCTTGCACTTCTGTAATAAAATATTCTGTAAGCTTTTCAACGCCTAATATTCTCAATATATCGTGTGGTAAAGGTGCTCCGTCTAATAAATATTCACCTTTTTTAATTTTTTCACCTTGATTGAAATTAACATGCTTTCCTTTTGGTATTAAATAATTTGATGTTTCTCCATTTGATGAAACAATCGAAATTTTTTGCTTACCTCTTACTTCTTTACCGAATTCAATGACACCATCATTTTCAGCAATTATTGCACTATCTTTTGGTTTTCTTGCTTCAAAAAGTTCAGCTACTCTTGGCAAACCTCCAGTAATATCTTTTGTTTTAGAAGTTTCTTTAGGCAATCTAGCTAGTACATCACCAGCTGAAATTTTTTGTCCATCTTTTACAGATAAAATTGTATCAGGAACTAAATAATATCTTGCTTCATTGCCATCAGCTTTTTTAATAATTTCTCCTTTTTCATTTCTTAATGTTATTCTTGGTTTTAATTCAGAATTTTTAGATGAAGATTTCCAATCAGTCACTGATTTAGTAGATAAGCCTGTCGCATCATCGAGGGTTTCTGTTAATGAACTACCTTCCATTAAATCCATATAATTTACTATACCACCTGTTTCAGCAATTACAGGTAGTGTGTATGGATCCCATTCAGCAATTTTTTTTCCTTTATCAACTGTTTCTCCGTCTTTAAAGAAAAGTTTTGATCCGTAATTAACTTTATAAATTGCTAATTGTCTTCCATTGTCATCTTCGATACTCAATTGAGTATTTCTACCCATAACTATAATATTTTTCTTAGAGTCTTCTATTAAATTTTTATTAATTATATTTAATTTACCTTTCGTCTGTGAAATAATTTGAGACTCCTCTTTAATTTGTGCAGTTCCGCCAACGTGGAAAGTTCTCATAGTCAATTGAGTTCCTGGTTCTCCAATGGACTGGGCTGCTATCATCCCTACTGCTTCGCCAACGCTGACTAATTTTCCTCTTGCTAAATCTCTTCCATAACAAATCTGACAAACACCTTTTGTTGAAGCACAAGTTATAACGGAATAAACGTTTACAGATTTTACGCCTGCAGCATCAATTTTTTCACAATCAAATTCATCAATTAATTTATCTTTTTTGATGATAATTTCACCAGTTACTGGGTTTTTAATATTTTCTGCTATTACTCGACCTAAAACTCTTTCTGAAAGACTTACTAATATATTTCCTCCTTCAATAATTTCTGAAATAGTTACGGATGATCTTTTCTTTGGATCACATTCTGACTTTGTAATTTGAACATCTTGAGCTACATCACATAATCTTCTAGTAAGATATCCAGAATTTGCTGTTTTTAAAGCTGTGTCTGCTAGACCTTTCCTAGCACCGTGGGTTGAGTTAAAATACTCTAAAACTGATAGGCCTTCTTTAAAATTTGCAATTATAGGTGTTTCAATAATTTCTCCAGACGGTTTAGCGATCAAACCTCTCATTCCAGCTAATTGTTTCATTTGAGCCTGTGATCCTCTAGCGCCAGAGTCTGCCATCATATAAACTGAATTAGTTTCTATTCTATCATCTTCATAAACTTTTTCTGCTGAAGAGATTTCTTTCATCATTTCATTTGCAACTGTATCCGTACACTTTGACCAAATATCTACAACTTTATTATACTTTTCTCCTCTAGTAATTAATCCATCTGAATATTGTTTCTCATATTCTTCAATTTGCTTTTTAGTACTACTGATCAAGTTTTCTTTAGTTTTTGGAATTATTAAATCATCTTTTCCAAAAGAAATACCGGCTTTAAAAGCATGTTTAAAGCCAAGCGTTTTGATTCTGTCACAGAAAATTACAGTTTCTTTTTGGCCACAATATCTAAAAATCGTATCTATTACTTCTGAAACATTCTTTTTAGTCAACAGTCTATTAACTAAAGCAAACTTAATATTAAAATTTTTTGGTAAAACATTTGCTAATAAGAATCTTCCAGCCGTACTTGTATATTTTTCAGTTACGATTTTTCCATCTTGATCAACAGTATCAAAAATCGATACAATTTTTGAATGCAAGCTTATAGATTTATTCTCTAAAGCTTGTTCGATTTCTTCTATACTTGAAAAAATTCCTTTTGGTTTTTTTTCATTTTCTTCAGCTTGAGAAAGATAGTAGATACCTAAAACTATGTCCTGACTTGGAACAATTATTGGCTTACCATTCGATGGACTCAAAATGTTATTTGTAGACATCATTAAAACTCTTGCTTCTAATTGAGCCTCTAAACTCAAAGGTATGTGTACTGCCATCTGATCTCCATCAAAATCAGCGTTAAATGCTGCACAAACTAATGGGTGAAGTTCAATTGCATTACCCTCAATAAGTTTTGCCTCGAATGCTTGAACTCCCAATCTATGCAACGTTGGAGCACGGTTTAATAGAACTGGATGCTCTCTAATAATATGTTCTAATGAGTCCCAAACTTCACTTTTTTCTTTTTCAACTAATCTTTTAGCTTGCTTAATAGTTGTTGCTAGACCAAGTTTATCTAATCTTGCATATAAAAATGGTTTGAATAGTTCTAATGCCATTTTTTTTGGAAGACCACATTGATGTAATTTTAATTCTGGACCTACGACAATTACCGATCTACCAGAATAATCTACTCTTTTTCCTAATAAGTTTTGTCTGAATCTACCTTGTTTTCCCTTAAGCATCTCTGCTAATGATTTCAAAGGTCGTTTACCAGTTCCAGTTATGACTCTTCCTCGTCTACCATTGTCGAATAAAGCATCTACTGACTCTTGAAGCATTCTCTTTTCATTTCTCACAATGATGTCGGGCGCCTTTAAATCTAAAAGCCTTTTTAATCTATTGTTTCTATTAATTACTCTTCTATACAAATCATTTAAATCTGATGTAGCAAATCTACCTCCATCTAAGGGGACCAGTGGTCTTAATTCTGGAGGAATAACTGGAACTGACGTTAAAATCATCCATTCAGGTTTGTTTCCTGAATTAATAAATGACTCAATTAGTTTTAACCTTTTGATAGTTCTTTCTTCAGTCACTTTTGACTTTATTTCATTTAAAGATTCTCTTAATCTTTGTTGTTCTTTTTTAAGATCTAAATTTACTAGGATTTCTCTTACTGCCTCAGCTCCTATTCCTGCAGTAAAAGCATCTTCGCCAAATTCCTCTTGTGCCTTTAAAAGAGCTTCTTCAGATATGAGTTGACCTTTTTTTAATGTTGTTAAACCTGGTTCAACTATAATAAAACTTTCAAAATATAAAACTTTTTCTACCTCTTTCAATTTCATATCAATAGCCAATGAAATTCGACTTGGTAGAGATTTTAAAAACCAAATATGTGCAACAGGACAAGCAAGATCAATATGCCCCATTCTCTCTCTTCTGACATTAGATTTTGTAACTTCAACACCACATTTTTCGCATATAATACCTCTAAACTTCATTCTTTTGTATTTACCACATAAACATTCATAATCTTTTACAGGTCCGAATATTCTAGAACAAAATAGTCCATCTTTTTCAGGTCTAAAAGTTCTGTAGTTAATAGTTTCAGGTTTTTTTATTTCACCATAAGACCATGATTTGATCTTTTCAGGACTAGCTAAAGTGATCTTGATGCTATCAAAATTATTTTCTTGTGTAATATTTTGATTTTCGAAATTTTTGGTTAAATTTTTTTCCATAATTAATTTAGTTCTATATTTAAACCTAGTGCTCTTATCTCTTTAACTAAAACATTAAAGGACTCTGGTACACCTGACTCGAAATTGTTGTTACCTTTTACAATCGTTTCATAAACTTTTGTTCTTCCTGCAACATCGTCTGATTTAACAGTAAGTATTTCTTGCAAAGTATATGAAGCTCCATAAGCTTCTAATGCCCAAACTTCCATTTCACCAAATCTTTGTCCACCAAGTTGTGCTTTACCACCTAAAGGTTGTTGAGTTACTAAACTATAAGGACCAGTTGATCTTGCATGAATTTTATCTTCTACAAGGTGATTTAGTTTTAACATATAAATTATTCCTACAGTAACTGGTCTATCAAATCTTTCCCCTGTTTGACCGTTCCACAAATGTGTTTGTCCTGAATTTGGAAGATTAGCAAGATCTAACATTTTTGTTATATCTTCTGTACTAGCACCGTCAAAAACTGGTGTAGCTATCGGAACCCCGTTAGATAAATTTTGAACTAACTCGGCAACTTCTTTGTTAGATAATTTTGAAATAACCTCATCATAATATGACTTTCCATAGATCTGTTTTAATTTTTCCTTAATCTTTTCAATTTCTTTATCAAAATTCTTTAAATAATCTTTAATTTGGTCACCAAGTTCTGAGCAAGACCAACCTAAATGTGTTTCTAAAATTTGACCAACATTCATTCGGCTCGGAACACCCAAAGGATTTAAAACAATATCGACTGGTTTTCCATTTTCCATGTAAGGCATGTCCTCAACTGGTACAATTTTACTTACTACACCTTTATTTCCATGCCTACCTGCCATTTTATCTCCTGGCATTAATCTTCTTTTTACCGCAACAAAAACTTTTACTACTTTCATTACAGTAGGTAAAAGGTCATCCCCTTGTTGAATTTTAGTTACCTTATCCTCAAATCTTAATCTAATATCTTCTGACGCATTCTCGAATTGATTTTTTAATTTTTCCAAGTCAGTATTTAATTCTTGTTTTTGCAAAGGAACTTTCCAGAAATCTTTTAAAGATAAATTTTCAAGATCGTTTTGATTTAATGTGGTGCCAGGTTTTAAATCTTTAAATTGTTTATTAATACTTTGATTGTTAAGTAGGTCTATTGCTCTTAGTTTAATATTTCTATTTAAAATTTCTTCTTCAACTTTTTTATCCTCTTGTACAGACTCTATTTCAGCTCTTTCTATAGCTATGGATCTTTCGTCTTTTTCGATACCGTGTCTATTGAATACTCTTACGTCAATTACTACACCTGTACTTCCTGAAGGTAATTTTAAAGAAGAGTCTCTTACATCGGTAGCTTTTTCTCCAAAAATAGACCTTAATAATTTTTCCTCTGGACTAGATGAAGTCTCGCTCTTAGGAGTAACTTTACCAACTAAAATATCTCCTGGCTTAACTTCAGCACCAACATATACTATTCCAGACTCATCCAAGTTTCTCAAACTTTCTTCACTTACATTTGGAATGTCTCTAGTTATTTCTTCTGCACCAAGTTTTGTGTCTCTTGCCATCGACTCGTATTCCTCGATGTGCACAGATGTAAATACATCATCGGTTACACATCTTTCAGAAATTAAGATAGAGTCCTCAAAATTATAACCTTGCCAAGGCATGAAGGCTACAGTAACATTTTTACCTAAGGCTAATTCACCAAGCTTTGTAGCAGGGCCATCTGCAATAATATCCCCTTTTTTAATTTTGTCTCCTACTTTAACTAATGGTTTTTGATTAATACATGTATTTTGATTTGATCTTTGAAATTTTGATAAATTGTAAATATCTACAGCTGACTGAGATAAATCTGTAACATCAGTTACTTTAACTACTATTCTTTTACCATCTATTTTGTCTACAACACCGCTTCTCTTTGCAACAATTGTCACTCCGGAGTCTAACGCTACGTCAGACTCTATTCCAGTTCCTACCAAAGGTGACTCGGGTTTAAGCAATGGAACTGCTTGTCTCATCATATTCGAACCCATCAATGCTCTATTTGCATCATCATTTTCTAAAAATGGTATAAGTGCTGCAGCAACTGAAACTAATTGCTTTGGAGAGACGTCTATATAATCAATGTTTTCTCTAGAGGAAAGTTCAAAGTTAAGACTTTTTCTACAAGCAACTAATTCTTCAACAAATGAACCGTCATTATTTAATACTGAATTAGCTTGAGCAATTGTATACTTTTCCTCTTCAATGGCTGACAGATATTTAATCTCTGAAGTAACTTTACCATTAACAACTTTTTTATAAGGACTTTCAATATAACCAAATTTATTTACTCTACAGTAGGTAGCTAAACTATTTATTAGACCAATGTTTGGGCCCTCGGGTGTTTCTATTGGACATATTCTTCCATAGTGTGTCGGATGTACATCTCTAACTTCAAAACCAGCTCTTTCCCTTGTTAGTCCACCTGGACCTAATGCGGAAACTCTTCTTTTATGTGTTATTTCTGATAAAGGATTAGTTTGGTCCATAAATTGAGAAAGCTGTGAAGTTGCAAAAAAATCTTTTAAAGAAGTTGTTATAGGTTTAGCGTTAATTAAATCTTGCGGCATGGCTGACTCGATTTCTAAAAAAGTTGACATTTTTTCTTTAACAGTTCTTTCCATTCTTAAAAGTCCTATCCTGAATTGATTTTCTACAAGTTCTCCTACTGATCTGACTCTCCTATTACCTAAATGATCTATATCATCTACGTCACCTTTCCCATCTCTCAAATCTAGCATAAACTTTATAATAGCGACGATGTCTGTTGTGTCTAAAATAGTTTTCTTCGCACTTGTATTTAAATTTAGTTTGGAATTGAGTTTTACTCTTCCCACTTCAGATAAATCATATCTTTCTTTTTTAAAGTATAAATTATTAAATATTTCTTCTGCTATCTCAACCGAAGGGGCTTCACCAGGCCTTAGAACTTTATATATGTCGTTTAGCGCGTCAGTTTTATTTAAGTTTTTATCAACTTTAAGACTTTCTAATATATATGGACCTTTGTTGATTGGGTCAATATTAACTATATTTAACTCTTTTTCTTCTTGCGCTATAATTTTTTCTAATTGTTCTTCAGTAATGTCAAAACCTGCGCCAACTAATATATCACCGTTTTTTTCTTTCACGTCTTTACCAAGATATTTTCCTATAATTTGATCATTGGGAACGGAAATTGAGTTTAAACCTTTTTCTATAAGTTTTTTAGCGATTACTACGTTTAACTTTTCACCTTTACCTAAAACTTTTTTGTGATTTTTAGCATCAATCAAATCATAGGATAATTTAAGGGGTCTTTTATAATTTTCTAGATCAAAATCAGTAATCCAGCTTTTTGTTTCACTGTTATAGGTATATTTATTAGTAGAATAGAATGTATCTATTATTTTTTCTCTAGAAAAACCAAGGGCAAACAAAAATGTAGTTATTGGAAGTTTTTTCTTTCTGTCAATTCTAAAGTATAAAATATCTTTTGGATCAAACTCAAAATCTAACCACGAACCTCTTCCTGGAATTATCCTGCAGTTAAATAATAATTTACCACTTGCATGAGTTTTACCTTTATCATGATCAAAAAAAACTCCTGGACTTCTATGCATTTGATTAACAACAACTCTTTCTACACCATTCGTAATAAAAGTGGCGCTAGGAGTCATCAAAGGCAAATCTCCGATGAATACTTCTTGCTCTTTAGCTGAAAGAATTTGTTTAGTGTTATTTTCCGCATCAATATCATAAACTACTAATCTTAAATTTGCTTTAAGAGCAGCAGAATATGATAAGCTTCTTTGCTTACATTCTATAACATCAAATTTTGGTTTTTCTAAATTATAAGAAATATATTCTAATGTTGATTTATCATTTCCATCTTCTATTGGGAAAATACTTTTAAAAACTTTATCTATACCTTTGGATAAATCATTTAACTGTTCATTCAAAGATTTAGACTTCAGGAATTCATTATATGAATTTTTTTGAACCTCAATCAAATTTGGAATAGATAAACCTTCAACTAATTTTCCAAAGTTTTTTCTTATATGTTTCTTTTGAGTAAAAGATAATTGCATCAAATATAAAAAAACTTTATTGCAAAATTTACTTTACAATAAAATTTAGTCTTAAATTTTGTTTACTTTAATTCTACTTTAGCCCCAGCTGCTTCAAGTTTTTTCTTAAATTCTTCAGCATCTTTTTTAGCTACACCGCCTTTAACTTCTTTTGGTGCGGCTTCTACTAAATCTTTAGCTTCTTTTAAACCTAAACCAGTTATTGCTCTTACTTCTTTAATTACGTTAATTTTTTTATCACCCGCTGAAGCTAGAAAAACTGAAAATTCAGATTTTTCTTCTCCCGCTGGAGCTGCTGCTCCACCTGCAGGTGCTGCTGCTGCTGGTGCTGCTGCTGTAACACCCCATTTTTCTTCTAATTGTTTTGATAATTCAGCTGCTTCTACAACTGTTAAAGTTGATAATTCATCAATTATTTTATTTAAGTCTGCCATTTTTAATCCTGTGATTTAATTTTTTAAACTCTTTGCGCGCGCTAAATTAGCAATTTTTGAGCCAGGTGCAAGTAAAATACTTACTAATTTTTGTGCAGGGGAAGCCAAAATTCCCACTATTTTAGCTCTAGCTTCCTCTAAAGATGGTAGTGTGGCAATTACAGACACCTCTTTTTCATCTAAAACCTTTCCATCCATAAAACCAGCAACAATTTTCAATTTATCATTTGTTTTTGAAAATTTAGTTAAAATTTTAGCTGTAGATATTGGGTCTGATGAAATTGCTGCAGCTGTTGGGCCGATAAAATATTTTTCTAAGTCTTTTTTAGGTGTATCTTTCAAAGCTATTTTTGTAATTCTGTTTTTTGTAATTTTAAATAAAATACCTTTATCTCTCAATTCCTTTCTTAAAGCGTCTAATTCATTAACATTGAGACCTTGATATTGAGCAATCATAACCGACTCGTTTTCGGTAAAATTTTTTTTCATTTCTTCTACGTAATTTTTTTTAGCTTCTTTAGACATCATAATTTTATTTAGCTCCTACCTTATAAGAAATTCCCATTGTGGAAGTTAAAAAAGTACCTTTTATAAATTCACCCTTAATTGTATCTGGTTTTTCTTTTTTTACACTTTCAATAAAATGTTTATAATTTTCTAATAATTTCTCTGTAGAAAAACTTTTTCTTCCAATTGTAGATCCAAGATTGCCATCTTTATCATTTCGAATTTCAACTAATCCGGTTTTAATATTCTTGACTGCTTTAGTTAAGTCTGTTGAAACAGTTCCTAACTTAGGATTCGGCATTAAACCTTTTGGTCCCAATACTTTTCCATGTTTACCAATTTTTCCCATCATAGCTGGTGTACACACAAGTTTTGTGAAATCAAATTTACCTGAAGCAATTTTTTCTATTAAATCATCAGAACCAACTATATCCGCTCCTGCTTTTTTTGCTTCATCTATTTTTTCTGGTTCACATAATACAGCAACTTTATTTTTTTTTCCAGAACCGTTAGGTAAATTCACAACAGTTCTTAAATTAAAATCGCCACCTTTTGATTGTTTTAAATTAATTCTTAAGGATACGTCAATTGACTCATCAAATTTAGTTGTTGAATTTTTTTTTACTAAATCAAGTGCATCTTTAGCGTTAATTTTTTTATCTTTAATTGAGTTTTTTAAAATCTCTTTGTATCTTTTTGAATTTTTTTTCATGTTTATTCCTTAACTTCAATTCCCATTGATCTTGCAGAACCACAAATTATTTTTGTGGCTTCTTTAATATCAAAAGCATTTAAATCTTTCATTTTCTCTTTTGCAATAGCCTCTGCTTGTTTCATTGTTATAGATCCAGCCACTACTCTTCCAGGTTCTTTTGATCCACTTTTTAATTTTGCAGCTTCTCTAATAAAATGTGACGCGGGAGGTGATTTAATTATGAAATCAAATTTTTTATCTTTATAAACTGTAATTACAACAGGAACCGGTTTGCCCATAAAAGATTTTGTCTTTTCGTTAAAGGCTTTGCAAAATTCCATTATATTTATCCCTCTTTGTCCCAAAGCCGGGCCAACTGGTGGAGCTGGATTTGCTTGCCCACCTTTAATCTGTAATTTTACGTAACCTGTTATTTCTTTTGCCATTTAATTTTTCTCCACTTGATTAAATTCTAAATCTACAGGAGTTGCTCTACCAAATATAGAAACTGAGACTTTAAGTCTAGATTTTTCTTCATCTATTTCTTCAATTAATCCATTAAATGAAGCAAACGGACCGTCGCAAACTTTTACTTTTTCACCAATTTCAAAGCTAATGCCTGTTTTTTGACTATCTGCATTCTCAGAAACTTGGCCTAATATTCTCTGAATTTCAGTGTCAGATATTGGCGTTGGCTTATCGCCAGAACCTAAGAAGCCACTAACTTTAGTTAAATTCTTTATTAAATGATAAATTTGTTTTGTTAGTTCAATCTTAACAAGAACATAACCTGGAAAGTATTTGCTTTCTTTTTTTGTTCTTTTGCCTTTTTTAACTTGAGTAATTTGATGTGTAGGAACTAAAATTTCACCAATATTTTCTTCAAGTTTATGTTTCTTAAGTTCTTCTCTTATAGACTCAACAACTTTTTTTTCAAAACCAGAGTAAGCTTGTACGATATACCAATTCATTATTAAAAATTAATGGTTAAAACTAAATTTAGTAAAAATCTCAAAATTTGATCTAAAATTAAAAAAAATATCGCTGCTATAGAAGCAAGAGCGAAAACCATCACTGCACCCATCATTGTATCTTTTTTTGTGGGCCACGTAATTCTAAAGGTTTCTTGTTTAACTTCTTGAATAAATTTTAAAGGATTTTTCATAACTCTATCTAAGTTTGGCAGGAGCGGAGGGACTCGAACCCACAACCTCCGGTTTTGGAGACCGGCGCTC
>Ga0315330_10002491_pt1 | contig 12616 bp, 16 predicted proteins | sample M140m34915metaG_FD_203453 | JGI IMG/M metagenome (GOLD analysis project Ga0315330, IMG submission 203453) | Ammonia-oxidizing marine archaeal communities from Monterey Bay, California, United States - M1 40m 34915 | ecosystem: Environmental > Aquatic > Marine > Intertidal zone | place: USA... | reverse complement strand
GATCGGATGTAAAGTCACACTTCGAAGAGATCGTATGTATGAGTTTTTGGATAGATTGATAACAATAGCTTTGCCGAGGGTGAGAGACTTTAGAGGGTTAAACCCCAGAAGTTTTGACGGTTATGGAAATTATGCGATGGGATTGAAGGAGCAGATAGTCTTTCCTGAAATTGATTATGATCGTATCGATTCTGTGAGAGGTATGGATATCATTTTTGTAACATCTGCTAAAACAGATGATGAGGCGCGGGAGCTCTTGCGTCGTTTTAGTTTCCCATTCGAAAAGTGATTGGGGAAGGAGAGGGCAAATGGCCAGAAAAAGTTCAATAGAAAAAAATAAAAATAGAGAGAAACTAGTCGCTATGCATGCGGCTAAACGGATGCGTCTTAAAGCTACAGTTAAAGATAAAGAACTTCCAATCGAAGAGAGATTCAACGCAGGTTTGAAGCTTAGTGAGATGCCAAGAAACGGGGCAAGGATTCGCCTGAGGAATAGATGTCAGGTTACAGGGCGACCCAGGGGTTATTATAGAAAATTCAAAATGTCACGAATAGCATTACGCGATTTGGGTTCAACTGGGCAAGTACCAGGTCTTGTGAAATCTAGTTGGTAGGAGACAGCAATGACGATGAGCGATCCGCTTGGAGATATGTTAACAAGAATCCGGAATGGTCAGCAGGCGCGAAAGAACGTGGTGTCTTCGCCAGCCTCCCGGATGCGTAGTAATGTTTTGGAAGTCCTAAAAAGAGAGGGCTATATTCGAGGTTTCACTAGTAATTTATCTGAAGAAACAGAGAATTCTTCCCATCTTAATATAGAGTTAAAATACTATGAGGGGGAACCAGTCATTCGAGAAATAAAACGAATATCAAAGCCGGGCCGTCGCGTTTACTCGAAAATTAATGAGTTGCCACGAGTTTTTAATGGGCTTGGTATTTCTATAATCTCGACCCCACAAGGTGTGATGTCAGATAACGAGGCGAGAGCCGCAAATGTTGGCGGTGAAGTCTTATGTCACGTATTTTAGGCTGGAGTAGATTTAATGTCGAGAATAGGTAAAAATCCGGTCGCTGTCCCAGACGGGGTTACAGTGGAAATCATAGATAGCATTCTGAATGTGAAAGGTAAGTTGGGTCAGCAATCACTTACTTTATCTGACGAAGTGCAGGTTACATTAGACGGAAATATAGTTTCCGTATCACCAAAGTCGAAGACAAAACAATCGCGATCGATGTGGGGAACGACGCGGGCGCGGATAAATAATATGTTAATAGGAGTGAATGAAGGTTTCACGGTTGATTTAGAAATAAATGGCGTGGGATATAGGGCTGCGGTAGAAGGACGGGATTTAGTCTTAGCTCTTGGTTACAGCCATCCTGTGCGCTACGCGATACCTGAGGGTGTTAATATGAAGTGTGAACGCCCAACAGCAATATCTATTCATGGTAGCGACAAGCAGCAGGTTGGACAATTAGCTTCAGAGATCAGGGCATATAGGCCTCCAGAACCTTTTAAGGGTAAAGGAATCAAATATGCACACGAAACAATACGCCGCAAAGAAGGCAAGAAGAAATAGGGGCAAATAGGATGCTTAAAACCAAAGAACTTTTTTCGAAGCGCGTACAACGCAATAGGTCTGCTCTTCGACGGAAGTCTCCTGACAAGGTTCGACTTTCGGTATTTAGATCATCCAAAAATATTTATGCGCAACTTATCGACGACTCTCAAGGACTTACCGTTGCTTCTGCGTCGTCATTAGAAAAGGATCTGCGTAATTCTTTGAAGACCGGTGCTGATAAATCTGCAGCTGAAGCGGTCGGAAAGTTGGTTGCAGAAAGAGCTTTGGAAAAAGGGCTAAATGAAGTCGTTTTTGATCGTGGTGGATATAGATATCATGGTCGTGTTAAAGCTCTCGCTGATAGTGCACGCGAAGCTGGTCTTAAATTTTAAAGGGAGCCTTTAATGGCACGTGGTGAAAGACAAGAACGTAGTAATAGAGATCAAAAAGAAGATCCGGAACTAATAGAGAAACTAGTCGGTATAAACCGAGTGGCGAAGGTGGTTAAAGGAGGCAGAAGATTTGGTTTTGCCGCCCTCGTGGTTGTTGGGGACGGTCGTGGTCGGGTTGGTCATGGAGCGGGAAAGGCCCGAGAAGTTCCGGAGGCTATTAGAAAAGCTACTGATCAAGCGAAAAGAACGATGGTGAGGGTGCCATTAAGAGAAGGTAGAACGTTGCACCACGATATGAAAGGCGATTATGGAGCTGGCCACGTAGTCCTTCGCTCTGCACCTGCCGGCACCGGCGTAATAGCGGGTGGTCCGATGCGCGCAATTTTCGAGTCGTTGGGGGTTCAAGATGTTGTGGCAAAGTCTACGGGATCATCAAATCCTCACAATATGATAAAGGCAACTTTTGACGCCTTAACCCGAATAGGCTCGCCACGTGCGGTTGCGGGAAAAAGGGGGAAAAAAGTGGCAGAGATTTTTGGACGGAATTCAAATGACGGCGAGCCGTCACGGACCTAGGGCTCTAAAGTTATTATCTCAGGTGGAGTAACAAATGAATAAAGTTAAAAAAGGAAACGGTGTTCTGACAATCACCCAGATCAAAAGTGCTATTGGAAGAAAACCGGGTCAGAAAGAGACTTTGGTTGGGCTTGGCCTGAATAAGCTTCATAAGACTAGCACGCTAGAGGACACACCGGCCATTCGTGGGATGATTAACAAAGTGAGCCATCTTTTGAAAATTGAAGATAATAGGTAGCAACTAATAGAGTAACGATATTAGCCTCCTAGGAGACTGTAGGAAAATGAGATTAAACGAGCTTAGAGATAATGATGGCGCCCGAACCGAAAGAAAAAGGGTGGGGCGAGGTGCTGGATCAGGAACTGGAAAAACCAGTGGCAAAGGGCATAAAGGACAAAAATCGAGAGCCGGAGCTACAATCAATGGTTTTGAGGGAGGGCAAATGCCAATATATAGGCGGCTTCCAAAAAGAGGATTCAAAAATCCATTTAGAAAGCAATATGCAATCGTAAATTTAGGTGATGTCCAGAGAGCTATCGAGGACGGGAGGCTTGAAAAGGGTAAGGAATTAAATGAACAAATTCTACGTGAAGCAGGCTTAGCGGGTAAAAAAAACCTGAAAATCCGCTTGCTCGCCAAGGGCGATTTCAAATCAAAAATTACGATGAGGGTGGCTGGAGCATCCAAATCAGCGTTGGCTGCCGTAGAGAAAGCAGGTGGGGCAGTCATTCTAGAACAGACTACTGACAGTAATAGCTAGGATAAAAAGTATGGCGTCAAGCGCCGAACAATTTGCATCATCCTTTAATTTTGGCGCCTTATCAAAGGCGGCTGATCTTAAGAAACGTATTTGGTTCACTTTAGCGGCATTAGTCGTGTATCGATTGGGAACCTATATTCCTATTCCGGGGATTGATCCAGCAGTCCTTAAGGAGATATTTGACCAAAATGCAGGTGGCATCTTGGGTATGTTTGATATGTTCGCAGGCGGCGCTTTGGGGCGTATGACAATCTTCGCACTCAACATAATGCCTTATATATCTGCAGCTATAATAATGCAGCTAATGACTGCGGTGTCGCCAAACCTCGATACTCTAAAAAAAGAAGGAGAGGCCGGCCGAAAAAAAATTAACCAATACACTAGATATTTGACTGTTTTACTCGCGGCGGTTCAGGCATATGGTATTTCTGTTGGTCTAGAAAACATGGCTAGTGGCGGTGGTGCCGCGGTGGTAAACCCTGGTCTTTTTTTTCGGGCCACGACAGTTATTACCCTGGTTGGTGGAACGGTATTTTTGATGTGGTTGGGTGAACAAATCACCGCGAGAGGAATTGGTAATGGAATTTCATTAATTATCTTCGCGGGTATTGTAGCCAATTTACCTCAGGCGCTAGCTGGAACGCTAGAGTTGGGACGTACAGGGGCTCTTTCTGCGGCTTTCATTGTTTTGCTGCTGTTGATGGCGGTTGCTGTGATTGCGTTCATAGTATTCATCGAACGATCCCAAAGAAAAATTACAGTTCAGTATCCTAAGCGTCAGATGGGTAATAAGATGACAGGTGGAGAATCGTCGCATCTTCCATTGAAATTAAATGTATCGGGTGTGATACCACCCATTTTTGCAAGTTCAATCTTGCTTATGCCTGTAACATTTGCCCAATTCTCGGCTAGTGGGGGTGGGCCAGAATGGCTGACAACAGTAAATGCACTTCTTGGAAGAGGACAGCCTCTCTATCTAGCGGTTTATATTGGACTAATTGTTTTCTTTGCATTTTTCTATACCGCTATAGTTTTTAATCCCGTCGAAACAGCGGACAACCTAAAAAAATATGGTGGGTTTGTCCCGGGGATAAGACCAGGGAAAAATACGGCTGATTATTTAGACTATGTTTTGACACGTTTAACTGGGGTTGGAGCAGCATATTTAGCAGCAGTGTGTATTCTACCTGAAATTCTCATTAGTCAATATCAGGTTCCTTTCTATTTTGGAGGTACTAGTCTTTTGATCGTGGTTACTGTGACCTTAGATACTGTAGGACAGGTGCAATCTCATCTCCTAGCGCATCAATATGACGGATTGATAAAAAAATCGAAGTTGCGAGGGAAAAGAGGATGAATATAATTCTTCTTGGTCCTCCTGGTGCAGGGAAAGGAACTCAAGCACAATATTTAATAAGTGCTTTTGGCCTCAAACAACTTTCTACAGGGGATATGTTAAGGGCTGCTATAGAAGAGGGTTCGGATCTCGGTAAGCAGGTTCAAATAATTGTTGATTCAGGTGATCTGGTCCCAGACGATATAATGATTGAAATGATTACCACTCGTATTACTCGAACGGATTGTAAAGGGGGATTCATATTAGATGGATTTCCCCGTACTGTGCTACAAGCGGAAACATTAACCGAAGTTCTCTTGCAGAAAAAAATAAAGATAGACCATGTGATTGCTTTGGATGTAAAACTTAGTAGTTTACTTGATCGGATTAGAAATCGTGCGTTAGGAGCAACACAGGAGCAACGGCGACAGGATGATGATGAGGAAACTCTCAAGCACCGATTGAATGTATATAAGGAACAAACAGAGCCAATTTTGCCATACTATGAAAAATTGGGTTTACTAAAAACAATAGATGGAATGCTTACTCCAGATGAGGTGAGCAAAAAAATTAACGACGTTTTGGCGAAGTAGACAGGAACAAAAGGCGGAACCGTATTGACTTGAACGAATGCATTTGTATAATCCGGCGCCCTAGGTCAGCGTTGCGTCGGTATACAAAATTTAGTGTTTCTTTAAATAACGATTGTGATGGTTTGATGTTAGAAAAAGAGAAAAGGGAGTGCAAAACTTGGCACGCATAGCAGGAATTAATATCCCAACTCAAAAACGTGTAGAAATAGCCTTGACTTATATATATGGGATCGGCAGGACAACGGCGACTGATCTCTGTAAGAAACTTGAAATCCCTTCGGAACGCCGGGTCAGTGAACTGATGGAAGAGGAACTCACACGCCTACGTGATATGATCGATTCTGACGTGGTGGTTGAGGGCGACTTGCGACGCAAAACAGCAATGGATATCAAGCGGCTTATGGATCTAGGTTGCTACAAGGGACTACGACACCGTAAAGGTCTTCCTGTTCATGGCCAACGGACCCATACTAATGCGCGTACACGAAAAGGCCCTGCTAGACCAATAGCAGGTAAAAAGAAATAAAACAGCTCAATACTTCTTGGAGTAGTTAAGAGAATGGCAAAGCAACCAACTCAGGCTCGAGTTAGACGGCGAGAGCGAAAGAACATAATTTCAGGGGTGGCTCACGTAAATGCCACTTTCAACAACACGATGATAACAATTACTGATGCACAAGGTAATGCTATATCGTGGTCTTCGGCCGGTGCAATGGGGTTCAAGGGTTCCAGAAAATCAACTCCATATGCGGCACAGGTAGCTGCAGAAGATGCAGGGAAAAAAGCTGCGGAACATGGTATGAAGACGTTGGAAATAGAGGTTAGTGGCCCCGGTTCTGGTCGAGAATCAGCATTAAGGGCACTTCAGACTGTGGGCTTCCAGGTTAATTCTATTAAGGACGTTACACCGATCCCCCATAATGGATGTCGCCCACCCAAAAGGCGTCGAGTCTAGTCTCGTTTTAGCTTTCTTTGATACAGCAAAGTTGGCTGCGATTGTTGTGTTTAGAATTATTAAGAAATAACTAGGATAAAATCTTTCTAGTTTTAAAATTGTGAGGTCGATGTGGTAGTTCAGAAAAATTGGCAAGCTCTAATCAAGCCCAGTAATCTCGATGTTCAGCCGGGTAGTGATCCCGGGAAAACGGCGGTAGTTATAGCCGAACCATTGGAGCGTGGGTATGGTCTCACTTTAGGAAACGGCCTAAGACGTATCTTGTTATCATCGTTACAGGGAGCTGCAGTAACATCGGTGCAAATCGATGGTATTCTGCATGAGTTTACTACCATTCCCGGCGTGAGAGAAGATGTTACTGACGTTGTTCTAAATGTTAAGTCAATGGCACTTAGAATGGATGGTGATGGCCCAAAGAAGATGAGACTTAAGGCAACTGGACCTGGTGAAGTGACAGCAGGCATGATCGAAACCGGTGCTGATATCGAAATAATTAATACCGATTTGGTGATTTGTGCTCTGGACAAAGGCGCCACGTTATCAATGGAGTTCACAGTTGAAACTGGAAAAGGCTACGTTGCGGCAAATTCTAATAGAAGTGAGGAGTCACCAATAGGGCTCATCCCTGTTGATGCTGTGTTCAGCCCTGTCCGTCAGGTCACTTACAAGGTTGAAAATACGAGGGTTGGGCAAGTAACAGACTTTGATAAGCTAACGTTAGATTTGGAAACAGACGGATCGATGACACCTGAGGATGCGATAGCTTATGCTGCAAGAATCCTTCAGGACCAATTACAACTCTTTATAAATTTTGAAGAACCCAATCAATCAGTTGAGAAAGATGAAGCCAAAGAGCTACCTTTTAACCGTAATTTACTTCGAAAAGTTGACGAGCTAGAACTATCGGTAAGATCAGCTAATTGCCTGAAAAACGATAACATCGTTTATATTGGTGATTTGGTGCAGAAAAGTGAGCCGGAAATGCTTCGAACACCAAACTTCGGCCGTAAAAGTTTGAATGAAATAAAAGAAGTTCTAGGAACAATGGGATTGTCCCTAGGGATGGACGTCGTGGATTGGCCGCCAGAGAATATAGAAGAATTGGCACGCCGAATTGAGGAACCATTTTAGGCTTTAGATCTAAAAAAAGAGTATAATATTTAAATAGGAGCAGTGTAATGCGTCATGGTAAGGCGAGACGCCGGTTGAATAGAACATCTAGTCATAGGAAAGCTATGTTCCAAAATATGGCAAATGCGCTGATAAAGCATGAGCAAATTGTTACAACACTGCCAAAAGCAAAAGACTTACGTGGGGTGGTTGAAAAACTTATAACGTTAGGAAAGAGAGACACATTGCACGCTCGAAGGCTGGTTTTCTCAAGACTACGTGATCAAGGAATGACGAAAAAGTTGTTTGATACACTAGGGGTTCGTTATAAAGAAAGACATGGTGGTTACACACGGGTGCTAAAAGCGGGATTTAGATACGGGGATAGCGCTCCAATGGCCGTTATTGAACTTGTGGATAGAGACGAGGATGCGCGTGGCTTGGATTCTGGGCCAATATTGATGGCTGAGGAAGAAGATGCCGCGGCGATGCCAGCAGCTATCTAAAAAAGGATATCATCTCTCTGACAGGGAGCCTGTTTTGAATTAAAGATGAGCGTGCATGAGACTATCTCCTTGCAAACATGGTGAGATAGACCACTTTTGATTATGAGATGCCGTTAGTTTTGGGAAATGAGAAAACCATCATACTCTCACGAAAGATTTAGTTCGAACGGGAAGGATGCAAATACCCGTTACTTTTGTTGCTTAATATCCAAAATCTACGAAAATGTTATAAGAATAACGTTCTTTTCTTTTCTCATGATTGTGATTTGTAGCCCAAGCCTAGCATCCAACATCCCTACTTCAAAAAAACAGATCCAACTTAGTTTTGCGCCATTAGTTAAGCAAACTGGTCCTGCAGTCGTGAATATTTTTGCCAAAACAAAAACACAAAATCAAAATATTTCACCTCTTTTTGTAGATCCATTTTTTCGGCAATTTTTTGGAGATATTTTTTCCGATAGACCACGTCGTCGAAGTCAGCAATCTCTCGGTTCAGGTGTGATAGTTGATGAAGATGGCCACATTGTCACTAACAATCATGTTATAAAAAATGCCAGTGAAGTTAGAATTGTATTATCAGACCGCCGGCAGTTTAATGCAAAAATTCTACTTACAAATGAGCAAACAGATTTAGCAATTTTAAAAATCGATGCTGGCAAAGAAAAGCTCCCATATATCAAGATGCGTGACTCGGATACGATAAATGTTGGTGATTTAGTCCTAGCAATTGGAAACCCTTTTGGTGTTGGCCAGACGGTGACAAGTGGGATCATTTCAGCATTAGCTCGGACGGCTATTGGTATAACAGATTATAGTTTTTTCATCCAAACGGACGCATCCATCAACCCTGGAAATTCTGGGGGCGCATTAATAGCCATGGATGGAACTTTGATTGGTATCAATACAGCTATCTTTAGTAATAAAGGGGGCAGTGGAGGTTCTGTTGGTATCGGCTTTGCTGTGCCGTCAAATATGGTGCAAACAGTCGTGAACTCGGCGAAGAAAGGTCGGCTAATATTTCCTTGGTTAGGAGCCACCAGCCAAACTATAAGTTCCGACCTCGCCGTCGAATTTGGGTTGGAAAAACCTACTGGTGTAGTGATAAATGATATCTTTCCAGATAGTCCGGCGGATGTCGCGGGATTATTGATAGGGGATGTTTTGCTCAGCATTGGTGGAAAAATAATAACAGATACTGATGCGTTACGATATAGAATTGCAACGCTACCATTAGGGAAAACCGCTGTTGCAAAAATCCGTAGGAAAGGGAAACTACTTGAAGTAGGAATAGTATTAGAAGGGCCACCTGATTTTCCTAAACCGGATATACTAGACATAACAGGAAATAACCCATTCAATGGCGCTAGAGTTGCTAATTTGTCTCCAGCCTTCGCTTTGAGAGAGAATCTCAATGATATGGGGCGTGGTGTGGTAGTTTTAGGTCGGCAGCGTGGTAGTTTTGCTGAGGGGTTAGGTCTGCGTAGAGAGGATATTTTAGTTAAAGTAAATGGAAGATCGATAAAAACAGTCGATGATCTTAGAAAAGCATTGCGTAAGCAAAGAAGTAAATGGAAGATTTCAATCAGGCGAGGAAATAAAATACTGCGGACAGAAATACCAGGTTAATCACATGAATTCTCTATTTGAGACAAATATCGCTCAACCATTGGCAGAACGACTCCGGCCCAAGAGTATAGGTCAGATAGTTGGACAAGAGCACTTATTGAGCGCCGATGCTCCTATTGGGCGTATGATAACTCAGAAAAGAGTTTCGTCGATGATTTTATGGGGACCACCTGGGTGTGGTAAAACTACTCTAGCACGACTAATTTGTGATCATGTAGATGCGGTATTTGAGCAATTGTCGGCAGTGTTCTCTGGCGTAACCGAGCTTCGCAAAGCTTTTGACAGAGCGGATAAGAGAAGAGAAATTGGGCAGAAAACGCTTTTATTTATTGATGAAATTCATCGCTTCAATAAAGCACAACAAGATAGCTTTCTTCCATATGTAGAAAATGGCACCATAATCTTAGTTGGAGCGACAACCGAAAACCCCTCCTTCGAGCTCAACTCGGCAATCCTATCCCGGTGTCAAGTTTTCGTTTTGCATAGAATAACCGAGGAAGCTCTGGAAACACTAATCCAGAAAGCGGAGAAAAATGAGGGAAGAGTTCTTCCTGTAACCGAAACAGCTCGTGAAAGTCTTAAATTAATGGCCGATGGTGATGGTAGGTTTTTACTCAACATGATCGAGGAACTCTTTTTCCTGCCATCCAGCACTCAACTTGACACCGATGATTTGACTACCGCTATTAATAAGCGCTCTCCTATTTACGATAAAAGCAAAGACCAACATTTTAATCTAATAAGTGCGTTGCATAAATCCTTGAGGGGGTCAGACCCAGATGCAGCGCTTTATTGGCTGGCCCGCATGTTAAATGGGGGAGAAGATAAGTCGTATATTTTAAGAAGGCTAGTGCGATTTGCATCAGAGGATATTGGGTTGGCCGATCCCAATGCTATAGCGCACTCGCTGGCTTGTTGGGACTCTTATACAAGATTAGGGTCACCCGAGGGGGACTTAACAATTGCTCAGTGCGTCATTTATTTAGCAACCGCACCAAAGTCTAATTCAGTGTATAAGGCTTTAAACCTTGCGAAAATTAGTGCAGAAAAAACTGGTTCTTTATCTCCGCCAAATCATATATTAAATGCGCCGACTAAGCTGATGGAAAGTCTGGGATATGGTGCTGAGTACCAATACGATCATGACAATGAACATGGTTTGTCGGGGCAGAAATACTTCCCAGATCATTTAACCTCTCAGAAATTTTATAGGCCTGTTGAACGTGGTTTCGAGCGGGAACTAATTAAAAGAATTTCTTATTGGGATAAATTACGTCAGACTAAAAAAAAGTAATTTATGCCTCATTTTGATAAATTCATAGGAATAGATTGGTCGGGTGCCAAGGGATCAAAGCAAGGTGGATTGCAAATAGCTGTTGCAGGACCCGACAATGACGCTCCAAAACTCATATCGCCAAACGAGGGTAATTTATGGGGGAGGGATGACGTTTTTTTATGGTTATCAGAAACTATAAAAAGTGAACGGGCCCTCATAGGGTTCGACTTCGCTTTTGGATACCCTCATCATGATTTAGGGTGTTATTTCCCAGGGATGAACAAAGATCCCGCTCACATATTCGGTTTGTGGGAACTAATTGATAAGACCTGTAAGGAGGCGTCAAATTTTTATGGAGGATCTTTTTACAAAAGAAAAGAACTTCCGTTTCATAAATATTTTCTCTCCCCATATGGTAAAGGTGAACTATATTTCCCAAGAAAACGGATTACGGAACTTTTTTGTAAAAAGGTAACAGCTCCTCATCCAACTATGAAGTGCATCGGTCCTGCAAATGTCGGTACGGGTTCTCTGGCAGGAATGCGTTTTCTTCATAAACTTAAAAAAAGCCTTGATAAAGAGATAGAAATTTGGCCATTTGAGAAAAAAAGGGGTCGCTCGGTTGCTGTTGAAATATTCCCACGGCTTTACTTTAAGCAATCTGGGACCAATCCGCAAAACTGGCAAGATCAAGAAATGATAAATAATGCATTGAAATATTTTGATTCTAAGCCGATACAGCAAGATTGGATCCCAAAGCGAGAGGATGAGCCAGATGCCCTAGTATCGGCAGCGGCACTCAGAAGTTTAGCATCAAATCCAGCCATGTGGTCGGCTCCAGATGATTACTCTTCAGAGGTGAATCTTGAAGGTTGGATATTTGGTGTCACATAGAAGGTTAATCTTATGAAAGTTCTCTTGGCCGTTGCTATTGGCGGGGCAATTGGTGCAATTGCGCGTTTTCAACTATCTCAATTATTTATTAAAAGTTTTAGTGGGGATTTTATATACAATATAATGGTAGCAAATATTGTAGGCTGTTTTTTGATGGGAGTTTGCTACGAGTTTATGAATTTAAAAATGAATGTTGGTGCAGAGTGGCGGGCCTTCTTTATGGTTGGTGTTTTGGGTGCTTTTACAACTTTTTCTAGTTTTGCTCTAGATGTCTTTATCTTGGTAGAGCGCGGAAATTTCTTGAATGCAAGCGTGTATATTTTGTCATCGGTCGTATTTTCCATCGTTGGCCTATTTGTGGGTATTTATATCATGAGAACTATAATCACATGAGTGAGGTACGTTTAATACAGGTTTCATCAGATGATATGGGACTGAGGTTAGATCGTTGGTTTGGAAGATATTTTCCAAAAGTTGGTTATGGGGCTCTTCAAAAGCTGTTAAGGACCGGGCAGGTGAGGGTAGATGGTAGGAGAGCAAAACCAAATTATCGATTAAGTAATGGGGAAATTATTAGAATACCCCCTCTTGATAAAGTGTCTTCTATCAGAAAGCCAGAATGGAAAGAAAATCGAAATAATCGGACCGACAGTGCTTTGGAGCAATTACTGAAGAACTCAATCCTTCACATGGATGAGGAGGTTCTTGCTATTTATAAACCACCAGGAATTCCTGTTCAGGGAGGTACGGGGTCTGCAAAACATATAGACGGTGCCCTTGATGCTCTAAGATTTGGCTCAGACCAAAAGCCCCGGCTGGTCCATCGATTGGACAAAGATACATCTGGCGTGCTTTTATTGGGACGAAATAGACAGTCGGCAGGCTGGCTTACTCGTGCTTTTCGTGAACAAACTGCTAATAAAACTTATTGGGGGATAGTAGTTGGTGATCTCCGGCCTTCAACTGGGAGAATTGATCTCTCGATATCAAAACTACCGGGAAAGCACGGCGAGAAAATGATGATAGATAGAA
>Ga0315330_10002489_pt1 | contig 12619 bp, 15 predicted proteins | sample M140m34915metaG_FD_203453 | JGI IMG/M metagenome (GOLD analysis project Ga0315330, IMG submission 203453) | Ammonia-oxidizing marine archaeal communities from Monterey Bay, California, United States - M1 40m 34915 | ecosystem: Environmental > Aquatic > Marine > Intertidal zone | place: USA... | reverse complement strand
TCCAAACCAGATCGGAGTTTTTAGACGTGCGGCTCTGTGACGGCTGTATGTCCACGTGCAGCAAAACAACCCAATCAGAACCGCTGGTGAGAGTGTTCGCGCTGCTCCCCGTCTCCATAAAAGACATTTCAAACCTTGCACTTAATAAGAGATGGTCTCACGCAAGCAAAACGCTGCTAGACGTCTACAGAAAAATCCCCTCCAAAATGCCCTACGAACGCTTTTCGAGACTTGAAATCCAGCTACTCAAAACCCATATAGCTAGTGTATCGGGGCACTCCTGCTGGGACAAACAGATTGTGCGAGCACTCAAAGTAGTGCCCCACGAAACCTCCCCGGCGTCTTGCAAATCCCTCGGGTGCAATGCTGGGTGCTCAGCCACCGGTAAGATTGACATTTTAGAAGTGCTGAATACTTTTCCATCCACTGAAATTCTGAGAAACCCAGAATTAACTGCTTGGATCGGGACGTTCCTCAATAAAATGACCTCCGAAGAGCACGTCAAACACATGCCACACTTCCTACAACGCAGCATGACCCCATCGGCACAGGAGTTTATCAAGCAGTTCATTGTACCCCGCTGCATTAACCTCCACGTTGCCTACGCCTTTTACTACGAATGCATACTCTACAATGAACCCGTTTTTAAAGCACTCTCTGATTATATGCTGGAAAAGTTTCCCAAATATAGGCGAGATTTTATCTATTCGGATAGCCTCGTGCAATATATCGAGGAATTGGTTGACGGTAACCGGTTCTCAGTCAAACTACCCGCCAAACTGCCTTACAACCCCAGTGTTAGCGTGACAGCAATTCACGACCCAAAAAAGATCAAAAGCGCTTCCAATCCAAGTTCGCTTGTTCTTAAAACCAATCACGGACAGAAAGTGATTCTAGTGAAGAAAGAAGATATGACAAAAGACCGCTTAGTGATGCTCTTTGCGGACTTCATTCAGCAGATCTGCGAAACCAAGTGCGTAAAATACACGGTATTTGCCACTAAAAGAGGCGGTTGGGTAGAAATGCTGCCTAACGCAAAGACCCTGTACGAATTAAAATACACCTTGTCGAGTCACATCTACAACGGCTTCCCCGACACGACAGTACGCTGCGTAAGAAAACGATTTATTCGTTCAGCTGTCGGGGCTTGCATTCTGTCGTATTTACTTGGAGTGGGTGACAGGCATTTGCAGAATATGGTTGTATCCAATGGGGAACTGGCACATATTGATTTTTCTTACTTATTGGGACACGATCCAAAATTGCAAATGGACATAAGGATCACGCCTCCAATGATTCTCATGATGGGAGGCGAAAACTCAGCCGATTATGCTCAATTTGTCACCAAAATCACTGAAGCTTTCCACAAAATGCGACAACATACCGGATTATGGTACGCTCTCATGACCTACCTGTCGTCATCTTTTTCTTTACTAGAAATCCAGAACCACGTAAAAAGAAAGCTTATGCCAAGTCTGAAGGAAGCAGAGGCAACTATGAGGATTGTAGAGATAGTAAAACGTAACAGTAACACGTGGAGACATAGTTTATCCGACGTGACACATCAAATTTTTAAAATGGATTTCTAAAACATTCGTCTAAGTGTATTTTCTCCCGACGGGACGTGTCTCATATTCATATCCCGCAGTGCGTTTGAAGCCGCAGCACCGTCTCCCCTCTGTCGGGCAGCTGCGTAGTTCTGCCATGCATCTTGTTCTCTGCCTGTTGCACGAGGAAACGCAGCTGCTTGCCTAGTTCTTTGTGGGACTTCAAGCTTACCAATGGCGTACATGATGCGTTTTTTCTCCAGATTCAGACGCATGTACGCTTTATCAAGCCCGTACCGCTTGTTAGAAAGCACGGCAGATGTGCGAATACACAATGCGACCAATTTTGCAAAAAAATAGCGCTGGCGTTCGCTGTTAAACCAGTCGTGAACATTAAGGTGAGAGAACTTTTTGTACCTTGAAGTGATCGCAATGTGCGCTTCTTGCATGTGGGCAAACATCGAGGGCATAAGATAGATTTTTCCAATCGCCCATGGTGTTTTTTGCAGCCACTGATCTGCCGTGTACATTGCTCGTTTTTCGTACTCCCCAAGGACCAACTCATGCTTCCAATACGCAAACCGCTCCTCAAACAAAGGCTTGACAAAATCAAGCGGTACCTCACACACTTCGGCACAATCATCAAAGGGGTCTCCATTGTTTGGCAATTCTGGGAATTTTTTTTCCTTCTTTTCTGCTTGGCGTGGTGAGAGTTCTCCCGGGCGCCGTGCGTACTTTGTTTTTGTTTCAGACTCAGTGTAGACCCAATTTCCCCGCTCTTTTACAAATTTTGTTAACCGAAGTCCCGTTAAGTTACGCATCCATTTCCCTTCTTTTTTTCCTCCACTTATTCGTTCTTTCCTGCTTTTTTTACTTTTTTTCGTCTCTTTGAACCACAAATTGTTAAACAACCCCTGATACTTGTTTTTAAAGGGTTCCAGATCTTCGAAAACGTCACTACGCCTCATAGGCCCTGTCGGATGCCTGTTGTTGCTACCTATCGTATTCGCCTCACGGGTCAACCACCGGGCTAGATAACGCTGAAACCAAAATTCAGGGTGATGATCTCTACCACCTTCCCAGCGAACAATTGGCATGCTGTTTGACCATTGCCACCAATTACTTCTTTTCAGAGTGACGTAGCCGTCAGGGTGATCATATCCTTCTTTCTCCACTCTGCTGGGATCGAAAATTCGATCCACCGAGTGGTTATTGGGACGCCGGTTTAGAGGGCGGCGTATTTCATCCTCCCACATTGGAATTGGAGGACCGGGCATAGTATACCGCTCCCCATCTGTTGGCACAATCCCGTCAGTGGTCAAGTCATTATACCAGTCTGCTGGAGTGTACGCACGATCGCGCTGACCTCTGAAATGACTATGTGCGGGGAAAGGATCTTGAATCTCATCTTTGTCTGGGTTTTTTTTATTTCGTTCTCTCCCCAAAATAAATCTCCGGATTGAGGGTGGAGGCTTGGTCTTGTTCTTATCCTTCATAACCGGCTTCATATCATTCATGAAGAGTTCAGTAAAATCATGGAACTCTTCGTCAGACATATTATAAATATATTTGACAAAGTATCTGATTTTTCTTTCCCCTTTGTCCTCGCCCTCGTCATCAGCCTCGCGGTCTTCTAGTTGCTGTTCCAACTCAGCTCTCTCGCGCTTGCATTCACTAAGTTCCATCTTTAATTCTTCTGCCTCCTCATCACTGCTTGAATCACTGCTTGAACCACTGCTTGAATCACTGCTTGAATCACTGCTTGTACCACTATTACTGGGCGGTTTTTCAGTGTATTTTTCATATCGCTCATCGTCGTCGCTATCACTTTCACCCGGAATATAGTCTGAGTCATCTGAGTCTGATACGTACCACCATGATTCTGGTACAAGATTACCAATGTCACTAATAGTGCCTTCTTTCGCTTTCCTGTACATTGGAATTGCTTCTACGTTACGACAAAACTGGTGTAAATCCGCAAAAGCATTCTCTCTTGCGCGTTTCAACAGGATTTCAAGATCCTCCTTGCATATTTTTGTATTGGAACTTTGACCGTATTTATCAGAAAACGGATCAACGGAATCCCCTTTCCAATATTTTTGCATTGGCTCGTTTGTTAACCCAGCAACCATCATAACGAATTTGAACGTGGGGTTGTCTCTTAACTGCTCAATATGGATCTTCTTCGTTGCCTCATACTTTGCGAGTGTCTTCCGAGCCCGACGGGACGTCAATTTGATGAAAGGAGGCATATCTTTGAATATTTCTCGCAGTTGATCCACTATTTTTGACTTGTTAATTGGAGACCCTGGTGGAGACCGAACATCCACAATTGTCTCGTCCGCCGGAAGTGATCTTTCTGTCCACGCCATATTTTTTAAAGAAAATAAACTAGGTATTTATAAGCCATGAATACGAAATAAATGTCACGTCCGGCTGTGAATCTCTCTGAGTCCAAGCTGCAAGAAGCACCCACCAGTGAAGTCGCGGAAGTTGCCGCCGCAAGTCCCGAACTTGTCCGTCGCGTCGTGTTCGAGTGCAACGCCACTGGCGCTGGGCTCGCCAACGGACAGGTTGTCAATATCCAGAACGCCTCGCACGTTTTCGCCCCACACATCTCCTCTGACCTATCTCCGGAGGAGAAAGCGGCTCTGAAAGCCAAAAATTTTGATCAGGCAATCGTTACCAGCATGGCGCTCAAATCCGTCTCGTCTTCCTGCCCGGAGACCGTGACCGTCGGGGTCAACCTTTTTGCGAATAACGCCAATGTTTCGAACTCTAAGGGATGGCTCTACACGCAGGAGGTCAATGATATGTCCTCCAACCACGCCCACTCCAACGAGGGCTTCACCAACATCGTCACCATTCTCCCTAAGGAGAAGCACCGCACCGACCAGGTGGTATACCACCCCGAGGGACTCATGAACTCCCGCTGGATTCAGGAGTACGGTGGATACACTCTCGAGAAGCTGCACGAAGGTATTACCCGCTTTCAGGGGAAGGACTACTGCTACGTTCCGGAGGACCACGTTGTCGTTTCTATCATCCGGAACAACTGGGAGTCGCTCGGAATCAATCTGAATGACGAATCAATGAAGGAGGGTGAGTTTTTGAAGGTGAACAAGCAGGTTGTGGATAACTGCATCCAGCAGCTTTACAGCAGCGTGATCAGTCAGATTCCCTACACTAGCCTGTCCAATCTGGGCGCGCGCTTTCAGGCGAACACCGAGGGAAGCCAGTCGTACAAGGTTGTCGCAGAGGTGGAATTTCGCTACAGATTTCCCTAGGTTAATGTACTTAGATAAAAGTGTTTTCATAAAATTTATAAATTTGCTACAATTTCTCGCGTAAGAATTAGTTTACCGTCCTTATAATACTCCGGATTCAAAATCTTGTACATATCACGCAATTCCAGCAGCTGATTCATCGTCTCGCTCGTCAGAGGGATCTCCAGCTTGTCCGCTTTTAAATGGTCCCAGATCTCGCGATCTGCAGGAACATGCTCTGAACTGGGCGTCAGCTTCAGAATGGCACTCGGCTTGAGGTGTTTCAGGATGTCAGCCGCGGAGAAGTTACCCCTCTGCATGCGGAACTCAGCCTGGAGCGGTGAGAATGACTTGCGCGTGACAAAAGTATTCACCAGACTACAACTTTCCCAATGCGCTTTGGTGTACAGAGACTTCTGTTGCGTAGGGCTGAGCGACCCCACATCGATGAGCTCCTCCGAGAGATAATCTGCCGCGTGATCCTTCCCATCTACCACCCTGTAACCCGTGAGCGGACTCAAAAGCACCAGCCCAGCCTCTTTGTAACCGTTGTTGTAGAAATGGTACTCTCCACGCCCGCGGTAGAGAATATTAGTGAAATCAGCACGAAGTTTGCTCTGCCCACCTAGCTTCTGCGCATACGCCTGTGCCTCCTCCAGCGTGCGATCCCGCAGGTTGGTGCTGTACACCTCCTCCACAGTCTGACCGTTCCAGTTGTTGCGGATTTTATCCGCGTCGTGCACATGCATGTCCACAATGGTGTGCGGTTGGCTCACGAGATCGCCAATTGAGTTTATCTTCTGCACTGCGTACACTCCCGCGCTGCAGTCCGTCTCGCCCAGAGTAGACACGTTCGTGTAAGCGCCTCCGTCAAAAAGAGCACGGCACTGGTTCAAGTTCGGGTGAATCCAATTATCCGCAGCGGAGATCTTGTATCCCGGCTTCAGACTGACGATAACACCCCTGTAAACCTTGGCGCCGGACAGTTTGGAATTCTCGTCGTCAATGCCAAAATTCGAGAGAAATTTGGCGGAAATGACATTCTCACTCTGCTCCTGCAGCTGCTGCCACACCGCGTTTGCCTCTGTTTCAAGTGCGACTGGGATTTTTCCGTAGCGTTGCTCAAGCGCAGTCACGTCCATTTATTCAAAAGCGAGGTACTATTTATACAATTTATAAATTCCTCCAAAATTCATCGGGGATTTGCTTCGGAACTCCCGGCGCCGATTTGTATTGACGCAAAATCGCCAAATCACCCACATCCGCATCCGCCACGTACACACGAAACAAGTGCTTCTTGGCTATTCTAAGACCTTTATTGACCCGCGAAATGGGACCACGGCTTTCCCGCTTCCATTTTAACAAAATTGTAGCCACTAAGTGTTCCGGAACTTCCAGAACTAACAAAACTCTAAATCCCTCCTCGTACGAGCAACCCTCCTTCGTCGAGGAGGTTAGCAGCTGCGTGGTTTTGGCGTCGCTGCATAGATAGACGTACATTATTTAAACGAATGGCTGTTGTTAAATATGGACGCGAAAACCCTACAAATTCGCAGTATTCTGCACAAACTCGCCGGGAGCAAAAAACGCAAGCGTAACCATGACGTGTCCAACCCGCTTGTCCAATACTGCAGGGCTCTCATTATTCCCCACCTGCATTCCGGCACGCAACCCGATATCCCGTTTGCACAAGTCCAAGAAGGAGTGTACGACGTAGAAGGCAACCCGCCGCACAAACTGCTTCAACTGCATGCAGATACTTTTGAATTCATATGACTATAAAGCCGCTGCAGCTAATCAAAATGCAGTGGCTCGATGAAGTTGCGGACGAAGATAATCAAGATATGAGATCCGAGTTCATCGGCAATTTAATAATGCGCGATGGGTTCAAAGTGCGCTACAAGAATATCGAGGAGTACAGCAGCGCCCTGCAGGAAAAAATTACACGGGTGTTTGCAAAAAACGGCTATTCTGTAGAATTAAAATATTTACAGAATTACGCTTACTTGGAGGTGACAGCTCTGAAGCAGAAACCCAAGTACGTGGACTACGCTATTGCAGTGGGGTTATTATGGGGAGGATACCGGTTGGTGGCAAGCTATTTACTCTAAATATTTTTATAAAATGCAACATTTCTTGACTTGGCTATATTACGCTCCCGCCTACCTTGAAATGCTAGCCGCCATTTTTGTAGTTTGTCTATTTGCACTCCCACTATGCGGTGCGCTAAAATTTGAGGATTTACTCATGCTGTTGTGTGGTATTGGATTATTAAGCGTATTATATTTCTAAAATCGTAATTTTGTATCCTCCAGCTCCAGTGTTCCTTCACTTGCAATCTCAGCAAATTGCTTTGCCAGATCATTAACAGTTTTTCTCACATCAACGGTTGCCGACGCAGTCAGATTTGCAATTCGTTGCACCAACTCAATCGGGCTTATCACAGCTTTTGAGATCAAATTGGCGATAATATGCTGGATTTCCTTAACCTGCTGCACTGTATAACTTTCCGTTTCGCTCGGAATAAGTTCGAATTCTAACACCTGAATAAACCCGTTCAGTCCGTACCTTTTGAAAAGAATCTGTGGAGCTACCCAAAGCTCCTTGGTTTCCATCATTTCGGGATCCTTCGGCTCGCGGCTGTTTAAATACTGCCGCTTCTGATCCGGGGGCTCCTTTCTTCCAGCTGCACTCGGTGGAGGCGATTGTGGAGGCGAATCAAAAAAAATCGGCTTTGGAAGTTCACGCTTGCGCTTGGGTCGCTTACTCATTTAAAAGAATTTCCTTTGCTAATATAGCGGAAAAATACTATACGGTGGACTTCACACATCTCTATAAATTTGTAAGAAAACCAATCCAAATGGATGACTCGACTGTGATTGGTCACATTCAATCAAAAATCGGCGGCAAGTCCCACGTATGCACCAACGAGTGCCACGCCCGTCAAATGAACGTGCATATTCACGAGCGAGACGGGTTGCACATCCGCTGGAGCGGCAACAATCAATCGTGGATGAACCGAGGCACGTTTCGAAGAGCTCTCCAGTACGTCTACGTCTGTGAAGCAACCGGAACCGTGCACCACTGCACCGAGAACTGCCCGCTCGAACCAATTCCGAATGACGACCACACATTAGTTTGTCCGATCAGCGGCGTCCAGTGGAACAACGAAAGTGAGGTAGTTAGGAGCTGGAAACTCACAAGCAAATGCGTTCCCACCATCACTGCAGACAAACGTGATCCCAATATGTACTCAAGAGCAGCCGACGGCACTGTTGGGTCGTCAACACTGAATATCAAGAACGAAGAGTGTAAGCGAGAAGTGAAAAAGTTTTTAGAACTCTTTGTCACCTCGCACGCGCGCAAAACGCAGGAGCTTGAAAAATATAAACAAAATTACGCATCTGCTATTAAACTCGCCAACAAGTTTATAAAGCATTCTAAAAAGGACGGATTGATTAACGCTTGCACACTTCAGAACATCATCACGACAGAAACTTACGCCAAACCGATTTTTTTGCGCGTGATGCGATTTTATGCGGACAGGCTTGACGCGCTCGCTGAGGAAATCAGTCCGATCATCCTCAAAATTTGGAACCTTGTTATTGTGCCGCGGCAAATAGCTTTCTCCCTTTTCGTCCCTGCGGTGTTGTTTCTGCTCCAAAGAGGCATCGCGGTGGATTCCGTAGTACTTGTGAAGAAAAATCACTTGCTGGACAGGATTTTACCGGACGCTAATACGCTTAACGATTTTGGCGTTTCAAAAAGTTCATTCACCCAAACAAAAAATTCAATTCGGGCTGCAATTCGCGCGCTCTTGAAAAGACATAGTTTAGAACAAATAAGAGAGATGATTCATTAAGATAAAAGTCTGCATAATTTTTTTAAAGTTTTCCAGTGTTTATATTTATTAGCCAATCTCTCTATCTCACCAACATCCGCCAAGTACCAGAACGCAGAGAACGCAAAGTCTTTGTTGTATTTTCCAAGCAGATGCTCTGCTTGGAGACCCTGCTGCAAATCAAATTGGATGCGCGCAGCTGCAGCTTTGTTCTTGACTCTGCCTCCATGCCAGCTGCGTCCCCAGTCGAAATCCCAGTCAAATGCAATCTCAATATTGTAAACCTCTTTTGGCGTTAGCCATTCAACAATGAGGTCGTCGCCCAGTGCTTGAAATACCCCACAACAGATGGAGTCATCAGCAGCGCGTCCGTTGTTTCCGCACTTTCTCTTGGCGCAACGCTTTTCTTTGTTAGCTGCCCCACGAGAATCTGCAAGCGATTGATTTCCGCAAACAGATCTTGCCTGCTCGCTTGCGTTGTTTTTTGACTGACGTGCGCTTGGCTCCTGAGGCTTTGCAGCGTTCTCTGAGTTTTGACATGAATAACGCGTTTCCACGAGGCGTACCTGGTATGCTCTTCGAGAAGGCCCTCGCGTAAACACGCTTCGCTCCAAGCAGTCAGAGACGGGTAGATTCTCGTCGCTAACGTCTCCACAATCACGCCGTCTGCTCTTGTGATGACCGTCTTGACTATGTGCCCCCCATAGCCAATCTCCGCGATCATTTTGTTTTTCTTGAAACAAAACTGAATTTCGTCGCCCACTTCGACGAGGCGAATCCGGATGAGGTCTTCCATTGCGCATCTTACATGAAATAGGATCATGTAAATACACCGTAAACGAAAATAACATCACCTGCGTCCCCAAACACTTCCACGTGCTTATTTCTCACAGACAAATCGTACGTGTAGGCCACCCAGATGCCATTTTCTACAGATTCAAATAAACTTGCGTCTGCCCTCTCTACGACAGGATGCCCGTTTATGCGAATACTGAACCAAGTGTGTTTTTTTGTCGTTATCCACGTAAAAGGAACTTCTGCCTCAAAGGGATAAGAATCGACAAATGCTTTTATGGTACAGTCGCCGTCAATATTTTTCACTGTCAACTCATTCGTGGGTGCTCTGAACATATTTCCGCGTTTCGACACCGAAAAGGGCAACCCTCCTATCTCGTACACTGATTTAGAGCATTTTTGTGGGATTTCAACGATAAATGTCCCCGTACGAATCGCAGATTCGCAGGTGAGAACCCGATTTTTTTTCTGACACGATAATTTGTAAATTGTGTGTGGTGCCTCGTCCTGCCACAAAACTTGCAAAAGCCGCACAACAAGGATGAGCACAAAACCGAAAAAAAGGATGCGAAGAGTGAGCCGCTTCGTGGGGAGTGCTGTGGGTGAGGGCGGAGCTTCTGTCGGTTTGGAGGGTTTCAAAACGGGCGCTTTTGGTGCCTCAATATCAGGAGAAAACAAAAACAGAGGTTTCTGTTTCTTGACGGGCAACCGCAAGGGGTTCTGTCTGAAACTCAACTTTGGTGCTTGCGACATCTAGGGCGTTACATATAAAGGACACCACCATGTTTATAATGTGCCGAGAAGTGTGCAAGCAACTCACGCTGGTACTTGCTGCAATTCTCGTCGCTTTTCTAATTCCCAAAGAATCTCACTGGCACCTGACGGGTCTTGCTGCACCTAACAGTAAGCTCAAATGGACGCCAGAGTTTAGAAAAGCTGGACTGATCCACCTCCACCTTTTCGGGAGAGGAGAACTCCAGTGGGGCGGACATAGTATGTGGATTGAAAACCATACGTTTATGCACCTCTACGGAAATTTGCCAGAAATGACCTTTTTTTCAGATGCTCCTCTGAAAGCAAATGCGCACGTTTTTGCGTAGAACACACTCTGAACGCACTCATATAAACCTGACTGCGCGTTTACAAATGTTTTCTTTACCCAACCCAAAAAAAAAATCAATTTCGAAATGGCAGGGCACCCACATCGGCAAAAAAGGGGGACTTGAGGGATTTGTAGTAGTTTACCCTGCAGAGGCTTCGGGAGAAAAAATGACCAAAACTCTTATGAAGCCCAAAAACACTTTTATTCTCAAGCACGGTGGTACCTTTAAGTACGCGTACAACGATGGGTTTTTCAAAGAAATTCCGGAACGATGGTACGGCAAAGCGTTTTTGAGAATAGATGATGTCCCGAGCGAAAATTTGGTGACAATTCAACTGAACGGCACGTTCGTAGAAGTGCCTTTTCTCCCAGAAGTGCTCTATCTTAGAAAAACAAGTACTAAGAGACGTAAAAAAACGCATAAAATTATAAACAGCGTTTATCCTACATGGAGAAACACAGCTGGAAAAAGTATTCACTTTAAAGTTGCACAGCATTTCAAAGAGATTTTTGATAAGGCAGACGCGCAGGAACTCACTTTGCAAGACCCCTTTGCAGGTTACTCAAGTTTAGAAGAACTACAGTCGAGTCAAACTGGACGACAAGCGTTCAAAACAGTAGCCGGCTTCGTATATTACCACTGCCGCGATAATTTGGGCTATCCCCTCACGCGTTGATGCGGAGCAGGTTTTCTTCGCGGACAACCTTACTAAATTTCACGTTACAGAAGACGCACGTTTCGGGCATGTAACACTCTTCGTGAGTGACTTTGGTGCCGCAGATGCATCTGCAGATCTGGACAACGTGCCTCTTCTTAGTGGAATCAAATATTTTGCCGCACGAGTGGCAGAACAGTTCAACCGCGAATGGATCTGCGAGCGGCGGGCGGCTTTTCTTTGGCACGCACTGCTCCACCATTTTCATGAAACGCTTGGGACCACCGTGCTCGGCAAACCAGCGCGCACCGGCTTTGGATTCAAAGGCGTAGTAGGTTGTTGGATCCTGCCACCACTTCTGCAGCTGAAGAATAGACCCGTGATCGCACTCACGCATGAGCTGCTCGCCGTGAAGCAGATTTTCAACGGTACTGCGATCTGGACGGAACCCCAACATTTTCGCTTACATTCTAGTCATTTGTGTCAGCTACACCGTATTGTTTGATCGTGTCCAAAAGGGTCTCTACCCTGGCTAAGTACGTCTGGTCTGTCTCATATGTTTTTTTCAAAGATTCCAGCCCTTTCATAGAGTTTTCGACCTGCTCGCGCATTCCCGGATGCTCTAAATTGGCGAGCGCTGCCGTGTAGACGTCGCGAATGCGACCAAAATCCGATCTTCTAGTTGCGCCATTGATCCATCGAAAAACCCATTCTGGTAAGAAATGGTTCTCGTACACACGGAAATGTCTTTGGCGGGTGTGTAAGCGCTGGTAAGGTTCTAACACAGAAATGACGCGTAAATTTATCAAAATATCTTCCATTTAAAAAAGGGTGGAGGAGCCTTATACTGAATAAAAACGGGAGGGTATAAAGGCAGCGTGTGTTTCTAAAATATGAATCTAGCTCTTTTTAAGAAGCACACGGCTTCGAGGAAGCCAGTATGTAAGCCCCTCGCACCGGGAGAACTCGCTGTGGACTTTCCGAAGGATATTGGAGAAGCAAAAGCTAAGGAACTCTGTATGATAAGCGGCGAGGTCATCTTTGCAGATTTCGACAGCCACAACCAATATGTGCGGCTCAAGACAGATGCGTCACTTGATCTTATTCACAGCTGGAGCGGTTACCTGCCGCCCAACAACGATATTCGCCTCTCAAGATTCAAGACAGGTTTTCGGGGCATGCCGGCGCTGGAGTTACGCATTTGGGAAGAGAAAGACGGCAAATACGTGCGCTACAACACAGATCTGCGCAACGGAGACAAGGTGAAGTGCGCTGCAGTGCCCGTAACAAGCAAAGGCAAGATTTACACGAATCTCGGGCGAGATATTCTGCTCCTGCGGAAGTGTAACAGGAAGAAACGAAAAACGGTGGTCAAAACAGCACTGTATTTCAGTGACGAGGAAGCGTAAAAA
>Ga0315330_10002488_pt1 | contig 12625 bp, 9 predicted proteins | sample M140m34915metaG_FD_203453 | JGI IMG/M metagenome (GOLD analysis project Ga0315330, IMG submission 203453) | Ammonia-oxidizing marine archaeal communities from Monterey Bay, California, United States - M1 40m 34915 | ecosystem: Environmental > Aquatic > Marine > Intertidal zone | place: USA... | reverse complement strand
CGGTGGAGGGTCAGCAGGTTCCGGGTCCGCGTGTCGATCATTCCTCACGCTGTATGCTCACAATTCAGTAAAGACCGAGAGTGTAGGCACTCTCGACGTTCGCCGAAAGGGCGGGCGGCGCCGGATAGGACTGATCCTGTCAAAACGACTTCATTGGCAGCGTCTTGGCGATCAGGGTATTATCCGACTACTCTGGTGGGGTATTAATTGGGTAAACGTAGCATGATCACCATTACGGAATCAGCACAGGAATATTTGGCGGAGTTGCTCTCCAAGCAAGAGGATGCGCTGGGTGTACGCGTGTTTATCAACGAGCCGGGTACGCCGCGGGCCGAGACCTGCATCGCATACTGTCGCGAGGGCGATAGGGAAGAGGGTGACGTCGAGCAGGCCTATGAGCGCTTCACCGCATGGTTTCAGGCCAGAAGCATTCCGTTTTTAGAAGACGCGCTGGTGGATTACTCGTCCGACAGAATGGGTGGGCAGCTCACTATCAAGGCGCCGAATGCGAAAATGCCGCGCGTTTCAGATGACAGCCCCATCGAGGATCGCATCAATTATGTGTTGTACAACGAGGTGAACCCCTCTCTGGCAGCGCACGGTGGTGAAGTCTCCCTGGTGGAAGTCACGGAGGACCAGTTCGCAGTGCTTCAGTTCGGCGGCGGATGTCAGGGCTGTAGTGCGGTTGACATGACCCTCAAGGGCGGCGTAGAAAAAACGCTACTCGAACAAATTCCACAGCTTGCGGGTGTGCGTGACAATACCGATCACACTGACCGGAGTCAGGCGTACTACTGAGGCGCCCGGGCTTTCAGCGCGGGCGCTACGCGGCCAGCGAGGTCCGTGATCAGTGCTTCTGTGGTGTTCCAGTCGATACAGCCATCGGTAATCGAGACCCCGTAGCGAAGTTGTGACAAGTCTGCCGGGATCTTCTGACTGCCTGCCTCGAGGTTGCTCTCGAGCATTAAACCGATGATCGATGTATTGCCGTCAATAATCTGTTGCGCCACGTCTTGTGCCACAGCGGGCTGAAGCTCAGGGTTTTTATCTGAGTTAGCGTGACTGCAATCGACCATGATATTAGCGCTCAGATCTGCTTGTTCGAGCGCCGTCTCGCAGTGAGCGATGTGCTCCTGAGCGTAGTTAGGCCCGTTGCTGCCTCCCCTCAACACCATATGCCCGTAGCGATTGCCGCGGGTTTCAAACACAGACACTTTTCCCTCGGAGTTAATGCCGAGAAAACGGTGCGGGTGGGCGACAGATTGCAGTGCATTGATCGCCACCCCTAGGCCGCCGTCGGTGCCATTTTTAAAGCCCACGGACGAAGACAGGCCGCTGGCCATCTCTCGGTGGGTTTGCGACTCAGTCGTTCTGGCCCCGATAGCAGACCAGCTGATCAGGTCCTGAAGGTACTGCGGTGTAATGGGATCTAGTGCTTCGGTTGCCGTGGGGAGGCCGATATCGAGAATCTCTCTCAAGAGCTCCCGCCCAATCCGCAGGCCACTCTCGACCTCAAATGAGTCATTGAGCATCGGATCGTTAATCAGTCCCTTCCAGCCGACGGTGGTACGCGGTTTTTCAAAGTAAACACGCATCACCAGATACAAACTGTCACTGACTTTATCGGCAAGGTTTTTAAGTCGTTTGGCATAATCGATTGCCGCAGCGACGTCGTGGACTGAGCAGGGCCCAACCACGACAAACAGTCGATGATCGCGTCGGTCAATGATGCGTTCAATCGTCGCTCGGGACTCAGCGACGAATTCAAATAATGACGCCGGGATGTCAACCTGCTCGCGAAGCTCGGCGGGCGACATCAGCACACGCTGATCAGCCACGTTGACGTTATGTATTTGCGGGTTTGACACCTCTGATTTCCTCATCAGGCCCTACAGTGCGAGTAGCGGGTTATTGAAGCAGCAGCGAGTGTACAGGCTCGTCAGGGCGAAATCAGCTGATCCGCATTAGCTGCGCTCGATTCAGCAATCCGCAGGCCATTTAACAGGTAGTCTGTTTGAGTGGGTTTTCGGGAGCTGAGTGGGCATGGGATACTGCGCGGCATGCGAGCGGCTGTCGACCTTCCCCTGTTTTTGCCCTTTTTAGAGTCGGGGCGTCCTATCCTCACGCCAGGTAAGCGGTTAGCTCGCGACATCACGAGTAGCTGGGTGATGCACGAGGCGGCAAAGGCGTTGGTAGTCTCTAGGCCAGCTGTCGAGCCTGTCGATAGCTGGCTGGAAGACCTGTGGCGCGGAGCAGTAGAAAAAGGGCAGCTGCCCCCTCAGCGTTTACTGACGCCACAGCAGGCGCTTGCGGTGTGGCAGCAAATTATCCGGGACGATCTTGCCGACCGCGTTGGCTTTTCCCTGACCCATCCGCGCATTGCCGCTCAGCGTGCGCAGTCGGCATGGAGCACTTTAGTACTGAACGGTGGCGCTGAGCTCGCGGATTTGTGGTCTTATTTTCAGTTCGACGAGGATTGTCAGGTCTTTTCAGAGTGGGCTCGACAATACAGCGCGCGATTAGACGATCTGGGTGCGGTATCTCGACACGGCGCCTATCAGCAACTCCTGTCGCTACCAGAGGAACAAAAGCCGTCAGTAGGACTTTTCGCTATACCGGAACTACCGCCACTGACTCGCAAGGTACTCGATCATCTTGCCAGCGTCACGCTGATTGAGCCCGCGAGGCGGGATCATCAAAAACTCAGGGTCGCCTCTTTCATCAATCGTGAGGAGGAGCTGGCGGCGGCGGCGCACTGGGCGTATGAACGATCCACTGAGTCGGATGGCCGCACCGCAATTGTGCTGCTCGACATGCCAAAAGATCGGCAGCGGCTTGAGTACTTTTTAAGGGAAGCGTTCGACTGTCTCGACGCGCAATATAACGACCTTCCGGTAAACTTTTCGACGGGTATGTCTCTCGCGAGCACGCCAATGTACCGCGACGCACTGACCGTTCTCGAGTGGGAGTCGGGAGCCTTGAGCCGAGCAGATTGGTTGGCCTTGATGCGTTCACCGTATCTACCTTTGCACGAGAGTGGGCAGGGGGCTCTGGGGCTGATCGAAGCGCAGTTTCGCGCAGGCAGCCTGGAAGTTTCCCTTGAAAGCGCTTTGCACGTTGTGACACGAGAGCTGCCGGGCTCCGGGCTGGCAGGCATATTGCGAGCGCTGAGGTCCAGTCGGACGCAGCGGGGGGTCAAAAATCTGGCTGACTGGTCAGGCGTTATCCGCGAGCGCTTGGCGTTATGGCAATGGCCGGCGAGGACGCCGCTTGATTCGATCGAGTACCAGCAGTTTCAGCGATTTGAGGCAAGTCTCGATGCGCTGAATGAGTTGTCAGGGGTGCTGCCGTACCAAAGCTATGACGCTGCAATAAGACTTTGGCGTGACTGCCTCGACAACATCGTCTTTCAGCCCAAAACGCCGCACGACAGTATTCAGGTGCTGGGCCCGGTTGAGGCGGTGGGGGGGCAATTCGATGCTCTTTGGCTGTGTGGGGTGCAGCACACCCTGCTGCCTGCGAGAAAGCGAAGCGAACCATTTTTACCGGCCTCTGTGCAAACGATGCTGGGTCTCCCTGACCTCGATGAGAGGGTTTTGCAGGAGCAGGCCATCGGCCTGCTGCAAGTCTGGTCGGCAGAGAGCCCAAGCACGTTGGCGAGCTTCCATTTGTCAGAGCAGGGGCTGCCGGCTCAACCCAGCACCCTCTTGCCTCCGGTATCTGAAGCGCATGATGGGATCTGGTTCCCGCCCCCGCGATGGCTGACGAAGGCTGGTATCGAGGTCATGCCGCCGGATGTGCCGATGCGCAGCGGTTCGGCTACCCGCTCTGGTGGTTCCAGCCTGATTAGAGATCAGGCTGCCTGCCCGTTTCGGGCCTTTGTCAGACATCGACTCAAGGTGCCTTCGCTTCAAGAGCCGATCGTGGGCATTTCTGCCGCTGAAAGGGGTGGGCTTTTGCACGAAGCGCTATTCAGAGCCTGGCGTTCGATCGGGTCACAGGATGCCCTGATTGCGCTCGAAGCAGACCAAGAGCGTCAACTGGTAACGACCGCAGTGACCGAGGCGATGGCGCACGTAGAAGCGGGCTGCGAGGCGAGGGGGTACAGCCTTAGGGAGCGGGTGGGCGGTGCATGTTGGCAGCTGGAGCAGCACGTTTGCGCCGATTTATTAAGCGAGTGGCTGAGCTTGGAACGGAAGAGGGATATTTCATTCAAGGTGTTGGAGATGGAGCAGAACCACACCCTCGACCTCAACGGGCTGATGCTGACTTTAAGGCCCGATCGTATTGATGAATACGACGATGGCCGGCGTGTGGTGATCGACTACAAAACCCGCGCACCATCCAAGAACAAGTGGCTCGGTCACCGCCCCGAAGAGCCTCAGCTACCGCTGTATGCACTGCTGGATCAGGCTATCGAGGGCATTGCTTTTGGTGCCTTGCCGGCCGGCGACCCCGTGAAGTTTGTTGCCATGGGGGAGGATCTGGGGATGGGCAAGGCGGGAGTGAAGCCTCTGGATCAGCAGACGACCGGAGCCGCCAGTACGTGGCAGGAGCTAGTTGGGCAATGGCATACGGTACTTCACCGGCTTGCCACGGACTTTCTCGAGGGTGCGGCCGACGTCGCGCCTCAGCGGGGTGCCTGCCAGTACTGTGACCTGGCCCCCGTGTGCCGCATCAATCAACTGCGTGAGCTATCGGAGCTAGAACAAGAGGAGCCTGCCGAGTGAGCCTTACCGATCAGATCGCGCGGTCTTCAGCGATTGATCCGACTCGCAGTTTCTGTGTGAGTGCGCCCGCCGGATCGGGAAAGACCGAGCTACTGACACAAAGGCTTCTGGCCCTGCTCGCTAGGGTGGATCGCCCGGAACAGGTACTCGCCATTACCTTTACGCGTAAAGCGGCGAGTGAAATGGCGCTGCGGGTGCTGGAAAAAATCGATCAGGCCAAGCAGGACGCACCCATTTCGGCAGAGCATGAGAGGCAAACCCGTCAACTCGCGCTCGATCTCATCGCCCATGCGACACGCAAAAACTGGCGCCTCGACGATACGACCCTGAATATTCGTACGATCGATAGTTTTTGTCATGAGCTGACGCGTCAGATGCCCATACTCAGTGGTACGGGCGGTCTGGTCGAGCCCGTCGACAATGCACAGCCCCTTTACGAGGCGGCTGTTCGCAATTTTCTTGCCCAGGCCGGCGAGGGTGAAGTCGGAGAGGGGGTCGTCGACTTATTGCGTCAATTCAATAATCGCTGGTCCAAGGTGAGCGAGCTGCTGATTGCCCTGTTGGGCCGCAGGGGCGATTGGGGCAAGCTCGTCAGTCAACATCATGACCCCGCCGGCGCAGAAGCCGGGATCATGCGCACGCTCGAGGATTTAACAAGCCACCGGTTGGCGCTTATTGAGGAACGATTGGGCGCTCAATTTCAGCCGCTGATAGCGATCGGCAATGAGGCGCAGGCAGTGCTTAATAAGGCGCCGTTGTCGTTGGGGGGAGGCGCCGAAACATTGCGCGACTGGCAAGCGCTAGTGGGTATGCTGCTCACGGCGCAGCATGACTGGCGCAAGCCGGGCGGCGTGACGATTAGGCAGGGCTTTACCCCGAAGAGTGAGGCCAAGGCGCAGTTCCTCGCAGTTCTTGAATCTCTCAGAGAAGATGAAGTGTTGCGGGAGGCGCTCATTGAACTGGCTCACTTACCTGACACGCAACAGGATGGCGCTGCGTGGGACCTGGTCGTATTGATCTCGTCATTGCTGCCCGTTTTGCAAGCGCACCTGCTGCTTGTCTTTCAGCAAGCGGGAGCCGTGGACCATACCCACGTCTCACTCGCCGCCATTCAGGCGCTGGGTCCCGACGAGTTACCCACTGCGCTTGCCCAAAGGCTCGACTATCAGATCGAACACATGCTGGTGGATGAATTTCAGGATACTTCCGCCTCTCAGGCCGAGCTGCTGAGCCGCTTGATGCGTGGCTGGATGGACCACAACCAAACGGGCGCGGCACCCCGGACGCTTTTTGTGGTGGGCGATGCTATGCAGTCAATCTACGGTTTTCGCTATGCGGACGTATCCCTGTTTCTCGAGGCTAGGCAGGGTCGCATGGGTGGCATGGCGCTGGAGCCACTGACCTTGACCCAGAACTTTCGCTCACAACTCAAGGTGGTCAAGTGGGTGAACGAAGCGTTTTCTGAACTTTTCGGGAGCGAAGATAGCCCTCACTTCGGACGCGTAAAACATGTGAGTGCTTCGAGTCTCGTACCCGACACGTCTAGCAGCTATTCCGGTGTCCGAATTCAGCTATTTCAGGAGTCCGAAAATGACGGCGAAGCAACCGCTATCGCGAGACAAGTCAGTGAGATCCGTCGCAACCATCCCTCTGCGTCGATAGCCGTTCTTGTCCGTGCGAAGGGTCATGCGGCCAGTATCACGGCGGCATTGATTGAGGCGGGTGTGCCATTCGCGGGCGATGCCCTTCAGTCATTGTTTGAGCAGCCGGCGATTGAAAGCCTGATGAGTTTGTGTCGCTGGCTCGCGAATCCGGCTGACATGGTCGCAGCGCTGGGATTGCTGAGGGGTCCATCGTGTGGCGTTAGCCTCGCGACGATATCTGCATTACTAAATGCCCATCCGGAGCGTCCGCTTCATCTTCTCAATGCGCTGCTGTCCCCGCCCGATTCGCTACCGGACGACGAGCGAGGGCGTCTTACACACCTGGCACAGGCCCTGGACTGGGCACAAGCCAAGCGTGACCGCCTGGGGTTGCCGATCTGGGTAGAGCAAGTATGGCTCCGCCTCGGTGGTGCTGACTGCTTATCGGACCAAGAACTGCGGTGCGTCGAGTGCTTTTTCGGCATGCTACGCGTGGCCGAGCAAACGGGTAGAGGCCTTGATATCAGCTGGTTGCAGCAAGAGATGTCCATGGCGGTGGTGGAGTCTGCCGATACGGTCAACGGGGTAGAGATCATGACGCTTCACAAGGCAAAGGGGCTCGAGTTTGACTATGTGTTTATGCCCTGCCTGAACAAGCGAACGCGGGCCTTGCAACGAGACTTAATTCGCTGGCATTGGCACGGTGAATCCGCGCAAAGAGAGCTGTTAATTGCTGCTAATGATGAAGATAAGGAGTCAAGAACACTCTATAACTATATGAAATGGATGCAGAAAAAAAAGGATGAAGAGGAACTCAAGCGGCTTTTGTACGTCGGCATTACGCGTGCGCGATCAGGCGTGATGTTAAGTGCCTCTGCCGACTGGGCGACCGACGATCTTCCGCCCGATGCTGCGGCAGGTTCCCTTCTAGCGATGTTGCTGCGTACCAGTAAAGGAGCGGCCACGCTGGAGATCTGTCCGGCGGGCGATGAAGAGGGGAGTTTTTCCCACGATTCACTCGCGAATGGGGTCGAAACGTCCAGCCTGAAGCGCCTCGCGCAGTCGGCACTCTGCACGCCTTCTCCAGCGGGCAGAGAGGCTGAAACGGCGCCGGCATCGGTGGCGGTGAGCAGCGTAGGCAATCGGTTGGAGCGCGTGACGGGGACCATCTGTCACCGAGTACTCGAGCTGATAGCGGGGGAGCCCTGCCTGCCAGAGGCAGATGCTCCGCGCGTTCAGGCATGGATTGCCAACAATATTGCGCTCCACACACTCACACCAGAGCAGGCCGAGCATACGGGGCAGCGTGTGCAGCGACTCATTGCTCTTGCGCTCTCGTGCGAAGTGGGGCGCTGGATTCTGTCGGCGCGAAACGAGGCGGCTACCGAGCTGGCCCTGAGCCGCCTTGAGGCAGGTGAGTGTAAAACCTACGTGATTGATCGCATTTTCGTGGACGAAGAGACGAATCTTCGTTGGATTATCGACTTCAAAACCAGCCAGCCCGGAGATAGTGAGACCATTGAGGCCTTTGAGGCGCGGGAGTGCGAGGCGCACCAGAGCCAGCTTGCCCGCTACGCAGAGTTGGTGCGTGGAGCCCAGTGGGGACGCGACGTCCCGATTAGGACGGCGCTGTATTTCCCGGCTATCCAGCGGCTCGCAGTTTTACAATAAAAAACCCGGCTAGCGCCGGGTCTTTGTGGGGCCTGAGTGCTGCACCCAGAACTTTTTTGATTACACCTCTTTCAGTGACAGCACGAGCGCCTCTGTAAAGATAATGACAACGGTGTCGCCCAGACGGACGTTATCCATCTTCGCCATTTCCACGCCACCTACGGTATGCATACGACCTCGGGCATCTTTAATCATGACATTGCCGTTGCTATCCATTGCTTCAATGGTGCAGACCGCTCTAATCAAGCGCGCGGCGCCTGCGGCAGTCATTTCGGAGTCGGCTTCGGTATTGCCCATCTCTCCCAGTACGACCCAGGGGTTGGCTTCTTCCTCTTCGGTTGGAGCACGAACCTCGGCTTCAATAGACGCCACATAATCGGCGACGATCGTATCTCCCGGCACAATCTTCGAGAGATCAACGCCGTCTTCACGGGCCGTCAGGGTCACAAAGTTGCCAGCCGGTCCTCGCACAACGACTTCGCGAGTCTCCTGGTCAATCGCAATCACTTCACCTTCTACTTCAGCCACGATGGCGCGCCCGCCAGAGGCCCACACCACGTCATCGCCGCTCACCTCGGCTGCCACGGCGTGGTCGCCTCCTTCGTGATGCGCTGCAAAAACGGAGGCCGGCAACAGAGCCAGCGAGACAAACAATGAAAGTGAGGTTTGAATTAGCAGTTTCATATTTCGTTCCTTATCGACAGGTTCGCGCTGACATCACTCATCGCGCTAAGTGGCCGCACGATACATCAATCGGCTCCAGGCTAACAGTGAGTAAGTCACAGTGTCACATTATGAACTTTCAGGCGTTGTTCTTCCATTCACGCACGGCCGTAAAGACCCCGTCAGGCGTGTCATCCATTAATCTGCCTGTATCCGCGAGGGTCTGGCGAACGGCCGGACTGTCCCAGCGCAAGAAGGGATTATAAGTCAGCTCCTCGCCGATCAACGAGGGCACCGTGGGCTGGTCATTCTGGCGCCGGTCCTCGCAGGCACCGATGAAGCGGGCGAGATCAGCGTTATCGGGTTCGACGAGCTGCGCGAAATGCAGATTCGCTAGGGTGTACTCGTGGGCACAAAAAATGCGCGTATCGGCCGGCAGTCGAGCGAGCTTGCTCAGCGAGGCGCGCATCTGCGGCGCGGTCCCTTCAAACACACGCCCGCACCCACCGACAAACAGCGTATCGCCGCAGAAGAGCGCCTTTTCCCCGCCGCTGTGATAGGCAATGTGATCCAGTGTGTGGCCAGGAACCGCTAGCACGCTAAAGTCGACGCCTAGCACGGAAACCGTTGTACCCTCGGCCAGAATATGGTCGTAAGGACCCGCGGGGCTCTCCGGAGGGCCCCACACATCACAGCCCGAGGCCTCCTTTAGGGCTTTCACTGCACCCGTGTGGTCATAATGATGGTGCGTGACGAGGATGCCAGCAAGCTGCAGCCCTGCCTCATCCAGCGCGCTCAGCACTGGCGCGGGCTCTCCGGGATCCACCACATAAGCCTGATTTTCTCTGGAGATCAGCCAAATGTAGTTATCGCTGAAGGCGCGGATCGGCGAAATATTCAGTACACTCATTAATGACACTGTCCAGACGTTTTTTGCGAGGCTACCCTTTGGCGATGAATGTGACCAGCCCCCTTCCGGAAGAGTCGAATCACCACAGCAGCCTGCAGCGATGGTATCGCGACAAAACGCTTGGCCAACGCCTGACAGGGCAGCTCACTCAGGCCCTCGATGAAGCGCTTGAGCAGGTGTTCGGTTACCACATGCTGGTGACCGGGGCTGACATCGGCCTCGAATTTAGTCGAATCGGCAAGACGCAGCGCCTTTTCAGGCTGATTACGCGTGCCTCGACAGAGCATCCTTGTCAGCCCGTTCTCGGGATGAGCAGCGAGCTACCCTTTGCCAGTGATTCTCTTGATGCGCTGGTCCTGTGCCACACTTTGAACGCCTCGCCCATTCCGCATCAGGTGCTACGGGAATGTCAGCGCGTGCTGGTGCCAAACGGGCATTTGTTCGTTATTAGTTTTAATCCGTTTAGTTTGTGGGGGGCTGGCAGCTTGGTTCGCCGCCTGCTCGGGCGAAAACGACGTCACGTCCGGGCGGTGAGTGGTCGTCGGCTGGGTGACTGGCTTTCATTGCTCGGCTTTTCCCACGCGGATCCACAATATCTGGCCAATTTGGCGCCCATTGGTCGCGGGCGCGCCGGACGATTACTGGACCGCTTCGATCGCTGGCTTGTCAGCCATAATGCGCCCACGGGCACCGCGTATTTGTTACACGCGCGCAAGCGAGTCGCCGCCCACATGGACAGCGGCGTGAGAGCGACGAGTCGCCCTAAGCTCATAGCGATCCCTCTCGGCAAGTCTCAGGAGGGTGTGCCCGTGCCGCGACAGGTCAGCCGCACCCGCCGGGATAGCGCGGAAACGCCTTGATGAAGCAGGTTCAGGCGTTTACTGACGGGGCGTGCAGTGGTAATCCGGGTCCAGGGGGCTGGGGAGCCGTACTACAGTTCGGGGATCGCGAGCGAGAGCTATACGGCGGGGCGGATGACACAACCAATAACCGCATGGAGCTGACCGCCGCTATCGAGGCACTCAAAGCGCTGAAAGAGCCGTGCGAGGTCAGCTTGACCACTGACTCCACCTACGTGAAGGACGGCATCACCCAGTGGTTGGTCAACTGGAAAAAAAACGGCTGGAAGACAGCCGCCAGAAAACCCGTCAAGAATCAGGATCTCTGGCAGCAGCTGGACGATCAGGCCTCACGGCATCGAATTGAATGGCGGTGGGTGAAAGGACACAGTGGTCACCCCGAAAACGAGCGCGCCGATGCGCTGGCGAATCGGGGTATGGATGACGTACGGGAGAGCGCAGATGGATAGGCGACAAATTGTGCTCGACACCGAGACCACCGGGCTCGAAGTCAATCAGGGGCACCGCATTATCGAAATTGGCTGTGTTGAGCTGGTCAATCGACGCATCACGGGTCGGCACTATCACCAGTATATCCAGCCAGAGCGTGAGATTGATGCCGGTGCGCTGGAGGTGCATGGCATCACGGCCGAGTTTCTGTTGGGAAAACCCACCTTTAGCGAAATTGGTTCGGAGTTTCTCGCCTTTGTGGAGGGCGCTGAGCTGGTGATTCACAATGCGCCTTTCGATGTGGGCTTTATTGACGCCGAGCTAGATCGCTTGGAGCCGCATGCGGGCAAGTTAGAAAGCGTGTGCGGCGTAGTCGATACGCTACAAATGGCCCGCCACAAACATCCCGGGCAGCGGAATAATCTAGATGCCTTATGCCAGCGCTACGAGATTGATAACACAAGCCGGACCCTTCACGGCGCATTGCTAGACGCTGAAATCCTCGCCGAGGTGTATCTGGCGATGACAGGAGGGCAGGCGTCATTAGGTTTAGGAACTGAGGGAAGCACCGACGACGCGGGAGCATCAGGTACCGCTGCAGGTATTCGCCGCGTGTCTGCTGAGCGGACACCGCTTCCTGTGGTGCGGGCAACCGGCGAGGAGATAGAGCGGCACGAGGCCAAGCTCAAAGAGCTTGACCTCAGCGCAGGGGAGGCACGCTGGCGGGCAACAGTCCGTCATTAACCGTCACAGGTTAACGATAACTGCAATCAGGCCCACGGCGGTTAGCACGACGGTGTAAGGCAGCGCCATCACTACCATGGTCCCGTACGACAGACGAATCAAAGGCGCCAGCGCCGAAGTGAGCAAGAACAGGAACGCTGCCTGACCATTTGGCGTCGCGACAGACGGCAGGTTTGTGCCGGTATTGATTGCAATCGCCAGCCGATCAAATTCTGCCCGGTCGATCTCGCCAGCCTTCAGCGCCGCATCGATCTCTGAAATGTAGACAGTCGCCACGAATACGTTGTCTGAAATGGCAGACAGCAGCCCGTTGGCGAGGAAAAACATTGCCGGGCGTACGTCACTGGACATCGCCAACACGGAGTCGATCACCGGCGTGAAAAGATGCTGCTCGTGGATCACGGCAACGATGGCAAAGAAGACCACCAGCAGAGCGGTGAAGGGCAGAGCCTCTTGAAACGCGTGGCCGATCTCGTGTTCGTCGGTAATCCCGTTAAAGGCCGTCAGTAGCACAATGACCAGTAGGCCGATCAGGCCAACAGCGGCCAAGTGGAATGCCAGGGCACCTACCAGAATGACCGCGACCAAGGCCTGAATCTGGAGCTTGGCTCTGGATCTGGGCGTGGCATTCGCTTGCTGCCCCTCGTCGAAATCCATGAGCACCCGGCGAACATTTTCCGGCATTAGCGCGCCGTAGCCAAACCAACCCGTGATTTCCAGCAATACGCAGGTCATGAGGCCGCAAACCAACACCGGCATGGTGATGGGCGCCATCAACATAAAGAACGTCTGGAAGTCCCACCCAGCCACTGTTGCGATCAGCAGGTTCTGCGGTTCACCGACAAGGGTGCAGACGCCGCCAAGCGCGGTGCCTACAGCGCCATGCATCAACAGACTTCTGAGAAATGCCCGAAACGCTTCGAGATCTGCTTCGGCGTCGGCCTGCACCGCGTTGTCATGGGTGTAATCGTGGCT
>Ga0315330_10002486_pt1 | contig 12631 bp, 13 predicted proteins | sample M140m34915metaG_FD_203453 | JGI IMG/M metagenome (GOLD analysis project Ga0315330, IMG submission 203453) | Ammonia-oxidizing marine archaeal communities from Monterey Bay, California, United States - M1 40m 34915 | ecosystem: Environmental > Aquatic > Marine > Intertidal zone | place: USA... | reverse complement strand
TGCCTGGGATCCCTTTGGGGTTTTTTGAGACATGTGAAGGTCCATTTATGTCAGCAGAAGATAATTTTGAAATTATTTTAAAAGGTTTAGGGGGGCATTCATCTTTACCCCATAAAGGCAGAGAAACATTAGTTCCCGCATGTAGTTTGATAATGGAATTACAAACTATTGTGTCTCGAAAAATCAACCCTAATGAAACCGCTGTTATTTCTGTAACTGAATTTGAATCTGATGGATTGAGAAATGCACTTCCGGGAACGTCTGTGATTTCTGGTGATGTTCGAAGTTTTAACAAAAGTATTAGTCAGAAAATCAAGATAGAAATGGAAAAATTAGTAAATTCAATTGCCATAGCACATGATTTAGAAGTCGAGTTTAAATACACTAATGAGTTTATTCCTCTTATCAACGATGAGGAGCTATCGAAAAAATCTTTGGAAATCGCTTCGAGTGTTTTTGGTAAAAGAAAAACTAAGAAAGCAAACGAACCTATTACGGGTTCAGAGGATTTTGCTCGTTATCTTGATAAGGTTCCTGGTTCATTTGCTTTTATTGGCAATGGTTCAGAGTCAAAACCTTTACACAATCCGTATTATGATTTTAATGACGAAATTCTGCAGTGTGGTGCTGACTACTTGATTGCAGTTGCTAGATCGAGATTGTCTGTTTAAGTTTAAAAATGATTAGAGAGATCTGATTATTTGAATTGTAATTTCTTGAGAAGTTTAATTTAATGACGAAGAAACTAGGATCTTAAATATAATGACTTTCAGCGCCCATTTAGAGTATCTATTTCATATTACTTGTGGAGAGTGTAAGTTTTACTGGACATATGCCTCTATGGATAAAGCATTTGATATAACAAAAAAACAATATTTTTGCCCAAACTGTGGAAGTAAAAATGTGGTAAAGCTTGAAGAAGAATTGTAATTTGATGGATCGTGAAACTAGCGTTTCTTAAGAGTTTGTTAGAATTATTTTTATCTCAAAATGTAAAGTTGTTAATTGTAGGGAAGAAAATGATAAAGAATGCGCTAAGAGCGGGTGCTTATTTGCACCATCTTGAAATTGAGAGTGAAAACCCTAATGAACTTGCTCAGTTTTATTCGTTAGCTATGGATATGAAATTAGAAGAAATTTCAGAAAATAATTGGTTATGCTGTGGAACTGATAGAAAAATACTGATCACTAAAGGACAAAGTAATAAGCTCTCGTATGCAGCCTTTGCTTGTCATGATATTGATGGGCTCGATAATATTAGAAACCGAGCGCAAGGTGCTGGGTTAGAAATTTTAGAATCTAAGAGTCGTTTTTTGAAAGCTGGAGCTTTTGCTGTTTCTGATCCGGATGAAAATATTATATGTTTTGGATTGGTAACACCTGATAAGACCGTTTCAAAGAGACTTCACGCGCCGTTACAGCATTTAACTTTTGCGTCAAAGAATGTTGAGAATATGGTTGAATTTTATGAAGGTAAGCTAGGTTTTTTTCTATCTGATAGAGTCCTTCACGAGAATGGGGATCTAGCAACGGCATTTATGACCTCTAATCATGAGCACCACACAATAGCGTGCTTTAAAGCAAATTATAACGGGATTGATCACCACTCTTATGAGGCAGGTAATTGGATTTATATAAGAGATTGGTGTGATCATTTTTCTGAATTGGACATTCAATTGATTTGGGGTCCTGGACGCCATGGTCCTGGAAATAATCTTTTTGTGTTTATTGAAGATTTAGACAAAAATTGGATTGAGATTTCAGCTGAATTAGAGACCGTTATTGATCGAGAGACAAAGGATTGGCCTCAAAGTCAGCGAACCCTAAATAAATGGGGAAAGGCTATAATGCGATCATGATAGAATTATTAGAAGTATATTGAATAATTTTTATGGAATCCAATTTTTTAAATACAGAGATTTTGATAATTGGTGCAGGCCCTACGGGTTTATTATTAGCAAATTTTTTAGGGAAAATGGGTGTGAAAACGCTATTAGTGGAAAAAAACCTATCAACAGTGCAAGAACCAAGAGCTGTTTCTATCGACGATGAGTCGATGCGAGCATTACAAGCTGTAAATCTGAGTACACAATTAGAAAATATTATGGTTAGTGGGTATGGTTCGATTTATAAGGGACCAAAAGGTGATGTTTTTGCGTCCGTTAAGCCTTTTGATAAGGACTACGGTTTTGAAAAACGAAACGCTTTTCAACAACCTGAGCTAGAAAAAATCTTACTCAAGGGTTTGGGAAAATATCCAAATGTCAAAGTGCTTTTTGATACTGAAATGCTAAGTTTTAACCAAGGTAAGAATGAAGTTCATACTGAGCTTTTGACTTCAAATTCTGTAAAACAGGCTGTGACTTCAAATTACATGGTGGGTTGTGATGGAGGTCGATCTTCTGTTCGAAAACTCCTCAATATTAAACTAAAAGGGGGTACATTTAGTGAACCTTGGTTGATTGTAGATTTAATTAGTACCAAAAATAGATGCTCTCACACAGAAGTTTATTGCAACCCAAAACGATCCAGTATCACATTGCCTGGACCAAAGGGTGTAAGGCGTTATGAGTTTAAATTGAGATCTGATGAATGTGCTGAAGATGTAGTTAAGGATGAGTTTGTCAGGAATTTATTGGGTGAAATTGGCCCTGATCAAAACGAGACTCTTCGGAGGGTGAGAGTATACACATTTCATGCGCGAGTTGCAGAAAAATGGAGAGACCGGTTAATATTTTTAGCTGGAGACGCCGCTCACTTAACGCCACCTTTTGCAGGACAAGGAATGAATAGTGGGTTGCGAGACGCTCAAAATTTAGCGTGGAAATTACATAGTTCCCTAGGAAAAACAAATTATGAGGAGTTACTTGAAAGTTATGAGTTAGAAAGGGCTCCTCACGCTAGATCTATGATTGAATTAGCAAGGAATATGGGAAGGATAATGATGCCCAACTCAATGTTACAAGGTATAATTATTCGAAATTTTTTCAAACTATTGGGATTGTATGGACCAGCGAGAGATTATTTTTCTCAAATGAAATATAAACCTAAGCCTAGATTTACAAAAGGTCTCATTTGGCCTGATGGTCGAAATGCAAAAAATTCTTTAGTTGGGCAATTAATTTTTCAACCGTTGTTAGAAGATTATAAGGGTAAATTGGAATTGTTAGATAATTTACTTCCAGACAAGCCAACGGTGATGCTGTTTTCACGTGAGCCAGATAGATTTGTTTGTGATAAATTAAAATTACATATTGAGTCTAAGGGAGCATACATAATTGGTATAACTCCTGAAGATACGAAGGCTGTTAAGACAACTTTTCCAGTTTATAGAGATAAGTCTAGATCTTTTTCAAAAAAGCCATACGCTAGTTACTTAGATCACTTTTTATTGCTACGTAGAGATAAATACATCGCAGCAACGTGCCAAGTAAATAATCATTCTGAAATAATTGATAAGATAATTAAATTGGCCTAATTTTTTATTGTTAAGTTTTCCAATCAGGATCTAGTTTGTCTAACAAACGCCAAAATGCGGGCCATTCGGGATGACGCACTACAGCTCCTCCTTGTGCGCTGCCTCCTTCAAATTGTTGCCGAGTATGTTTTATCACATCTTCTGGAATTTTACTTATCTCTGCTCCTGAAGCTAAAGCTCGCAATTGAATGTCAGAATTCCTAATATAAATCTGATGTCTGACAAAAGCCCATATTGCACTTGGACCTGCTGTAAGAAGGCCATGGTTCTTCAACACCAATGTGTGATTTTTGGTACCCATTGCGCTTATTAAACGTTTTTTTTCTGATGAATCTAACACTATTCCTTCAAATTCATGATATCCAATTCTCTCATACAGTTGACATGCTTCTTGAACCATTGGGATAAACTTTTCGTTTATACTGCACATTGTTTGGCTAATAGGTTCATGCGTATGCATTACGCAATGTAAATCATTCGACCGAGCCTCGTGTATGGCTGAATGAATATTATAGCCAGCCTTATTTACAGGCATGTCCACGCTATCCAGTTTGTTTCCTTCTAAATCTAAACGGATAAGGTTTGAGGCTTTTATTTCATCATATCGCAATCCAAAAGGATTGATTAAAAATGTATCTGTATTTGGAATTCTTAAAGTAATATGATTGTAAACGACGCTCGTCCACCCATAATAATCTGTTAATCTATAAATAGCAGCAAGGTCTACACGCGCTTTCCACTCATCATCACTCATTCCCGTTGGAGTATTTGGGTAGGTAATATCTAAACTAGTAATTTCCATCAAATGTCCTTTCGGTATTAAACGCAATTATTATATATTTTTTAAAAAAGAAAAAGATATTCGCTTATTTAAATTGCTTTTAACCATTCCTTATGCTGTTGTAAGTTCTAAAGCTATAATTAAATTAAGTGAAGCTACATTGTCTGTCCCTAAAAACATTAAAACAATGAAATTATATCCTGAGGCGAAACGTATTTTTCGTGAACTGGATAATTTAGGAGTTCAAGAAAATGAATCTATAGATGTGCAGAGTTTATTTGCTTTTGATCAGCTACATTACCATGGTATCCAATCTGTTCAAGCCTGCATTAATACTCTGAATATAAAGAGAGGTGATAAGCTGCTAGAAATTGGCTCAGGGTGGGGTGGGCCTTCTAGGTATATTGCTCATATGGTTGGTGCAAATGTTGAGGCATTAGAATTACAAAAAGATTATCATGATGTTGGATTTAGTTTAACTGAAAGATGTGGGCTGTCAGATAGAGTAACACATGTTTGTACTGATTTTCTAACTTATGAAAATAAGAATAATCATTTTAATAATATCGTTAGTTGGCTAGCCTTATATCATATACCTAACAGACAGAAATCTTGTTTAAGAATTTTTGAACTTTTAAAGCCAGGAGGTAAAGTTTTCATAGAAGATCTCACAGTATTTGATCAAAATGCAAATATAAACTGGGACCTATTAAAAAATGATTTATTTGCGAATTCATTAATTAGCATTGATGATTATAAAAGTCATTTTGAAAATGCAGGATTTAAAATTGATGTTTGTCAGGATATGACAATTGACTGGTCCAAATTTACAATTGATCGATATTCTAATTTCTTGGAGAGAAAAAATCAATTCATTGATTTGCATGGAAAAGATTTGTTTGATCAAATGAAATATTTTTATATGAAAATCGTCGAGTATTTCAATGTGAAAGCTATTGGAGGATTGCGTCTTATTTGTTCTAAATAAAGTATCATTGAACGGAATATTTAAGAAAGCTCTTGAACATCTTGTATAATAGTTCTTCTCTCAATTATGAGCGCATTTTCTAAACTAAATCCTCAAAAGAAAGCACTTATCTATATGTTGTTAGCTATGTTTTTTTTTACAGGCATGAGTATTTTTATTCGCAAATCATCCGAGCAATTACACATAATGGAAGTTATATTTCTTAGAAACCTTCTGGCTTGCATTATTATCGTCCCGGTATTGGGCTCATCAGGACTTCACAATTTTAAAATGAGAGAGCCTAAACTATTTTTTTTCCGAGCAATTGTCGGTAGTATCGGCATGATAGCTGGTTTTATAGCCTTTACATTAATACCGTTAGCGCAAGCTACGGCAATTAGTTTTACGACACCTATTTTTGTGACCATTGGTGCTGCATTGGTCCTTGGAGAAGTTATAAAGTTGAGGAGAATTATAGCGATAATTATAGGATTTTTGGGTATGTTAATTATTGTTCAACCCGGCTCTGATGCGCTTTCTATTGGCGTTTCATTGGCTTTTATATCTGCTGCGGCTCACTCGGTTAATGGATTGCTGGTAAAAAAAATGACTGCGAAAGAGTCTGCCAATGCTATCGTTGCATGGATGGTAATTTTGATAGTCCCAATTACAATTGTTCCGGCAATTTTAGTTTGGGAATGGCCTGGACCAGAAACTTGGATTTATCTCTGGTTACTAGCTATTTTTGGGACTCTTGGACACCTAAGCTTCACCCGTGCATTTGCTCTTGCTGAAATTACGAGCTTGCAACCGTTGGAGTTTATTAAATTGCCCATGACAGCTCTGGTTGCTTGGTTAATTTTTTCTGAACTTCCGGGCTACTGGACTTGGGTTGGTGGCATAGTAATATTTTCTTCCACAATATATATTACACAAAGAGAAGCGAAGCTTAACAGATCAACGGTTTCAAGTACAAATATTTTGGGCCCAAAATAAGCTAAAAAAATTTGAATAAATATACATATCATTTTATGATTTTTGAGTTAAAATCATTTAAGAAATTAAGAATGTTTTAAATATTATATCAATATTGATATGTTGTTCAAAAGCAAAGGAAGATTATTTTGGCAGTTTCAAAACGGAAATTACGCGCGCGTGATTTAGGACTACCTTTTCCTGGGACCACAGGTGTAAATAATGCCATTACAGATATAGCTGGATTGAGTGTAGGCTTTTCCACGTTAACCAATGAGAAAAAAAACATACGAACTGGTGTGACCGCGATTATCCCTCGTAAAGATAAGAATAAACCAATGCCAGTATTAGCTGGTCAATACACTTTGAATGGCAATGGAGAAATGACTGGGACCCATTGGGTTAATGATGCTGGTTATTTCTTAGGCCCGATATGTATTACCAATACGCACTCAGTAGGAATGGTTCATCATGGTGCAACAAAATGGATGATAAATCGGTATAAAGATTATTTTAAAAGAGAACATGCATGGGCGATGCCTGTAGTAGCGGAAACATATGATGGTGTTCTTAATGATATAAATGCTCAAAATATTATGCCAGAGCATGCGATTAATGCTTTAGATAATGCTACCTTTGGGGCTTTGGAAGAGGGCTCTGTGGGTGGTGGAAATGGAATGATATGTTATGAATTTAAAGGTGGTACGGGTACATCATCTAGGGTGATTGATATTGGTGGAGAGAGCTATACAATTGGGGCCTTAGTTCAAGCCAATCATGGAATTCGTCCATGGTTAAATATTTTAGGAAAGCCAATAGGGAAATTGCTTGATGATGGTCGGTTTATGGACAGCGAGAGTGGTTCTATCATAGCCATTATTGCAACGGATGCTCCCTTATCCTCGTTGTCATTGAGACAAATTGCTAAACGTGTCGCAATTGGAGTGGGTCGTGGGGGTTCACCAGGTGGAAATAACTCTGGCGATATATTTTTATCATTTTCTACTCAAAAGCTATCAATTCTTGGGAAGAAATCTGAGATAATTAGAAATAGGTCGGAGTTAAATCCAGATTTTATAGATCCCCTATACTTGGCTGCAGTTGAATGTGTGGAGGAGGCAGTGGTAAACGCCTTAGTCGCTTGTGAGAGTGTCGCTACATTTAAGCCATCTGGATTAATTTGCAAAAGTATTGATCTGGATTTTTTAAAAGGCTTATTTGTTGATGATTAATCAAGGAAGTATTTTGTTTTAGGGTTTTAAAAATGCACTCATATGAAAAGCGGATTGCTCTGACAATCTTGGAAAACTTTTACTAATTGGGCAGATGCGCCTAGCAGCGCAGCCAGAGGTAACGCAATTCTTAGAATCTTTGCCCAAGATATGAGTTTTACAAAGTTCAGAATGATAATTGTTAGAAGCGAATGCTGATACGGGGCAAGCATTCAAACAGGGTGCGGAACATTTTTTGCAGGGATTTGGTGGTGGTTTTGGAAGCTTTATTTTTTTATCAAAAGATAAAGCACCCCGAAATGATACAAATAAGCCAGCTTTATCGTGAACGAGTAATTTTATTGGGGACTCATGAGATCTACGTGTTTTTATAGCCCATTTATAAAATGGGAGATATGGAGCTTTACCAAATGGAAACAAGGGTATTGCATTTAAGCTTGATGCTATATTGATTATTACTCTTCTAGACCATTTATCTAATGGATTAGTTTGATCTTTTTGATATTCTGGACTGTTTTTAAATGCTTTCCAGAAATTTGGTTCTCTTGGACCTAATAAAATTAATGTCTTACAGTTTGGTGGCGTTCCATCGTTAGCGGTAGGGTAAAATCCACCTAAAATAGTTAGATTTTGTGTCTTTAGTAGTTCGTCTATTGCAACATAATCCATTTAAAACCAAACGTATAAAACTGAAAATTAGATTATCACAGTAATAATGATATTAACAAGGATGCCATTAGTTAACTTAATTTCTATTTTGAGCTAATATAAAAAGATACGATAAAAAATTTAAATGAGCGATAATTTTTTGAAAAATTATATTTTGAATTTTATAATAATTGGGTACTTACTTTGTAATCATATTAACGCTGCTCCTTTAAGAGAAGGTAGTTATATAGAACTGTCTAATGAACAAGCTCCAATAATTTTACAAAGAGATAAACAACTCCATTTTTTGGCTGGTGCTGGCGTGTCAAAAGCGATATTTTTATCGACAGGCTCTATGATGTCTGGTTTTTTTATAGGCACAGCAGCTGGTGCAATAAAAGAACTCTTTGATAAACGAGGGGAAGGAGTGGCGGAAACTAATGATTTTATAGCCACGTCCTTTGGGGCCTTATTAATATTACTTATAAAATAGAGAATAGATCTAAATTAGGTTATGTAAGAAATGCAGGCTTTAAAATTATTAAAGCCTGCATCAATAAATTCAATCTTCTTCTGGTAACACTTGGTTTAATATAATTGCAATTAAAGCAGTGGGTAGTAATCCAGATACAGCCATTGTCTTAATGACACCTGGCAAATATTGAACCGCTGATTGCTCAAGATTTAAGCCTAATCCGACTGCGAGAGAGACAGCGATAATCATCATATTTCGACGGTTCATCTTCACTTCGCTCAGCATATTCATGCCAGCGGCGACTACCATTCCAAACATTACGATAACACCACCACCAAGCACAGGCATAGGCATTGATGCAACAATTGCTCCAATTTTAGGAAGTAAGCCACATGCAATAAGTATCAGGCCTGCGATTGTAACGACATGTCTACTCATAATACCGGTCATCCCAATAATTCCAACGTTTTGACTGAAAGAAGTATTAGGTAATCCACCAAAGACTGCAGCGACAGCAGTGCCCAATCCGTCAGCATAGGTAGCACCAGCGATTTCTTCGTCTGTTGCATCGCGTCCCGCACCAGCTTTGGTTGTTCCTGATGTATCACCTACTGTTTCAATAGCGGATACTATACAGATTAGCGTAACGGCAATTACAGCTCCTAGACTAAACTCAAATCCATATGGCATAAAATTTGGAATTGCTATCAAGCCAGCTTTTCCAACTCCAGCAAAGTTTACCATTCCAAAAAGCCAGGCGACTAAATATCCTGCAATCAATCCAATCAATAACGCAGCAGATGATACAAGACCTTTCCCCCAAAACTTGAGAATAAAAGAAACTACGATCACGCTACCGGCTACAGTCCAATGCATCAATGAGCCATAACTTGCTGCTTCCATTTGAAATTTTGCAGCACCACCGGCCGCATATTTTATTGCTACAGGTATGAGATACAAGCCAATAGTAAGAATTACTAATCCGCTCACCAAAGGTGGAAATAAAAATCGAATTTTTCCAATAATTGAGCCTAGGAAAAAATGTATAATACCACCGATTAAGCATGCAGTTAAAGCAACACCTAAACCTTGCGTTTTAGCAATCACAAATAAAACTGACACAAATGCAAAGCTAGTCCCTTGCATTATTGGAAGGCGCGATCCAACAGGACCAAAACCAATTGTTTGAAACAATGTTGCGATTCCTGCAAATAACATAGCCATTTGTATGAGGTAGATTTGTTCAGCTCCTCCAAATGCTAAGCCTGCTGCTCCTGCTATAATAATTGATGGCGTAACATTGGACGCAAACATTGCGAGGACATGTTGTATACCAAGTGGCACAGCTTGACCCAGTGGTGGGGTCGAAGCGGAGTCACTATAATTTTCTGTTAAAGACAATTTATTCTCCTTAGTTTTTACGTTTACGTAAACTGCTTATACGTAAAAAAACTTTATCAAGATAGAAAAATTTTTGGTTTAATGAAAAAGTTTGTAACAATCAGATTTCAATGAGCTAAATTGCGTTATACCATTTTTTTTAAATAGTCTGTTGGTAGTAGTGATTTTAATTACGCACAAAAAAATTAAGCTGCTTCTACATATCTGAACTCTCGGATTGCACCATTATCGAGAGCTGCGAGCGCATTTTGGTATGCTTCACTTGCGTAACCTTTTTCGGCAGCGTCCATACTTTCCCATTCGATTACAACTGTTCGGGTTTTCTGACCCTTTTCTTTTACCGCAACCGGAATACCGCGCGCTAAAAACTTGGCCCCAGCTGCTTGCATCGCAGGTCCGGCTAATGCCGCATAACTTGCAAGTTTGGCTTCATCTAAAATAGATGTGTATATTACTACCTGATAAATTTTTGACATTTTTTCTCCTATAATTTTTTCTTTAAATAATTTAATTTAAAATTTAAACTTCTACACACAATACCCGCAGATTTTATTACCATCAAGATCACGAGCATAGGCGTAATAGGTTTCATCACCCTCAATTCTCGTACCAGGCTTACCTTCATCAATTCCGCCATTAGCAACTGCCGTTGCGTGAAAATTATCGACTTCTTCTCTGGATCCTACTAGCATCGCTATCATAGTCCCATTTCCAAAAGTAGCATTCTCTCCATTAAAAGGTTTTGTTAAGTAAAATTCAATGTTCTCAGGAGAAGTTTTAGAACCATAGCCAATATAATCCGTATCTGTTAACCTTCGGGTCAAACCTAATGTATCAAGGACAGCATCATAAAATTTTGCGGAAGCATCTAAGTTGTTAGTACCAATCATCACATATCCTATCATATTTCTTCTCCAATTAAAGTTTTCTTTTCTTTTTATTGCTCATCTTCTTGTTCTTAAAAATTCATTTCACGCTGTTGCTTCCAACATGTATTTCAAGCGCGATTCAATTATTTGTTCAGCCTCAGCCATTATTCGGTCAATAAGCTCTTTGCATGTTGGGATATCATGAACTAAGCCGGCGACCATACCGCAGGACCAAGCTCCAATATCCATATCGCCATCTATCATGACCTTTGGATATACACCCGCTACATCTTCCAAAATATCTTCAAACTGTATTTCGGAACCTTTTTCTTTCTCTACTGCTAACACTCTTTCTACTGCTTTATTGTTTAGAACACGTTCAGTGTTTCTCAATGGTCGCATGATTAAGCGTGTATCTAATTCTGAAGCAGCCACAATTGCGTCTTTAACGCGTTGATGAATTGGAGCTTCAGTTGTGCACATAAAACGAGTTCCCATGTTCATACCGTCAGCACCCATGGCTATTGAAGCAACCAAGGAACGAGCGTCTGCTTGCCCTCCCGATGATACAAACGGTATTTCTAGTTCGTCTGCTGCTCTTGGTAATAAAATCATGTTTGGTATATCATCTTCTCCTGGATGTCCTCCACACTCAAAGCCGTCAACTGATACGGCATCGCATCCAATATCTTGCGCCTTTAAGGCGTGCCGAACAGATGTACATTTGTGAATTACTTTTATTCCAGCATCCTTTAAATATGGTAGAACCTGTACTGGGTTACGACCTGCTGTTTCCACAACTTTCACTCCACCCTCTATTATCGCTTTTACATAAGCTGGATAATCTGGAGCCGTTACTGTAGGTAGAAAAGTTAAATTAACAGCGAAAGGTTTTTCTGTCATATCATTACATTTGCTAATTTCATTTGCTAAGTCTTCCGGTGTTTTTTGAGTTAAACCTGTGATTGTCCCTAGTCCGCCTGCATTTGATACAGCTGCAGCAAGTTCGGCAAATCCAACGTAATGCATGCCTCCCTGAATTATTGGGTGTTCAATATTTAACATTTCAGTAATTTTTGTCTTCATTTTTTTTCCTTGTAGCAGTATTAGATATCCTCATAACATTAAAATAATTTATTCCATTGTTAGCACGACTTTACCTAATGATTTTCGTTCTTCTACACTTATAAGAGCCTTAGCCGCTTCTTTTAAAGAGAAATAAGCGGTAATCTTAGGTTTTATCTTTTTATTTTGGTACATGGTAAATAACTCTTTTAGATATTCTTGATGCTGTTTTGGATTACGCACCGTGAATGCTCCCCAAAAAACTCCAACAATTTGACAACTTTTTAACAATGCAAGGTTAAGAGGAATTTTTGGAATTCCAGCAGGAAATCCAACAACTAAGAACCGTCCACTCCAGGCCATAGCGCGAATGCAGGGCTCGGCGTAGTCACCACCAACAGCGTCATAAACAACATCTATGCCGTTTTTACCGGAAATCTTTTTAATATTTGCTGATAATTCTTTTTGCGCGTCTTTATTCATATTCTTTGGATAAATTATTGTATCATGGGCACCGATATCTTTGCAAAATTGAGCTTTTTCTTCAGATGATACTGCTGCAATTACTCTCACTCCAAGAGCTTTAGCAATTTCTATAGCGGCAACCCCAACACCCCCTGCAGCACCGAGAATTAGTAAAGTTTCTCCTGCTTTTATCGCAGCCCTATCTTTTAAAGCGTAATGAGAAGTTCCATAAGTGAATATAAAGCATGCTGCATCCTCAAACGGCATTTCGTCTG
>Ga0315330_10002480_pt1 | contig 12646 bp, 10 predicted proteins | sample M140m34915metaG_FD_203453 | JGI IMG/M metagenome (GOLD analysis project Ga0315330, IMG submission 203453) | Ammonia-oxidizing marine archaeal communities from Monterey Bay, California, United States - M1 40m 34915 | ecosystem: Environmental > Aquatic > Marine > Intertidal zone | place: USA... | reverse complement strand
GCGTGCGGTCGTTGCCGACGATCATGGTGATCAAAGAAGGTCAGCCGATTGATGGCTTTTCCGGAGCGCAGCCTGAGTCTGCCGTGCGCGAAATGCTGGATAAGCACTTGCCATCCCCTCAGGCGGGTGCCCTCGAAGAGGCTGAGCAATTGCTTACGGAGGGGGATGTGCCGGGCGCGTTGGCGCTTTATCGCAGTGTCTGGGAAGAATCCGGTAAAAAATTGGAGATGACCCTGACCTATGCGGGCGCACTGGTTACCGCTAGTCGACTCGACGAAGCCGAAACGCTATTACAAGACGTCCGGCTGGCTGATCAGGATGCCCGCTACGAGCAGCTGATCGCCCAGATTGAGCTTGGCCGCGAGGCGGCCCGCTCGCCCGAGGTCGAGGCGCTGGAGGCGGCAATAGCGGCCGATCCCGAGGATCACGCCACCCGAATTCAGCTCGCTATTCAATTGAGTCAGGTCGCGCAATACCGAGATGCACTGGAGCACTTGTTGACGGTGCTGCGCGCCGATCGTGACTTCAATAACGGCGAGGTCAGAAAGGTCTTTCTCGACACGCTGGCCACAATCGGCAAGGGTGATCCGCTCGCCGCGGAATACCAGCGCAAACTGTTTTCATTGATGTACTGAATAGCAATGATTTTGAGCCGCAGATAGGGTTGCAATACGCCCTCAACTTGCCTACATTCCCTTTATTCAGAAAACATACTCAAAATTCAAAACTCTGTCCGATTAACCCATGCGTCGGGCACATTCTGCCGAGAGGTGAACCATGGATACCGCATATTCCAACGAAGATTTGGCTTTTCGCGACGAGGTTCGCGGATTTTTTGAGAAAGCGTATACGCCTGAGCTGCGGGCACGAATGCGCTCCAACCATAAGGAAGGCGCTGAGGAATGGCAGCGCAAGCTTTATGAAAAGGGTTGGGTTGCGCCTAATTGGCCGGCCGAGTTCGGCGGGACAGGCTGGACAGCCACGCAGAAGTACATCTATGAAACCGAGCGCTCTTTGGCGGGCGTCCCCAATGTGATTCCTTTTGGCCTTGTCATGGTGGCCAACGTCATCATGGCCTACGGCACCGATGAGCAAAAAGAATATTTCTTGCCACGCATCCTAAAGAGCGAAGACTGGTGGTGTCAGGGTTATTCGGAGCCGGGTTCCGGTTCAGACCTGGCGAGCCTGAAGACCAAAGCCGAGCGCGATGGCGATGATTTTATTATCAACGGCGCCAAGATCTGGACAACCTATGCCCAGTACGCGGATTGGATCTTTTGCCTAGTACGCACCGATAACTCAGGTAAAAAGCAGGAAGGTATTACTTTCATCCTGATCGATATGAAGAGTGAAGGCATTAAGGTCAATCCGATTATCTCGATCGATAACCACCACAGTTTGAATGAAGTCGAATTCAGCAATGTCCGCGTGCCGGCCAAGAACGTGGTGGGTGAGATCGGCAAGGGCTGGACGGTGGCCAAGGCGCTGCTGGCTCACGAGCGCACGGGTATTGCCGGCGTGGCCGACGTGAAGCGCGCAGTGCGCGTGATCAAGGAAGTGGCCGCCAAGGAAGAAAACGGGGGACAGCGCCTTTTGGACGACCCCGGTTTTCAGCAGCGTTTGGCGGATATCGAGGTGGAGTTGATGGCGCTCGAGTTCACCGAGCTGCGGACCCTGGCGACTCAGGCTGCGGGTGGATTCCCCGGGCCAGAGTCATCGCTCCTGAAGATCAAAGGCACAGAGCTCCAGCAGGCGACTCAGGAGATGCTGATGGAGATCGCTGCGTATTATCAAGGCGTGCTGCCTGTCGATCTGGATCCCGACGCGCTGGGTCACGAGTTTGCGACCGATGCGCGTCTCTCGTACATGTACGGGCGAGCGGCGACCATTTATGGCGGCTCCAACGAGGTGCAGAAAAACATCATCGCCAAGTACGTACTCGGTCTTGAGTAAGGGGATCACTGACAATGAATTTTGATTTTTCAGAAGAACAGCAAATGGTCCGCGATTCGATCGCGCGTTTTGTCCAAGATGACTATGACTGGGATACCCGCAAAGCGATCGTCGCTTCGGATCACGGCATAAGTCGCGACAACTGGAAGCTCTTCGCGGAGCTGGGTTGGCTGTCCATTCCCTTTGCCGAAGAGCACGGTGGGTTCGGGGGCAACATCGTCGACCTGTCGGTGGTGATGGAAGAGCTGGGTAAGGGCCTCGTTGTAGAGCCCTTTTTCCCTACCGTCGTGCTATTTGGCGGGCTGGTCAAGCGAGCCGGTAGTGAAGCGCAGCGGGCGGAGTGGTTGCCTCGTATTATCGGTGGCGAAGTGCTGGGCGCTTTCGCCTATGTGGAGCGCCAAAGCCGATTTGCGCTGCACGACTGCCAAACGACCGCGACGCGATCCGGCGACGGCTTTGTCCTCAATGGCGAAAAGGTCGTGGTATTTAATGGCGAACAGGCTGATCACCTCGTTGTACTCGCACGCACCTCCGGTGAGCAGTCGGATCGTGACGGACTGTCATTGTTGATGGTTGATGCGAATGCGCCAGGCGTCGACAAGATGAGCTATGCCATGATGGACGGACAGCGGGTGGCGAATATTACGTTCAGCGATGTCGCGTTATCCGCCGACGCCTTGTTGGGTGAGGAGGGCGGTGCGCTGCCCGTCGTCGATGCTATGACGGATGAGGCCATCATTGCGCTGGCTGCCGAGGCGGTGGGCATCATGGCGGTGCTGAATGCCAAGACACTCGAGTACACCAAGACCCGCGAGCAGTTTGGTACTGCCATCGGTTCTTACCAAGCCCTTCAGCACCGCATGGTCGATACGATGATGGCCTACGAGCAGAGCAAGTCGTTGCTGTTTAAGGCGCTGTGCGAGTACAAGCAGGATCCTGCGACGGCTGCCGAGACCATCCACGCCCTCAAAGTCCTGATTGATCGAAATGGCAAGCACATATTTGGTGAGGCTATTCAGCTGCATGGTGGTATGGGCATGACGGACGAGCTGGATATTGGCCACTACGCCAAACGTCTCATGATGATCAACACAACCTTTGGTGATGGTACCTACCATCGCAACCGTTTCATCGAGACGGCGTTCGCTGCCTGACCATGGAGCTACGCGATAAGGTCGTTGTGGTAACGGGTGGTGCCAGTGGGATTGGCACCGGCCTCTGTAGACGGTTCAGGGAGGAAGGGGTTCGCGGCCTGGTTATCGCTGACCTCAATGGCGATGTCGCGGCAGATCTTGCAGCAGAGGTGGGTGGTAAAAGCTACGCGCTGGATGTCAGGGATGAAGCTGCGCTCGCGGCCATGGTGGCCGAGACCGAAGCAGAGTTTGGCCAAATAGATCTGTTTTGTTCCAACGCGGGCATCCTGAATCTCGACGACGGAAATTTCTGGGCCACTTCCAGTCCCAATGAGATCTGGCAGCGCAATTGGGAAGTTCACGTGATGGCGCATATTTATGCGGCGCGTGCTTGCCTGCCCGACATGATCCGACGCGGCGAAGGGTATTTTCTCCATACCGTGTCTGCCGCCGGCTTACTGACTCAGCCTTATACCGCCGCCTACGCTACGACCAAGCACGCCGCCATTGGGTTTGCTGAATCACTGGCCATTACTCACGGTGATGATGGCGTCAAGGTGAGCTGCCTTTGCCCGCAGGCGGTCGATACCGCGATGCTGGGCGGTACAGATGGCGGTGCGGCGGGCCTGGACGGGATACTCAGTCCAGCGCAGGTTGCTGAGGTCGTCGTTCAAGGGTTGCGCGAGGAATCCTTTTTGATTCTGCCTCATGAGCAGGTCGAGCAGTACCATCGCAATAAAGGGCAAGACTACAACCGCTGGATTGGCGGGATGCGGAAATTGCGCCGGAGCATGCGCCCACCTACACTGCCCTGACGCTTTCCCAAGGGTTCTCAGTGGACAAACAACAGCGCTTCGCCCGTGTTGTCTTGAACGGCTTCTACGCCTATTTCGCGGAGTTTGAAAATATCACTTTGGCAGCGCGCACCCGCTTTGAGCAGGCGGAGTGGGCGAGCATGCAGGATATCTCCAGTCAGCGGATTGATATTTATAAAGAAACCGTGATGCATACGCTCGGTGTTGCCCGCCAAATTGCCGGTGAGCAAATCGAGGATCTCAGCTTTTGGGCGGGTACTCGCAGCTTGTACGCGGGATTGGTTCAGGGCATGACCAATTTCGAGATCGCCGAGACCTTTTACAACTCTATTTTCAATTCCCATTTTGGCCATCGCTCGATTCGCAACGACTATGCCTTCGTATTTTCTCCACAGGGCGATGTGCCGCCGGTCGACATGGGACGGGTCGTCAATCACTACCGGGTGGGCGACAACCTGGCGCAGGCTTTCACGCAATTGCTTGAGGACTACGCCTTCAACATTCCCTATGAGGATCTAGGCAGGGACGTCACCAGCATTGTCGGCGCCATCGATCGCCATCTGGCTACTCGCTTTGACATGAGTCAACCAGATCTTGAGCTGCAAGTGCTGGAGCATCACTTCTTTCGGAATAAGGCAAGTTATATCGTTGGTCGGCTGTATGCGGCGGGCGAGCAAATGCCGTTCGTCTTGCCACTGCTGCACAACGATTCGCAAACGAATCCTGCCGCCTATGTCGATGCCTTCCTGTTTGGTCCGGATCAGGTGAGTCTGTTATTTTCCTTTACGCGAAGTTATTTCATGGTGGACGCGTCGATTCCGTCCCAGTACGTGCTGTTTTTGCAGCAGCTGATGCCAAAGAAGGAGATTTCCGAGATCTACAGTGCGATTGGTCACTTTCGCCACGGTAAGACCTATTTTTACCGCACCTCGACTCGGCACATTCGATCTACGGAAGACCAGTTCATTGTGGCGCCCGGCATAAAGGGCATGGTGATGGCCGTGTTCACGCTGCCGTCTTACGAATACGTTTTCAAAATTATTAAAGACCGCTTTACGCCGCCTAAAGAAGTGACCCACCAGATTGTCAAAGACAAATATCATCTGGTGAAGCGCTGGGATCGCGCGGGGCGTATGGCCGACACTCAAGAGTTCAATAATCTGGTGTTTGACGCCAGTCGCTTTTCTGACGAGCTCATGGCCGAGCTCTCCGCAACGTGTCCATCGCAGCTGAGGATTAATGGTCGCGCGCTCATCATCAAGCACTGTTACGTCGAACGGCGGATGAATCCGCTGAACCTCTATTTGCAGGATGCGACCGACGACGAAGTGAACGAGGTGATGAATGATTACGGCAACGCCATTAAAGAACTGGCGGCGGCCAATATTTTTCCGGGCGACATGCTTTTGAAAAACTTTGGCGTGACCCGGCACGGCAGGGTCGTATTTTACGATTACGACGAGATTGAACCGCTACTCGACTGCCAGTTTCGCCGGATTCCACCCCCCCGTGACGAGATGGATGAGATGTCTGACCAGCCGTGGTATTCGGTGGGCCCTAAAGATATCTTTCCCGAGGAGTTCCGGCTCTTCTTCTCCGGCAACGCGAGGGCCAGGGCCGCATTTGACGCCCAGCACGCGGACCTTTACGACGCGGACTTCTGGATTGGTTTGCAAGATAAGTTGCGCAGCGGCTTTGTGGAAGACTTTTACCCCTACCCACGGCGAGTGCGATTCTCGCGAAGACAGGAGCTTGCCTGACGATGGCATCCCTTTATCTTATTCGACACGGTCAAGCCTCATTCGGCAGCGCTAACTATGATCAGCTGTCGCCGTTGGGACAGCGGCAGGCGGATATATCCGGTCAATTCTTCGCTGAGACAGGGCTACATTTCGCTCAGGCAGCGAGCGGTGACTTGTCGCGTCAGCGCGAGACCGGGGAGCGCGTGCTCGCCAGTCAGCCGGAGCCGGCGACACTGCGAGTCGATCCCCGCTTGAACGAGGTCGACAACGAGGGCCAGATAGCGGCGTTATTGCCGATTCTTTGCGAGCGGGACAGCGCCTTCGCAGACCGGGTGAAAGCCGGCAGGAGCGACAGCAAGCAGTATCAGAAGGTGATTCAGGCTGTGTTCAATGCCTGGGTGTCACCCGACTGCCCCGATTTGTCGGGAACGGCGTCATGGCCTGATTATCTCGCGGGCGTAACCGGAGCGTTACGCGATGCCATGGAGCGCGCAGCGGGGGGCAGCGATACGGCGATTTTCACCTCGGGCGGAACGATTGCTACTGCCGTGAGCTGGGTACTCGGTGTGCCTCACAACCAGATTTACGGATTTTACGAGCCGGTCTTTAATTGCTCTATTACGCGATTGATTTTTTCCCGCGGCAGAGTCTCTCTCTCGAATTTCAACGACACGGCGCATTTGCAGCTACTGAGCCAGCAGCTGGGTGAAGCCTTGGTGACCTACCGGTGATGCCAGACTGATGACGGATATCTGGCTAGTGCGTCACGGTGAGGCCGCAGCGGGTTTTGATCAGGATACGGACCCTGCCCTATCGGCACTCGGGCGCGAACAAGCCGCGCAGAGTGCCGAGCATCTGCTGCGACACGTTCCGGATCGCGCCGCACTGCTGAGCAGTCCCAAATTACGGGCGATGCAGACGGGAGAGCCCTTTGCCCACGCACGAGCAAAGGCGTTGGAAGTCGATAAGCGATTTGTTGAGCTCCCCTCACCAGACTTACTGGCTGCGCGTAAAGTCTGGATACAGGAGGTGCTGCAGGGTCATTGGAGCGAGCTGCCAGAATCTGTTCGCCTATGGCGTGAGGAGATCGACGCGGCCCTTTTATCGTGCACCTCGCCAACAGTCATCTTCACTCACTTTCTGGTCATCAATGCCGTGGCGGCGCGAATGAGCGGTGAAGACACGGTGCTCCAGTGTTTGCCCGCGAACGGATCAGTGCATCATCTGCGCGTCGAGGGTCAGGCCTGGCGCTGGATTTCCCGGGGCGACATGCTCGAGAGCGTGGTCAACTAGTCCCGCTTAATTCGCATGAGTGACTCCTGAGCGGTGGAGGCGAGTAGCGTACCGTTCTGCGACCAGAGAAAACCGCGACTGAAGCCTCGCCCGCCACCTGCCCGCGGGGTGTCGCAGTCATAGAGCACCCAGTCATCTATTTTACCCGGATGGTGAAACCACACCGCATGATCGAGGCTGGCAGCCATGAAATGCTTGATCGGGTTGGCGTAGGGGTGTGGATAGAACACCGTGCTCAGCAGTGAGTAGTCGGAAATCATTACCAGCGCGGCCTGGTGCACGGCTTTGTCCTCAGGCAGCGGACCGATGGCGCGAAACCATGATTGCCCTACCGGGGCTTGCTCTTCTGCCAGATACTGCGTCACCCGTTGTCGCTCGATCTGGTACAGGTCAATCAGGTTGGGTTCGCCGGGCTTAGTGGTGAATCCGCGAAAGCCCGACATGTCATCCGCTTCGGGTCTCGGCGCGGTGACCTCGGGCATGGGGAGGCAGTGGCTCACCCCCTCTTCCTCCCGGTGATAGCTGATCGAGGTGTTAAAGATCGCCTCGCCCTTCTGGCGTGCGACTACCCGCCGGGTGGAGAAAGAGCGTCCGTCGCGAATAGGATCGACCTCAAAGTCGATTTCCGTCGCCGGGTCACCTGCGCGGAGAAAATACGCGTGGAGACTGTGAGCGCTCAGCTCATCACCCACCGTTTGATTCGCCGCCATTAGACATTGCGCCACCACCTGGCCTCCGAAGAGGCGCTGCTGAGGCATCAGACTCTCGCCAATAAAAGTGAGCTCCGCGGTTTGGCGCGGCGTAATCTGCTCAAGCACTTCGGTAAAACAGCTCACAGGGCGTCCTTATGAAGAGGGGCGGGGCGGGGCCAGCCCGCAGAAAAATACTGAAAAATAGTCACCACCACTTTGCTCGACGGGCGCAGTTTGCTGCCAGGTGTCGAGATCCATGGCCGCGTTCAGTGCGCCGGTAAGCAGCTGAACCACGATAGCGGCAGGAATGTCTCGAAACTGCCCGTCGGCGATCGCCTGCTTGACGTAAGTCTCAAGTGTGGCATGGACCGCTGCCAATCGGGCCAGAAGGCGCTGCCGAACAGCGGGTGGTAGTGCGGTGATGGAATTAAAGTGCACCAGTGGCCCCTGATCTGAGTTTTGCAGCGCAAAGATTTGCCGGCATGCCGTATGCAGTTTGGCGGCGGGTGCCGCATCCACTTGTTCGATGCCCCCCACAACCCGCTCCAGTTGATCCAGGGTGTAGTCATAGCACTGTGTGAGTAGCGCCTCTTTGTTGGCGAAGTGATAGTAAAAAGCACCCTTGGAGACTTGTAACTGTTCGGCAATCTCATCGAGCGACGTACCGCTAAAGCCCTTTTGATTGAAGCAACGGGTGCCGGCCTTGAGAAAAGCTTGTTGTTTCAGTCGGTTCAGCGCCTCACGATCAAAGGCCTCATCGTCGGTGGTGAGCGCCACTGCGCCCGCAGCGTCGAGCGCCATGTGTTGCTCGGGTGACGACAGCAAGCCATGGGTGAACAGATCGCGTAGCACCCCGATGACGTCTCTGGCCTCCTCACGAGGCATTTCATAGAGCCAGTAAAAGGACCAGTCCAGTGCCCCAACCATCGCCCGCATCGTGATCACGGGATTGCACTGGCGGATCTGGCCCGCTTCAATCCCACGGTTGAGCAGGTCAATCAATCGTCTCAGGAGCTCCCGGTACTGTTCCTCGAGGGCAAGGCGGTGTTCATCCTTGAGTGAAGCGATTTCAAGCGGTGCCGCGTAAAAATCACCCTCGCCGTCGAGAGAGCGGAGCGTCGTAGCGATCTGGCTTTCCAGAAACACCACCAGGGATTCAATGGGCGCGTTGTGTTCCGCTTCGGCCCTATCCAGCTGTGCGCTGGCCTGGCGCATGTTCGCGTCATAACATTGATAAATCAGGTCTTCCTTGGTGGCGACGTAGTAATAAAGACTCGTTTTGGTGAGTCCCAGTCGGCTGGCGACGTCAGCCAAAGTGGTGGATCTAGCCCCCTTGGTATTGAACAGTTTCGCGGCACAGGAAAGCACTGCGGCACGCTTCGTCTCGCGCTGCAGGCCACGACTGAAGGGGGAGCGATGTGCTGGGGCAGGGGTATCCAAAACGTCTTCGGGCAACACAACCCCTGGGGGGGCATTCTCAAAATTCGATAATTTGAACTTTAAGTATTTTTACTGAACCTGTCCATGTTTATCGAGGATCGACCTCGCGCCATTGAGGGTTCAGCGGATGGGCAAGGTGTGCTGGCCCGGCGCAATCTAAGCGATTATCGGGATATCTGGGCGTCGCCGATGGCTTATGCCACACTCCGCCTCCGAACCCATCAATAAGGACGACTTTGTGTCCGACACCATCTCTTTCGTGCAAGAGCGGGGGATTGCCACGCTCACGTTTGATAATCCGGCGCGCCGCAATGCGCTGGGGGCGGCCGAGCTCGACGCCATGGAGGCGGCGCTAGGTGCGTTATCGACTGAGACGCGCGCCCTGATCATTACCTCGTCGGATGATCGGATTTTCTGTGCCGGTGCCGACCTATCACAGATTTTGGAAGGGTCCCTGAGCGGAGATCGTTTCCAGTCGGTAACGAATCAAATCGCAGCCTTACCTGTCCCCACGATTGCCGTACTCACGGGTCATGTCTTCGGTGGTGGTGCCGAGTTAGCGCTGAGCTGCGATTTTCGTCTCGCACGCGAGGAGATCATATTGCGGATACCCGCCGCGGCGATTGGGCTGTGCTATCCGGTAGAGGGGATTGAACGTCTGACCCGGCGCCTCGGACCGTCGTTGGCCCGACGTGTGTTGGTGGCTGCCGAGACGTTCACCGCCGAACAGATGCTGTCCCTGCGGCTTGTTGACGCCGTGCATCCCGCTGCAGCACTTCGCGAGGCGGCGCTTGATTATGCGGCGTCGCTACTGGCGCTGGCGCCGATGGCGGTGACCAGTATGCTTGAAATCATTCGAGAGCTTGAGGCCGGTGCGCTGGATCGAGACCATGCCGGAGCGCTGGCCCAGGCCTGCACCGACTCGGAGGACGTTCAGGAAGGCATTACGGCGCAGCGTGAAAAAAGAGCGCCAGTGTTCAGAAACCAGTGATCCGACTGCTTGTGAAATGACTATGCTAGGGTGACCAAAGATTTGCGCTTTCCATAACTTATGTCCATAGCCCAGCAAAAGCTCGAGCAGATTCGCGCTCAGGTCCAGTCTCACCTTGATGGCCGGCAGACGGCGGCCCTGACCGATGCCCGCAGAGAGGCGCTCGAAGCCACCATTCGAGGACACCTCAACGCCCACAACGCCGTGATCGTGGCGCATTACTATACGGCGCCCGAGATTCAGGCGTTGGCGGAGGCGACGGGTGGTTGCGTCTCGGATTCATTAGAGATGGCAAGGTTTGGGCGCGATCATCCGGCGGAGACGTTGATTGTTGCCGGGGTCAGGTTCATGGGGGAAACCGCCAAAATACTGACGCCGGGCAAGCGGGTCTTAATGCCCACTTTGGAAGCCACGTGCTCCCTTGATGAGGGGTGCCCCAGCGACGCCTTCGCCGCCTTCTGCGATGCCCATCCAGAGCGTGAGGTGGTGGTGTACGCGAATACCTCCGCCGCCGTGAAAGCAAGAGCGGATTGGGTCGTGACGTCCAGCATCGCTCTCGATGTGGCAGAGCATCTTGCAGAGCAGGGTAAAGGCATTATTTGGGCGCCGGATCGGCACTTGGGAGATTATGTGCGGCGTGAGTCGGGTGCGGATGTGCTCCTGTGGGATGGCGCTTGTATCGTCCATGAGGAATTCAAAGCCCGGGGTATTCGCGATCTTAAACAGGTGCATCCGGACGCCGCGGTGCTCGTGCATCCCGAATCGCCCGCGAGCGTTATTGAGCTGGCGGATCACGTCGGTTCCACGACACAAATTATCCGCGCGGCCTGTGAATTGCCTCAGAAAACCTTCATCGTGGCAACGGATCAGGGGATTTTCTACAAGCTTCAGCAAGCGGCCCCCGACAAGACCTTCATCATCGCGCCTACTGCGGGGCAGGGAGCCACCTGCCGCAGCTGCGCCAATTGCCCCTGGATGGCGATGAATGACCTGGAAGCCATGGCGGCGGTTTTTGACCGTGACGATAATGAAATTCAGGTGCCCGAGGTGTTGGCAGCCGAGGCGATGAAGCCACTGGAGCGCATGCTGGCGTTTGCCGAAACACTCAATCCCTGATTAGCAGCTGCCGTGACGGGTTTTAACCCGGATCCATTGCGGTCCGCATGTCCTGAATATCACTCAACCGTTCGTTGATGAGCGAAGAGACTGTGAAGTCACGCCCGACCAATTCGAGGGCATAGGTCAGCTGACGCTCTGCGGCGTCCAGTGCGTTCACCGAAATGAAGTATTCGGCGCGCGATCGATGCAGACCGATGATATTGCCCGCTAGACCCTGAACCTCAGCCAGCAAATACCACAGTCCCGGGTCGTTACTCACCCTCCGAGATTGCTCTATCAGCACGGCCTCGGCGAGATGGGGTGAGCCCGCCTGATGCAGCGCATTGGCATAGGACATCGTGAGCGGATGGTTCCCCGGTGACAGCTCCAGACGTCGCGCCAGCGTCGCGACGGCGCGCGTGGTATTGCCTCGAGCCACATCGATTTCGGCATCTGCGATCACGTATTCAATGCGATCGCTGTCATCCGACCAGATGCTGTCCAGGGTGAGAGCAGCCTCATCCGCTCGGCCCGCAGCGGTCAGCGCCAGAACCAACCCATAGCGGGTGGCCTCCTGTGAGAGCGACTGCCCTTCCGCGGCTGACCGGAATATCGCCACCGCTTCTTCGGGCGTCGGTGCGGCCTGCACGGCGACCCTCGCGCGCATCAGCTGATAGTCCAGACTGACCGAGCGAATCCGTTTTGGATATTGCATTGCGCGGGTGCGGGTATCGGAGATGCGCTTCTCCGACAGTGGGTGAGTGCGGAGGAATTCGGGCACCCGGTCACTCTGGCTATACCGCGTTGCGGCATACATGCGCTCAAACATCTGCGGTGCGGCATAGGGATCCATACCCGCGTTATAGAGGGTCCGTAGCCCCACTCGGTCAGCCTCTGCCTCGTTGGCGCGGCTGTAGCGGAGCTGGGCATCCTGAGCCAGACCCTGCGCGGCGGACATAGCGGCCAGCCCGGCATCGGTTCCCACCGTCGCGGCCAGCAGCACGCCGGCCAAGAGTCCGGCCAACTGCATCGGCCCCTGTTCCTGCGCCAACTCCATGCGCCGCGAGAAATGGCGTTGACTCAGGTGCGCGATTTCGTGCGCCATGACGGTGGCAAATTCGTCTTCGGTCTGGGCATATTGGAACAGACCACTGTGCACACCGATGACCCCCCCGGGCACGGCGAACGCATTGATGGTGGGATTGTCGACGATCACCAGCTCAATCCGACGGTCCTGCAGCTCACTGTGTTGTGCCAACTCAAAGACCAGATTTTCAAGGTAGCTGTGCAGCAGCGGGTCGTTCATTAGTGGCGCCTGACCCCGAAAGCTTCGCAGCCACATGCGCCCCAACTGGTACTCGTAATCCGCGGAAAACAGACTCGTGCTCGATTCGCCCAGATTCGGGATCTTGAGGTCCTCGGTGACGGCCCAGAGCGAGGGGGGTAACGCGAGGCAACAAGCCAACAGGAGTGGCCTAAGTGGCCGAGA
>Ga0315330_10002476_pt1 | contig 12667 bp, 9 predicted proteins | sample M140m34915metaG_FD_203453 | JGI IMG/M metagenome (GOLD analysis project Ga0315330, IMG submission 203453) | Ammonia-oxidizing marine archaeal communities from Monterey Bay, California, United States - M1 40m 34915 | ecosystem: Environmental > Aquatic > Marine > Intertidal zone | place: USA... | reverse complement strand
TGGTAGGCCAGGATGCTTGAATATGATCTATATTATCAAAAAATAGTCTAGATACAGCAACATGTCTTAGATATTCTTGAGGCCTTACTTCCAACTGAATCTTATTATTTCCTTTGTTTCTTTTGCCGAAAACATTATTCTCTAACTGAACAGGCCAAGAAATGAATGAAGTAAAACCATTATATCCATTTTGAATAGCTTTATCTTGAGATTGGCGAATTTTATCCATATGTAAAACTCTATGACTATTATTTTCACCAAAACCTATGACATTGGTTGCTGAGGTAACTAAACCTAATGATTGCGCCTCTTCCATAATCCTTAACCAATTTTCTGAACCACCTTTCTTTGGAGAAATATCGAGTCTGACGTCATCAACTAACATTTCAGCACCACCCCCAGGTAGTCCGTGTAAGCCTACATTTTTCATTTCCTCAAGTACTTCTAATGTATCTAAGCCACATACATCTGCTATTCCTTCTATTTCGATAGGAGAAAAACAATCTAAAGCTATAGTAGGGTGTTTAATTCTAATTAATTTTATTAAATCGAGATACCATTCCAAATCTAGATCAGGATTTACGCCTCCTTGCATTAATATTCGAGAGCCTCCGATTTTTTCTAGTTCAGAAATTCGAGCACTAATTTGATCAAATGTTTGTGTATAAGTCTCAGAATGACCTGGTGGCCTATAAAAAGAACAGAATTGGCAATTTATTGTACAAACATTTGTATAATTAATATTCCTATCGACAAGATATGTTATTTTATTTCCTGGTACCTGTTTCTTTCTACGAAATAAAGCAGCATCCATTAAATCATTGATATCAGCTTCATTATAGATTATTGTCGCTTCTTCGACAGAAAGTCTTTGGGGATTATTAGAAGTTTGTTTTTGTAGAATTCTCTGCCATCTTTCCATAGAGTCACCTCCTCTGAATTATCTTTTCTATTTCATCCACTGACTTGGGACAAGAAGATGTCAATACTATCGGCCCATCTTTCGTAATAAGGACATCGTCTTCTATTCTAACTCCTATTCCAGCATATTTAGAAGGAACTTCAATATCAGTACGCCATTCAGCAAAATATAAACCCGGCTCAACAGTTAGAATCATGCCTTCCTCTAATTTTCTTCCATGAACTTCATCATTAGGAGAAATTACACCAACGTCATGTACATCGAGACCTAATGAATGACTAGTGCCGTGCATAAAGAAATCTCGAAATGGGCCATCAAAATTATCTCCTAAAGCATCATCCAAACTACAATTAATAATTCCAAGTTCTATCAAACCTTTTGCTAATACTTTAGAAGCAGCATGATGAGATGCTTTCCAGGGCGCTCCAACTTTACACGCATTAATTCCTGCTAACTCTGCTTCCAAAACCAATTCATAAATCTCACGTTGTGCTTCAGAGAAAATACCATTTATAGGCCATGTTCGAGTTATGTCAGAAGCATAGCCTTCTACTTCACAGCCTGCATCAATTAATACTAAATCACCATCATTTATTGGTGAATCATTTGAATTATAATGTAGAATTGTTGCATTGGAACCGCTTCCTACTATTGATCCATAACTACATCTACTTTTATTTGAAATAAAATGCTCTTCTATTATTGCCTGTATATTCCATTCTCCATCTCCTAATTTGGATTTTGACATAGCATTAACATGTGCCTGAGATGCTATATCTGATGCCTTTTGCATTATTTCTATTTCTTTTTCTGATTTAATTAACCTCATCTCATCTATGATATATGATGGATCCCCAATTGTAACTGGACCTTTACCTTCTACGTTCCTTTTTCTTGATTTTTTAGTTAATGAAACATTAACAAGATCATCTAATTTATCGTTTAATCCTTGAATAATAAATACGTTTTTTGATTTGAGTAATATTTCTTTTATTTTTTCAATACTATTTTCTATTGAGTAAGCATTTTCCACAGGCCAATTTTTCATAGCATTGTCAACACCTATTCTGCGTCCTTCCCATATCTCAGCTAAGTTGTCATTTGGCTGAACAAAAATAGAAGTATTCCATGATCCAGAACTATTATTACTAACAAAAATTGCATCAGGATACTGCCATCCACACAAATATAACATGTAAGAATTAGCCCTGTAAGGAAAATTTGTATCATTTGATCTCTTAGCAAATGGACTACTGGGGATGATTACAATGCTATCATTAGGAAGTTGTGAATGAAATTTTTTTTGACGAGAAAGATATTCTTCTATGCTAAATGGCAACATTGATACATCAACCACAAACATATCTGATATACTCCCATTAATAGGTGTATTCATAAAAAATATATACAAAAATTACCATTTAGGAATTTTCTCATCCATGATATTATATCTTTTATAAAATGCATAGGAAATAAAAATTATTGAGAATAATAAAAGAGTGAGTGAAAAATAAGCCCCTTCTCTAGAAGATTCAGATTTAATGTTTATAGATATCTGTGAAATTAAATTATCATTATCAGTAACTTCTAATGATAGAATAAATTCATCTTCACTAATAGAATCGGGCCAAGAGAAAGTCCTTTTACATCCTTCATAAAAAGGCACATTATTGACTTTCCATATACAATCTAATGATAAAATATCATTTTCAGTATCCGATGATTCTGATGCATCTAAGTCTATTTCTTGATTGGGAAGTAAAATTAATGAGTCCCCATCAAATATCTCTATATCATCAACAGATAATTTCGCTATAGGTGCCATATTAGTTATGGAAAAATCTACTGAAGAAGAATTACTAAGGCCACATTCATCAGTAACAGTAAGAATTAATGAATAATTACCAGCGTTGAGACTATCAATTAAGAATGTCCTTTGATCGTCACCAGAAGAGACATTGATTACCTCTAAGTGGAACTTATTATCATTTAAATTGGGCATAAATTGACTTAAAACCCAAACAAAATTTAATTTCGAACGACCGAAAAAGGGATCTGAAGATACACTGCCATCAAATAGAATTGGTGAAAAACCTTCTAATAACTTTAAATTATCTCGAGTTTGGATTGTTGATATTGGCTCGTTATTATCAATTTGTATGAATATACAAAAAAATTCAGAATTTAATGAATTAGAATTGTGAAAAGTATTAGCCCACAAATATAATGAGTAAAAGCCATCATCAAAATTGGAGATATCCAATTCGTTTTCAAATGAAAATTGACTTATCGAATAGGGTTGGGTTTCGATAGGATTTGTTAGAATAACAGAAGAATCTAATTTGCATGATGAAGCTTGAGAGTTGGTTTTAACAACATTCCAATAGAGATTGGGCAAAAAACCATCATATGACCAAGCATTACCTGAAAAATATATTTTATCTGAAAATAGATTATTAAGGTTATCATTAATAATTAAAGCCGGTTTAAGAATTTCATTGTCAAGAGAAAAAAATATTGGTTTAGTGATTATTTGAGGTGATGTAGATTCCAAAATAACTGTCAAATAACATGTGCATGAACTTGGATAAGATAAGAAATCTAGAAAAATTTGCCATTGATAAGTAGGATTTTGAAAATTATTTGATTCTGAATTTAAAGAAAGTTGGCCAGAATCATAAATAATATCCAAGTATTCTAATTTCCATGAAATGGTAATTGAATTTTGATTTGAAGTAGCATACCCATAAATTATAGTAGAATTATTTACATTAAGGAGGTAATCAGAATCAAAGTTAATACTTTGATAATAATTATTTTCTTGAGCATTTACATTATTAAGAATAGGATTTAAAGAATTAAGAAATAGTAAAATTAAGATTAATCTTATGTATTTCATGATTTTTTGGCCGTTACCCATATTAATTAAACCAATGCATTGATGATTACATCATCTATCTGAAATTTGCATTCTCCATGATAAATCATCAAGCCATAATGAAAGAGAATCCTTGGAAATGAATTCCTTAGATGCGGCAGCCGATAATATGCAATCACAGGCTGCTGAGGCCAGAGTAACGGATTCTAGAAGAGAAAGTCCGTTACCCAGAGAAATTGCCAAAGCAGCTGCAGCTGCATCGTGAAGACCTATTTGCTGTTCTGGCGAAGTAGCATTACAAGGGAAATAGATATCATCATTATCTTTGGCATAAAGAGTCATACCTTCTATCCCTCCAAGAACTAGAAGAGAGCCCCATCCATAATTTTCAATTAAATGATGAGCAGTTTCTTTACTATCTTTAAGATCTAAACGACGTTGGAGTAATGCCAAACCTCTAATCTCAAACAACACTATTGTGGCGCCCCTACTTTTCTCTAGACCTGTTAACTTAGGATCTAAAATGATTGGGATTCCTTTACTTTTTGCTTTATCGATCAATTTTATAGCTCCTTCAGAGGAAACAACGCCTTTATCATAGTCTGAAATAACTAATACACAACTTTCCTCAAGCGACTTCAATGCTTCAGAAACTAGGCTTGAACTAATTTCTGGAGACAGAGGATTTAGAGATCCTCTATCTGCTTGTAATAAAATTTGACTATTTTTTAACAGACTTTCACGACTTCCATAAAATCTGATCTTAGTTAGAGTTTTGTGATTATCGATTTTAATAATATTTGATATATCTACTCCAGTATCAGAAAGTTTACTTAATATCGACGAACCTTCTGAGTCTTTACCGACACACGAAAAAAAGTCCACAGGCATTCCAAGAGAATTCAAACTGAGTGCAATATGAGCAGCAGCACCAGGAGATTCTTCTGAATCAGTAATTTTTAGCACTGGCACAGGTGCCGTAGAAGTAAGATTATTCGCAAAGCCATGATGATATCTGTCTAACATGATATCGCCAATCAAAGTTACTCGAGAATGATTGGTATTATCAAGTAAATTACCTAATTTTTTTAGTGTTTTAGATTTTAGATTATCGTCCGCATCCATTATTGTCAGATGTGCGTTGAAGTCATTACCAAAGATATTTGCGGAAACCGACGGTATGAAATCATGAACATATACCGGAAATCATGAACTCGGAGAGGGGAGGTTGGGAATATAGAGGTTCAGCATCTAACCGTTTATGGCATAAATCTGCTTTAGGTAAGGTAATTTCTGAGGATTGCTTACACTTAACTGATGCAGAAGTAATTTTTTGCCATGAACATAGGAATATTGAATTGCCACATGAAGATTGGATGATTCAATGTATGAAAAGGAACCCTAAGATATTGGACGAGTATACAATTCTAGAATCATTGAGAAAACCAGGCAATAAAATAATGATTGCTGTGAACTCTGAGAGTTTTAATTTAGGTGAAGAAAGAGAAACTTGGGGACTTAGATGGCCTTCTGATACTCATCCAAGGGATAGTAAACCCATATCTGAGATAAGATGGTTTCATTCATCAGAAAAGTTAGATGTTGAAGAATTATTAAACTGGGCTACTAATGTAAAAGATAAAAAAAGAATTGCTGAAGTATTAATAATTGATAATGAATTATCTGTTGTGACATATCATATTGAGATAATCAATCCGAAGGGAATATTAGATGTTCCAACAAAAAAAGACTACATTGACATATCTAACATGGAGGGAAAAATTAGACTCAGTAACGGCAATATATTTATTCCTAATAATTGCGATTGGAAACACGAAAATATTGGAATTCCATACACTAATGGTAGAATAATCGATTCAGACATCGAAAATATCATTGAACATAAAATAAATGGAAGTGAGATGGATATGAGTATTTCTGAAAAGATATTATTGGATTTGCTAGAAAGAGGGCTTCATCCAAGGCCGGGTTTTAAATATGGCTCTAAATGGAGATGTTATGAGACTAATATCGAAGAAGATCATGCACCATGGCTAGTGGTTCATCCCGATAATGGGCCAGAAAATTGGGAAGAAGCTTGTTTAATTTCAAGATTAGCATCTGGAGTTAATAAAAAATGGTTATTTCCAATAATAAATGAAAAGTGGCATTATTTATCAATAACTAGGCCACCTGCTGATTCAAGGTGGAATAATCCCCTCAGAAGATGATTGTACCTTATTTTTACGAATGTTAGTCAATATTGATAATGCTGATAAGAAACATATTATTAGTATTCCATTAGATGGTTGTGAAATCCAAGGAAGGAAACCTTCACCTATAAATGGTGATTCAGCCTGTAGAATAATAGGAATTCTTTCTTCGATTGAATTTGAATCTGTTAATATCAATTCTCCTTTAGCAATCATGCCTTGTTTTAATAGTCCATTTGGAGAAATTGCAATAATTATAGGGTCTCCTGGAGAAATCACTCCTTGAGTAACAGGATTTGAAATCCTACTAATGGCACCTGAAACTGAAATTGAATAAGTTCTTGAACCGTTGCCTAAGAAATCTGGATAAAAAGAAATCTCAGAGTCTTCTTCCCATGAAATAATTTTTTCAAGAGTATCATTACTTATTTTGTGTCCAACTTTGATCCAATCCAAATCTATATCTAAAGAATTAGAATTTTGACAACCAATTTGCCCTTTTAGATGGCCTTTAGTGTTTGAAATTGAAGAAGAATTGATGATTTCGATGTAGGAAGTACCTGGGTCAATACTTATCTCCTTAATTATAGAAACCCCTTGATAGTTAAAATTGATTAATAATTCACATGCTTCTAAAGCATCTACCTTTGCATAAGATTTTTCACCTTCTAAAAGAATTATTGGTTCTCTAGGGGTGAGAATTTTTAAATTTTCAATAACCTCATTTTCAAATGATATTGTTGCATTATTCCATGAATCATCGTCATTAATATTAACATTTGAAACATGTGCAGTCCATGTAACTAAGCGTCCCCGGTTATCGCGTATTTGGATACCAAGATTACCAAACTTATCATCTAAATTGAATAAATCACCAGATTCTCCAGAGTTTCTTCCCCGCATAAGAGCATCATTACCATCCGCTTCAATAATTTTTACCCAAGCAAATTCAGGATCGATATTAACTAGATTATTTTCCAAATTTCCATTATTTTTATCCTGATGTTCTACTAAAATACCTGACCCGGGAAGAGCAGAATCAAAACCACTGGATCTTAATGATATTCGTATAATTTCATTTGGAGCGATTTCTATTGCTAATGATTTTCCTCCTAGTGATATAGGTTTTATTGTGAAAGAATTATCATCTGGAATGATGTTTAAAGACCTATCAGAGCCTATTAATTCCATTGTAGAGGAACTAGGTAATGCCGGTATTTTTCCATCTCCATTCCAATTGCCACTAGCCATTATATCCCAATCCCCTAAACCGTTCCAGTTAGAGCTAGGAGAATCACTATGAACATCATATAAATCCACTGCTCCCATTTGGTGAAGCATTTCATGCATAAGAGTACCTAATCCGGAAGAAAGTGATACTATTGTATAATGTTCAATGGACCATTTAGAAATTTCTATTGGATCGTCTAGGCCAGAAAAATGACTCCAAATAGAAGAAGATTGGCCATTAGACTCTTGAGCATCACCAGAATGTAAGATAAGTAATCTATCTACAATACCATCATTATTGAAATCCCATTTTGATAAATCATTATCCTTTAAAAGAGATGTGGCAGAATTTGTAACTAAATCTTGTACTCCATTTTCTGAGCCTGCATCTCTGCCTTCTGATGAGTCTTGGCCCCAAAAAGAATCTGATTTGGGCGAGTTCCATGTTTCTTCTATGATTGTCACATTTAAATTAGAATTATTGTTTAATGATTTGATGTAATCTTCAGCAGAATATGTATCTTCAAATAATTTTTTGGCTACATCTGAATCAAATGGTTTATTGGGAAAAGAAATTGTCAGGACTAACCACTCTTCATTATCTTGTAATTCAACAAGATTATAATTAGAATTATGATTATGGCTTCTTTCCAAAGCATTATCGATATATTCAGGATTGCTATATGACAATAATCCAAGTAAAATAAGTAACAATGCCATGACTGCTCTAACCTTACTCATATACTGTCGAGGCATAATTGGGATTTTAATTAGATGTAAAGATGTATCTTATGAATATGAATCTTTTAAAGAATTCAACTTCCAAATATCATCATCAGAATATTCTGAATCGAGCCATTCTAAACCCTTTATATCACAATTGTTGTTATGCAGAGAATTACGAAAACTTACTGGGGTCGGGGAACTATCGCAGCCAGTTATTATTAGGCTGGAAATATTGGAATTAATTACTAAATCCACTAGAGAATCTTGTTCATCAGGATAAAGGCATAATGCTTGACAAGTAGGAATGGCAACTCCAAAGGGTTTGAATTTATCCGGTACTTTGGGACATACTCCTTCACAATTACAATCAACTACAGCAATACGATTTACTTTTCCATTACCAGAAATAATGTCTTCTACATGAAAAGAACGTAATCCTAATGTCGAAGAAGGTATAGTTCTGGAAATAATATCAGATAAATAAATAACCAATAGAGCAGTAATTATCCGTAATCCATCAAACTCATTAGGCAATGAAAGAATAATTAAGCTACTAGAAAAAGCGATGATTTTTAATTTCATATTTGAATTTCGACTGTCAAATATCCCAATTAGTCTTGCTAAACCTAATGAAATAGTAGTTAAAGAAAAAATGATAAGAAGCCAGGAAAAGCCTAATGTTAATTTAAAAATAGCTGATGCATCATAACGGTTACCTACTCCTTCTATTGATCCAAATCTCTCAAAGGATGAAAGAAAGTTTGGTAAAAAGAAAACCCATACTATGATTAATACAGTGGGAATTATAAATAAATTAAATATTAGTAATGAGGAAAACCAGTTTTTTTCTTTTGGTAATAATCCAATACTAGTGAATTTGAATAGTGAATAAGAAAGAAAAGGCATAGTAGATATGATTGATAATAAGAATACCATTGACCATTGTATTTCTATCCAGTCATATGGGCCGTATATTGAGAGATCTAAGGAATTTTCTCTCAATGGAATACTGAATAACCATCTTGATATCAAATCCTCTACAAAAAAGGACCAAAGGAAAGAAAAAAATACAAAAAATACTACATGAAATTTAATTATATTAAGTAGTTCGAATAGGTGTGATGAAATAGGTAAATTGATATCTTTGGAAACTGAAGATACCATATCACAAAATATCCTTAACTTTAGGTTCTGAATTAGCAGCTAGTATTGTCCTATATACGCCATATGCGAACCAAGCACTGATGAAATAGAAGCACCCGATGATAAATACAGTAAGATCTGTGACTTCGGCATCCGGACCAACTATAGATGGAGGGGGGAACTGTATAATAGCATCATTAACTGTCCACCTAAATGCCATGTAGAAGGAAATAATACAGCCAATTGATCTGCGTATTGCTTGTGGAACGGCTAATTCCCTAGCCAGATATTCTGGGCCTTCACCGAAACGCCTTTCTAAAATTTCTCTTTGAAAAACTCCACCCACAATCAATGCAACTAGACTGGTCCAGAAAAATAAATTACCTTGTTTAAACAATTTATGAGATAGTTTATCTTGACGTTCTTGCTCTAATTGTTCATCTGTAACTTCTAAAACAAATAGAGAATCATAATCTCCTACAGAAATAGTTCTAGTTTGCAAGGTTGAGTCGGATTCTGTAGTAGTTATCGTACCAGGTTCGTTAATTGAAAATGATACAAGATTCCAATAGTCATTTTCGTCAGGTATCCCTCCGCCATCTACAGAATTACCTGCTAACCAGAAGTTAACTTGACCAACATTCTCCGAAGGAGCAGTCCATCTAAAATCCCATACTCCATCAGAATCCGTTTCTGAATGAGAGATGTCATCAGGACGTTCTTTTGCTTGCATGATATCTTGATCATCTGACCAAGAAAATACCCCTACAGCATCTGAAGATAATAAAAATCCTGCTTTGACATTACCATCTCCTCCTGAGAGAGTTAGTGAGTCAGCAACTTTGACTGTTAGATTATATGTTTCTGATAATTCATACATAATTGGTACGCCTGTTATCATAACAACTGCTCTAGGAGATGAATCGCCATTATTATGGCAATTACAGCCGTATTTTACAGTTAGTTCTTCATCCGAATTTAATGCTGAAGGCCCATCACTTAAGCCAAATACGGGTACAATAAGTAAACCAACAACAAATAAAGCGATACCAAATCGGGGAATGATCTTGTTCATGGGCATCACCTATTTCATTTTCGGAGGTAGGAGTCTCATAACCGTTACCCGTAAGATGCCTCCAAAATACCTAATATTCAAATTTCCTTTATTGCAGAATTGAGACTATTCATCATAACCTTTCCATCACCGAATAACATCATTGTCTTATCTTCATAAAATAAGTCATTGTCAACTCCAGCATATCCTACTGATAAACTTCTTTTTATTATAACAACCGATCTAGCCTTATCGGCATCTATTATTGGCATCCCTGCCAATGGGCCTTCGCCACTTCTTGCAACTGGATTACATGTATCATTAGCACCAATAATTACAGCCATGTCACATTCAGAAAATTCTTGATTAATTTCATCCATTTCAATTAATTGATCATATGGGACATTTGCTTCAGCAAGTAATACATTCATATGACCAGGCATTCGTCCTGCTACAGGATGAATAGCAAACTTCACTTCAGTGTCGAATTTCTCTTTTAATAGGTCTGAAAATTCTTTAACTTGGTGTTGGCATTGACTGACTGCCATTCCATAACCTGGAACTATGATTACTTTCTGTGCACCATCCACCATCATTGCAACTTCTTCAGCATCTGCACCAACTTTTGTCCTAGTTAAGGTCTCTTTTTCAGATCCTCCAAATGACTTGAAAAGAACATCTGTGAGCGTTCTATTCATTGCTTTACACATAATAAATGTCAGAATTAATCCTGAAGCACCTACCAAAGATCCGGCTACTATCAAAACACTATTTGATATTATAAATCCTGTAAAGGCAGCCGCAATTCCGGAAAGAGAATTCAGTAAAGAAACTACTACAGGCATATCTGCACCTCCTATTGGAAGTACTAGTATTACTCCCAGAATACAAGAAATAATGATGATTGCCCACAAAAATGTGACGTTAGTAGGATCGTTGAGTGAAAGATAAATGAATGATAAGACAGATAAAAATAATATTGTTTTTACATAATTTAGCCAACTTGGACCCCATGTAGGAGTTCTGAACCATTTACCAAATAGAGTCACGCCTCCTTTAAGTTTGTACATAGCGAGTATTGAACCCGTTAATGTCATCCAACCTACCAAAGCAGATAATCCAGCTGCTACATAAATAACTGTCAAATCCAAACCAGTTGGAACTTCATTTGATTCATAGATATACCTCCAACTTTCAGATAAAGCAACCAAGGCAGAAGCTGCTCCTCCAAAGCCATTGAAAAGAGCAACTAATTCAGGCATTCCAGTCATTTCCACTCTTGCGGCCATAATATAACCAATTATTGAACCAATTAATAACCCAGATATTATTAGTTCCCAGCCTATTATTCCTTGTCCGACCAAATTCATTTCAAATACCGTGGTGATAATCGCAACTGCCATTCCTGTAGCGCCGAGTTTGTTTCCGCGGGGAGCAGTTTTTGGGTGTCCGAGATTCTTAAGGCCGAAAATAAATAATGATGCAGAGATAAGATATCCCAGAGAAATCCAGTCTTCCAACATACTTAATTCCCCTTCTTTTTACCTGCAATCATATTCAGCATTCTGTTGGTTACAGCAAATCCTCCAATGACATTTATCATTGCTAAGATAATTGCAATGAAGGCCAAAATTCCCGATATTTCTGTCTCCATACCACTAAAAATTACATTAGCACCGATTAATGCTCCAACGACACTGATTCCAGATATTGCATTAGCACCACTCATTAAAGGTGTATGTAACATAGCAGGAACTTTGGTAATTAGTTCAAATCCGAGGAAGATTGCTAAAACGAACAATGTGATTGATCCAATCAGTAACTCAGGAGTCATTAGATTATACCCCCTAATTTAGATTGTTTTGTATGAATTTTTCCATCTTGACAAATAAGTACTCCACCCATTCCGGAAATATAGAAGTCAGAACCTTCAGGAGCACCTACTAAAATATCATCTTCTTCAGAAATTACTAATTCACCTTCTCTAAAAATAGATGTAATAAAATTAGTTAAATTATTTGAGTAAAGCATGCTTGCAGAATTTGCTAGTGTCCCGGGTAAATTAGGAGTTCCCACCACTATAACGCCATTTTTTGTTGTAATTATTTTTCCTACTTCAGTAACTTCACAATTACCTCCAACATCAGCATTCATGTCCACTACAACAGCTCCAGATTTGAATTTTGATATGGCATCCTCAGGCACTGTTATCGGCGCAGGTCGACCAAAAATTCTTGCCGTAGTGACGATTATGTCTGCATCGGATGCAACATCACATACAGTATCGTTTACTTTCTGAATAAATTCTGGAGTGAGCGGTTTTGCATAACCTGATTCATCCTCGAAATCATCCATTCCTTCAACTTCAATAAATCGCCCACCTACAGATTCAATTTGCTCAGCAGCTGATTTACGAACATCTGAAGCATAAACAACTGCCCCTAGTCTTTTTGCAGTGGCGATGGCTTGTAATCCTGCTACTCCACTGCCCATTATTACTA
>Ga0315330_10002471_pt1 | contig 12679 bp, 10 predicted proteins | sample M140m34915metaG_FD_203453 | JGI IMG/M metagenome (GOLD analysis project Ga0315330, IMG submission 203453) | Ammonia-oxidizing marine archaeal communities from Monterey Bay, California, United States - M1 40m 34915 | ecosystem: Environmental > Aquatic > Marine > Intertidal zone | place: USA... | reverse complement strand
TGCGCATCAGGGCTTCCCTCCCGCACGCGCTGATCAGATTTGCATTGCGAATCAACTTGAGCGACACTGAGTCAAGTTCAGCAATCTAAATTCAGATCCAACGAAAAAAACATGCCTAAGCTTTCCAAGCACATGCTTCACGCTTGCATCGCTACCGCCGTTCTCCGGTCACTCGCACCTGCCCACGGCCAAATCGCGGCCCCCCCGCAAACAACCCAAGGCACGCAGCGTGTCAACCTCCAACGAGAGAATACAGTAACTGAATTATGGTATGGGGTACTGAAAACTCCAGTGCGAGAATTCAGATTCGTTGTTGAACTGGATCGAAACCCACAGGATTCAGCGGGAAAATTACTTAGCCTTGATGAGGGAAACCGTACGTTTACCATTACGAAAGTACGTCGCGCGGATGGGCAGTTCAGCTTTCAGTTGCCTCTTACCGACGCAGCGTACGAATCAACCTTGAATGGCCAAGGTACAGAGAGCGTGGGCACATGGACCCAGCGCGGGCAACCACTGCCACTTTCTTTGAATCGAGTTGTTACGGTCCCCAAGCGAGACGTCAGTAAACTGCTCACGGGTACTTTGAACGCAATCGTGCAGAAAATCGACGTAGGATTTGTAGAGCTATCGTCGGGCAAGGTCTACTTCAACAGTATCTCTCAAAATGCTGGAGGTTTTGTCGCCACCAAAGAGGTGAGTCAAGAGGGCAACGTCATCTTTCGCGTTCCAGGCGTCCAAGGTGTGTTCAAAGGACAGTACTCAGATGCCCAAAAAACGAAACTACAGGGCAAATGGAGCCAAGGTTTGGTAACACTTGATCTTACGCTGACCAAACAAGACAACAGCCCCGCCGTTCTGACACCTAAGCAAACAAAAACGCGACGCAGACCACAAACGCCCAAAACACCGTTTCCCTACACGACTGAGCAGGTGATGATTCCCACCGCGGACACAACCGTCACACTTGCCGGCACGCTGACTCTCCCTGCTGGAAAACCAAAAGCGGGCATGATCCTTGTCTCGGGGTCTGGGCCGCAAGACCGGGACGAAACCATTTTCGACCACAAGCCGTTTCTGGTGATTGCTGACCATTTTGCTCGACAAGGGATCGCCACGCTCAGATATGACGACCGAGGTGTCGCAAAATCCACCGGTGATTTTTCACAGGCCACCTCGTACGATCTTGCCAACGACGCAGAGGCAGCCTTCACTTTTCTTTCTAAACGACAGGAGCTGCTTGATGCGTCACTGGGAATTTGTGGGCACAGCGAAGGCGGTCTGCTTGCTCCCCTGATTGCGGCTCGAAACGCACGCGTGAACTTTGTCCTTTTGATGGCAGCACCGGGTGTTGATGGGAAACAGATCATCCTCAGCCAAGGACCTTTGCTCATGCGAGCCCAAGGCGTGCCCGAGAAGCAAATCGCGGCCCAGAATAGAATACAGGAGATCATCCTCACAATCATCCGTGACAACGCACAACCCGACGCTGAAGCGGTCGCAGACAAAATCCGAACAGCATTTGGTGAGGATCAATCGGATCTATCGCAGCTCATCGAAACGAGCCAAGCCGCTGTGGCACAACAGGCATCACCGTGGTTAAGAACATTTCTCAAGCTTGATCCGAAACAAGCTCTGGCTAAGCTGGACTGTCCAGTTCTGGCCATCAATGGCACCAAAGACCTGCAGGTGGATGCCGTGCTGAATCTCCCTGCCATCCGAGACACGTTGCTAGCAGCTGGCAATCAAAACGTCGAGATTAATGTGTACCCCGGACTGAACCATCTCTTCCAAGAATGCAACACGGGCCTTCCAACGGAATATGGAATCATCGAAGAAACTTTCAACCTGGTTCCCCTGCGACGCATGACAAGTTGGACCTTGGAGCAGGCCGCACGACGTTAAGCACTGACTCCTGCAGACGTGATTTGCTGTCCAATCAAATTACGAAGGTTTCCCTCGCCGCCTCAGGGCCATTCTTTCCAATCGTGCCCGGATAGCTCATTCATTGACGTCGACTATATTAAGATCAACTGCACGGCAGCCCTGACCGCCTCTGAAACTCCACACAGCCCCTGCACACGCCTCCAAGAGACCCCATGATCACCAGACTATTCAGCGCCGCATTCGTCGCTTTGACTCTCATCTCATGTTCCTACGGAAAGACGAGCAAGCACGATTTTAAAGACGGTTGCGTGGCCGAGGTTTACAAAGAAGCGTCTGGCGACAAGCTGTGGATTTACCGATTTGACCCGCCACATAAAGGCGAGGCGGCGAAACCCGCCGTTGTGTTCTTCTTTGGTGGCGGTTGGAACGGCGGCACTGTTTCGCAGTTCGAGCAGCACGCACGCTATCTCGCTTCTCGTGGCGTCGTGAGTTTTGTGGCTGACTACCGAGTCAAAAGTCGACAGAACACGCAGCCCGATGCGTGCGTTGCCGATGGCAAATCAGCCATCCGGTGGGTCCGGAAAAATTCAGCCCGACTTGGGATCGACCCTTCCCGCATCGCGGCAGGGGGCGGATCTGCTGGTGGTCACGTCGCCGCTGCCACGGGCATATGCGACGGCCTTGATGATCCCGCCGACAAAGATCCAAACATTAGCTCCAGAGCGAATGCACTGCTGCTGTTTAACCCTGTCTACGACAACGGGCCCAAAGGGTACGGACACAGTCGAGTCACAAAATGGTTTCCCGCAATTTCCCCTGCACATAACCTCAGCAAAGATGATCCTCCCACAATCGTTTTCCTGGGGTCTTCCGACAGCCTAATCCCCGTACCGACAGCTGAGAAGTTCGATGCCGATCTGAAAGCACTTGGCATTCAGTCCGAGTTATGGGTCTACGACGGCCAACCACACGGGTTCTTCAACGAGAGCAAGAACCAACAAGCGTTTCTCGACACGGTCAGAAAAATGGACAGCTTTCTGCAATCCATCCATTGGGTGAAGGGACCTGTCGACGAAAAAACCCTCACGTCACTTCTGAAAACAAAGCCCAAACAACGATAGCGTACGCGATCGGATCGAAACAGCAATCACATCCCAAACATGGACCGTCCAATGGCTACTCTCAGATCATGGGAATTCAAACTTACGCCGTGGTGTTTTTCGAAATTCGTCACTGCTAGCTTTGCTTTCGCATCCGCAGTGCTCCTCATCTCGAACGCCTCTGCTGCGCAACTTCCCAACATCATATATGTGATGTGTGATGACCTGGGTTATGGCGACGTTCAGTGCCTTGCCCCTAAAACCAGCAAGATACCAACTCCTCACGCTGATCAACTCGCAGCTCATGGCATGGTCTTTACCGATGCTCACTCGGGGTCATCTGTGTGTACCCCAACTCGCTACGGGTTACTCACTGGGAGATACAGTTGGCGGACACGACTTCAAAAAGGAGTGGTCACTGGTTTTGCTCCCTGCTTGATCGACGCTGAGCGACCAACCGTCGCGTCGTTCCTGCGAGACGCTGGGTATGACACAGCAATCATCGGTAAGTGGCATTTGGATTTCCAGTACCTTAACCCTGAAACCGAAGTCGCCTACGAGCAAAAAGCACACAAGACACCCCCCGTGGGAGCCAAAATTCCCGATGGCCCCATCCACCGAGGTTTCGATTACTTCCATGGATTTCACCACGCTCGCAATATGGAGGCAGTCATCGAGGATGACCGCGTCATCGAACATGATGCAGTCATCAACATGCTGCCAAGACTAACTTCAAAATCAGTGGATTACATCGCATCGCGCAAAGGGAATCCGAAACCGTTCTTTCTCTATGTCCCACTAGGCTCACCACACACACCGATTGTTCCGAGTCCCGAATGGCAAGGAAAAAGTGGTTTAGGATCGTATGGCGATTTTGTCATGCAAACTGATAACGTGCTGGGAGAAATCAAAACCGCAATCAGAGAAAATGGCCAACAGGGCAATACCCTGATCATTTTCACCAGTGACAACGGTTGCTCAAAAGCTGCCAACATCAAGAGTTTGGCTGAAAAAGGTCATCGGGTGAGCGGAAGTCTACGAGGATCAAAAGCCGACCTGTGGGACGGAGGGCACCGACTTCCGTTCATCGTCAGTTGGCCGGGCAAGATTACCGCCGGCACGGTATGCGACCAACTCATTTGCCACACCGACCTGTTCGCAAGCTTGGCAGAAATCACCCAGCGACCTCTTCCCTCCAACGCTGCAGAGGACAGTGTCAGTTTTATTCCGGCGCTACGGGGCCAACAAATTCAGTCGACTCGCAACGGGGTCATCCACCATTCTTTCAGTGGCCACTTTGCTTATCGACGTGGTAAGTGGAAGTTGCTGCTCGCCAAAGGTTCGGGAGGCTGGACTTCTCCCAAAGAAACCGAGATGCCCAAAACAGCTGCCGCAATGCAGCTTTATGACATGACTGCTGACCTCGGCGAGCAGAACAACCTCCACGAACAAAACCCAAAAGTGGTCAAGGATCTTCTTGCTCAACTGAAGGCAGATATTGAGCGCGGCCGAAGCACTTCTGGCCCCGCAGTATCAAACGACACGGATCAAATTATCCTCTGGAAAACCACGCATAAAAATAGCTCGGCTCCGAAATCAAAGCAGCGATCCCCAAAACGCAAGACTGGAAAGTAGCAGGCAATTTCGCTCGCGAAAATCAACACCGGATATGCTGAAAAGGTAACCTCAGCCCGATAGTCCGACTCGCCACGCAGTGCCCGCCCCACTCCTCGCCACCTTGACTCCATGCCCAACCCGTACCGGCTCGAATGGTCCACGAAAATGTTGGAGATTCCGCGACACACCCCACTTTCCAAAAGCGGTGATAGGATCTTTACATGGTTTCCGTTCCTGTACCCGCTTGTGCTACTCGCTGCAATCACTGGGACGTGGCTCTTTGCTTACTTGGAACTTGGGGCGGTGCCCAAACCAATTATCAATGACCCAAGTCGCTCAGTTATCTCAAACCGATCTACGCAACTGAGATCACAATCACCCTTCTGGTGGGCGCGGTCTTGGCTGGACTGTTTTCACAATTCATCGTCTTCCGCCGCAGCCTCGAACGTCGTGTGATGTTGGCATGCTTACTCGCAGGCGGCTGGGTCGCTTGCTTTCTCATTACAAAATACGAGCCATTCAACGTCCTTGATTGGCTGTTCAATTAGCAAGAACTCAGTTCGGGAAAACCTATTTTTTTTCCTGCCCCACAATTCAACAGGGTGCAAAACGTCGGGCTTCGCAACAAGTCACCTCGGACCCAAAACCGCAATTGCAATCGTGTTCGGGGACCCACCGGACTCTGACGATTCGCTACGATAAGGCGAGATGCAAACCCACAGCTGTGTCCATGTTTGCAAAATCAGCCCCAAGCTTCCAACGCAGAATCACAAACGGAGCTTCATGATGACACCAGAAACGCTGGAAATCCATCGTCGTCGGACACGTCGATTCTTCATGCAATGCGGGGTTGCTGGGATCATTGCCATGGAGTCGCACCCGTTGCTGGGGCAGAACAGCGTCAGCAATCAGACCCTTGACGAGGCGATCGACGGGATCGAGTCCTGGCTGACTCGACAGGATGAATTTCGTGATATTTCCCGCGGCAATCCTCTTCCCCATGAACTTCCCGAAGCCGAAAAAAAAGATGTTGGGCTGAGTCGAGAAACGTGGAAACTGGAGATCGTAAGTGACGAGGATGATCCGTCGCGGCTCCGAAATCCGTTGACAAAAGAGACGGGAACCGCCCTCGATTTCAACCAGTTAGTCGAACTCGGAAAAACACACGCGGTCCGCTTTCCAAAAGTCATGTCCTGTTTGAATATCGGGTGCCCTTTAGGGATGGGGATCTGGGAAGGGGTTCCCCTGCGTAAACTCGTCTGGATGACCCAACCTGTTAATAACTTGCGCCGTGTATTCTACGATGGCTATCACAACGAGGATCCGAGTCAACTGTTCCGCAGTTCCCTGTCGGTCAACCGGATACTCGAAGACCCAACAGACTTGCCACCTGTGATCGTATGCTACAAATTGAACGGTCAGTGGTTGACATCTGAACGGGGCGGTCCCGTGCGAATGGTGGTGCCGGAAGCCTACGGGTTCAAAAGCATCAAATGGCTCAACCGTATTGTGCTTTCCAACATTTCACACGCAAACGACACGTACGCAAAACAGAACAATGATCTGGACAGTCCCATCAAGACGTTCTGCAACCTGTTTCCGACAGGCACCAGCTACGCGGCAAATACTCCCATCGCCCTGACCGGCTGGGCGCAAGTGGGACGGGCGGGTCTCGACAAGGTTCAGGTTTGGATACACCCAAATAACGCCGCACTGCCAGAGGAAGACAAGTACTTCAAGACCGCACCCTGGCGTGATGCTAAAATACTTGGCCCACCGAAAGCGTGGGGAGGCGATCTACCGGACGGAAAAATCGTGATCCCCACAAAGGGATTCGGTGCCAGTGGGGCTCCTGAACAATGGCCACTCAGGCTGACGAAAGCTCACTGGGCAACGCTGCACCCCGGATTGAAACCTGGAAAATACACCATTCGTTGTCGCACCGTTGACAAGAATCAACACGCCCAACCGATGCCCCGCCCCTTCCGAAAGTCAGGACACGCGGCAATTCAAGCCGTCAACATTGTCGTCAGCTGATCGAAACACATTCGCCAGCGATTACAACTCGATTTCGTATCCCTTACGGAAGTCACGCGCCAGCATGGCGTTTGCTCTTACATCACCTTGAATGGTCTGAGATTTCGCATCCCAGTTCACTTTCCGATTCAATCGAATCGCGATATTACTAAGGTGACAGGTATTGATCGATGCGACATGACTCCAAACATCGGAAGCAGGTTTTTTTCGACTTACAATACAGTCACAGAAATTGTTCACATGCTCAACCAGCGGCCCGCCATACATCTCCTCAAGCCAACCCGCCGGGAGTGGATTTGAGGCAAGGTCTTCAATTGGCTTTCCTGCAATCGTGCCACGGTTAACAAAAATCCGACCTTTCGTGCCTTCCACCAGAATTCCATTGCGTCCTTCGCTGGTGATTTCCATCAGCGTTTGATTAGGGAAATGTGCATGAACCGTGAAGCGGTGCGGCGCGTTGTATCGATCATCCAGAGTCGGGTTACCATTTTCATCGAATGGTACCCGCGCCTCCACCATGACTGGTTCGATCATGGTGGGTCCTTGTCCTGCCCCACATTGGTCGATGATCCACTGTGCAATATCCACATGATGGGCTCCCCAGTCTGTCATTTTACCCCCGCTGTACTGCAGCCACCATCGAAATTCTTTATGGCAATTCGATGCATTGATACTGCCGTCCCCCAGCGTACGCACCAGTTCCTGGCCCGCTTTTCCGTCTTTCAGAAACCGGTACGGCACATCCTCCGTGGGGCCTTTCCAACGATCCCAATTGAGCGTCTTGGGCGCCGATACCATTGGCAACGGTTGGCTGAATGGATTGTGATTGATGCCGACCGTAACTTTACGAATTTCACCCAAGCGCCCCGAGTGCGCGATAGCCACGGCTTGCAAGAATCTTTCGTCAGATCTTTGTTGGGTGCCCACCTGAAGTATTTGCCCCGTCTCCTCGGTGACTTTCGAGATTATCCTGCCCTCGTCGACCGTCAGCGTCAATGGTTTTTCACAGTAAACATCCTTTCCTGACCGCATTGCCTCCGCTGAGATTTTGACATGCCAGTGATCAACCGTGCCACAAATGATCGCATCGATATCATCACGGTCAATGATCGCGCGATAATCATCGTAAACGTCGATCATCGCCGTCTTCCCCTTCGCCGCCATCCGCCGAGTGTATCCCGCCTTGGCGTAAGCCGAATGCGCGGTATCAACATCACACACCGCAACAATCTCAGAATAATTTTGGGCGCGACGTCCGTCACCCATTCCTTGGCCGCCAACACCAATCACTGCTAATCGCGGTTGCTCATTCGGCGACCTCGCCTTCAACGGGCTTGAACTAGTGAAGTAACCCACTGAACAACTGGCAGCCAACAAGTGACTGGTCTTAAGGAATTCACGCCGATTTTTTCTTCGCATCTGAGCGTCCATGTAAAATTTTTGCCTACTCACTGACATTTCATTCATCAACGATTTGTCACACTCGCCAATCACTGCCCTCAAACTCACACGTTCCAAACCGCAATTTCGGTTCAAGCAAAAGTGCGATGGCAGACAGTTCCCCGATCACCGGATCGGATTGGAATACCAAACAATGTTTCCGCTGTCATGGCCGGCCACAAGAATATCGATGTCGCCATCGTTATCCATGTCCAACAATCGAATATCATAAGATGACTGCAAACGATCCACCACGTGAGCCTGAAACGCGCCCTTCCCATCATTCTCGTACCACACCGCCGCACCATTCAAACTTGCACTGCACGCCACAATGTCCAGATCACCATCAAAATCCATGTCCGCTACTGCCAAGCTATGGGGGGTATCTAGTGACTGATCAATTTCAATCTTTTGGAAATCAGGCCCCCTGAACCACAGAACACCCCGACCATGTCCTCGACTGGCTACATAGTCAACCGCACCATCCGCATCCAAGTCGACAGGCAGTATGTTGGAAGCACCTGGTTCACGCGTCGACAGAATTCGTTTTATCCATTTTCCGTTGGCCTGCTTGGGTTGTTCCCACCAAGCGAACCACTCTCCACCGGGTAACTGTGCACCACCTTTGGCTGCACAGGCGATGTCAGGTCGATCGTCACCATTGACATCCCCAAATCCCATGTAATGGTTCCCCCCCGGCGCATCACCCTTGGCAAACACTACAGGATTCCAAATTCTTTCCGCCTGAGGTGAATCTGGTACAGAGAACCATGTAATGGAATGGGGAATTTTACTTGCAGCCTCATCCCGCCAGGAGTTAGCGATTAAATCAGGTACTCCATCTCGATCAACATCCCCTGTGACCACACAATGAGCGCCGTTGACGTCCAAACTGATCGTGCGACACACCCATCGATCTGAAAGCGGGTTCCCTGGGCATTCAAGCCAGAACAGCATTCGATTGGAACCGACATAGTCCAAGTCACCATCTTGATCCACATCCATCAATGTGCTGTGAATGCAACCTCTTTTTGCTATACGGCCAGTTTGATCTTCCGGCATCTCAACCAAGATCACGGTCGAGTGCCATTCTGGACCACGATACAAAACCACTTTTCCATCAAACGAGGCTAATAAGTCGACATTCCCATCATTGTCGACATCGCTGGCAACCACAGTATTTACCTGACCTGACGTTCCAGCAGTCGCTTGAACCACATGCTTTCGCCACAACGCATCATCACCCACAGCGGTTGTTGCGAACTCTAAACCGAAAACCAGATGTCCCAAGGCAATCATGAAATAGACGCGAATCCGCAACCTTCGTTTGCCTCTAAGAATTGAATTGTGCGCCATCAATTACTTCTTTCAAAACAATGCATCACTGCTTAGCGCAGTTGAGAAACCAAAAGCACCGGCTAATTCTTGCTTACCCGAATCGGACCTCGTCCCGATTAAAAGATCAAAACCATTCCCCATCTGATCTCTTACCTGCACAATGCCCCCATCTTTGGTTTCATTTTCCCAAAGCCCGCTTTATCATGAACTGAGTCAGCGTGTCTGACTCGAACCACCCACGCCACATATTGTGACCTTGGCCTGGAAACAACTCAATTTCAACAGGCCCACCCAATGCTTGATAACGTGCTGCCAGCAGACCCGAGTTTTTCTCATGGGGGACCACTTTGTCCGAGTCACCCTGAATGTGAAATACAGGGACGCGTGCCTCAGCCAGCGACTGCAAATTGTCGACTGGATTGTACTTCGTTAAAGAGTCTTTGAGTTCCTTAGGGGTCAAGGCGAACGCAGGTGCCGCCCTCTCGATACCGGGGTAACTGGCGATGTTACACACCGGATAAATTCCCGCAATTCCGCCAACACAATTCGCATGAGAAACTGCCCAACTGTAAAGCATCAACCCCCCACGACTGCGGGCTAGCAAAACAGGCTTGGTACTAAATCCGCGTTTTTCAGTCATCGCGCTGAAAAATTCATGATACACCCTCACTCCCTTCGGGCTTCCATAGCTCTCCCCAACATCTACACCAGCGACTGCGATTCCTGCGGCATGCAACCGATCAATCATCCATTGCTCATCTCGGTTGGGATGTCGATTGCCAAGCGTGGGTGCGTACCAAACCCACGGTGTCGCTCCTTTGACTCGACTGGACGCGGGTGGCATGATGACAAACGCGTCGCTGTCACCGATTTGAAATCGCTCACGCTCTGCCGATAAACCACGTGGACATGAAGTCAAACCAATGAACAACACCGAAGCAAATAAGGCCAACTGACTCATATGCCGCCGAAAGCACGGATGGATCGCTGTGTAACGCATCGCGGACAACCCTGCAAAAAGTACCAACAAAAAGAAAACAATTTTCATCGCAGCATACCGAACCGCATCACCCCCGTTGCTGGGGGCACACCCCCACCACGACTTGCACACTCCCCCTCAGCGGTTCAGTTGTTATCATAGCCATCTCAATTCACGATTCTGCGCACATTGCTTCCGTTCTTGCGCAGCCATCCAATCCGCGGGCAGCCCACCCATGCTTCCTCACAATACACTCTTCCCAGAGCCTCGGCACCAACGACATATATCGCCATCACTGCGGCCCCAGAAAGTCTTTTTCGCGTCAGCTTTCTCGTTCTGCCATGGGGCTCGCTAAGGATGGCCGAAGCAGCGAAACGCGTTGCCATCATGCTGGACTTGCAATGGCCCTACAAACGCCACGCGAGTACCTTCGCGGGAACGCAACAATTCGCGAAGGAACATGGCTGGCATTCCATCATCGATGAGTTTGCCCATGACACACTGCCCGCGCGACGTGGCAAAACAGTTCCCTATGATGGCGTCATTGCTCGAGCGAACCATGAATTAGCTGAGCGTGCTCAACGGCTCGGAATTCCGGTCGTAAATATGTGGGCTAGCTCTCCGGTCTGGAACAAGCTTCCTGGTGTTTTCCCAGACTTTGACGCCAGTGGTCAACTCAAGGCTGAACATCTTCTTGCTCGAGGACTTTCGAACTTTGCAGCCATGACGGCCTACAAGAATCGGGGTGAACGCATGGAAGTTGTTCAGTTCCGGAATCTGCTTGAAGAACGTGGTTACGAATGCATTATCGCAAACACCCCCCAAAGTTTATCTCGCAGTCTGGACCACTGGCAACGAACAAAGCAACTGGTGGAAGCATGGATGGATCGCTGGCAGTTGCCCATCGGGGTAATGGTGGGCGGAGAAGACCTAGGCAGACTTGTCGTGCAAATGTGCCATGATCGTGGCTGGAGGGTCCCGCAGGATGTTGCCATCATCGCTGGTCAAAACGAAGAGAACCTGTGCGAAAACCCAAGCCCTTCCATGACCAGCATGGAGTTTGGTTACGAGCGTATCGGTTACCAATGCGCCAAGTTGCTGCAGCACCTGATGGATGGTGGGACAGCCCCCAAACGGCCCATTTCTTTATCTCCCTCGGGCTTGGTAGTCCGCGAATCCACCGACTTCCATGCTGTTCAGGATAAATTGGTTGCGGAGGCATTGGACTACATTTCGCGAAACAGCCATCGCCATATTGGTCAGCACGACGTCGCTCGAGCAGTGAACGCCGAGACGAGAACGCTCCAACTACGTTTTCGAAAATACCTCGATAGCCCAATCGCAACCGAAATCAGACGTGTTCGTATTGAACGCGCAAAACGTGAACTAGTCCAAAGTAATCGTCGCATCGAACAGATAGCACGAGATGTCGGTTTCAAAACGGCAAATCGAATGTGCGAAATCTTTCGGCGCGAACTCGGAATCACCCCGACAGATTACCGCCGGGAACGCCAGATCAAAAACAAACCGTGATACCCCGCAGACAAACATCCCACCCACCACATTGACGATTCGAATTTCCGACTTACGTCACGCTAGCTCCGCATTGTGATTACTGCTTCCTCCTCCCCCTGACAAAGAGAACGGCACTACTTGATCCCGAAACGGATTCAACGTGTCGCCCCGAAAATCTAAATTTTCAGCAACAACCAAGTGTAAGTTCCTCGTAACTGAAAAACCACGACTGCATCATCCACTGCGTTATCTCACGGCACCAGCTACCTCGGCGTGCCCTTTTGCCACAGAAACAAGAAACGGCAGAATAATTGACAACCAAGTTCCCTGCATCATGATTGCCTGTATTTCACAAAACCCCGCCTGCTGTAAACTGCGCACCTAAGCTTCCTCCCACCTAATCAAAGGCAAACGCACCCACATGCGTCCAATGAAAATCATTCGCAACACCGCCCATCAACGAAACACTTTGACACTTTGCAGCAACGTTCTGCTCACAACTTTGCTTGCATTGTGTGGGTCGACACTGGCAACCGAAGCTAGTCGGCCCAATATTTTGTGGATTGTCGTTGATGACATGTCGGCCAACCTTTCCTGCTACGGCGAATCAGTCATCCAAACCCCTCACATTGATTCAATCGCCAGGAATGGGCTTCAGTTCAATCAGGCCTACGCAACTTCCCCCGTCTGTTCCACCTTCCGTTCATCCCTGATCACGGGGATGTACCAAACCACTATCGGTGCCCACCACCATCGCAGTGGAAGA
>Ga0315330_10002470_pt1 | contig 12679 bp, 6 predicted proteins | sample M140m34915metaG_FD_203453 | JGI IMG/M metagenome (GOLD analysis project Ga0315330, IMG submission 203453) | Ammonia-oxidizing marine archaeal communities from Monterey Bay, California, United States - M1 40m 34915 | ecosystem: Environmental > Aquatic > Marine > Intertidal zone | place: USA... | reverse complement strand
TTGGTCCACTGGATCCCGTAGAAGAACGGGTGCGATTTAATCTCGGCGACACCCGCGGTGCCCAAACGCTGGTCCACGTCGCACAGGAGCCGCTCGATGAGGTCCCTAGCCTCGGCGGAGAGAGTCACCTCCGCGGGGAAGCGCAGGTGGTGCCGCCAGTGCACGATCTTCCGGCACGTGGTCATCGGCTCGTCGCTGTAGAACGGGGGATATCCCACCATCATCTCGTACATGATGGCCCCGACGCTCCACCAGTCGCACTCCAGCCCGTACCCTTTCTTGAGGAGCACCTCGGGCGCGATGTAATCCGGGGTGCCCACCTACACACAAAACACGACGTCAGTCTAATTGCCCGTACGAGAATTAAAAATAGACTCACCGTACTGTACGCCAGCCGCCTGCGGTTTTCGTGCCAGTGCCTCAGTTGCACCCTGCGGCGCTCCGGGTCCGCCACGTTCGCACCGTCCGCCTCTTCGTTCTCCGGTGTGGGGGTTCCGTCTTCTTCCGCAATCTCCGGAAGTGTATCCAGAAGTCTCTGGTCGACGGGCTTGCAGAGACCGAAATCGCTCAGCTTCATGTGCCCGTCCTTGTCCAACAGGAGGTTATCGGGCTTGATGTCTCGGTGGATGAAGTTGGCGGAGTGCACAGTCTCCAGCGCCAGCACCGTCTGCGCGATGTAGAACCGGGTTTCATCCTCCGTCAAGGTATCCCGTCGCATCAGCAGCGTCATCATGTCACCGCCGGGTAAGTATTCCATCACCAGGTACAAAAACTCCTCATCCTGGAAACTGTAGTACAACTTCACGACGGCCTCGTCGTGCACCTCCGCGAGAAGGTTACGCTCAGCCTTGACGTGGTCCACCTGGCCGCGGCGGACCATCTCGGTCTTCTTGAGCTTCTTCATGGCGTAGATCTGCCCGTTGGATCGATCGCGGACGAGCCGGACTTCTCCGAAGGCTCCCCGGCCGATGATTGTGAGCGGTTCAAAGTCTTCGGCGGTGAGCTTGGCGCGCTTCAGCCGTGTGTACTTGCGCTCCTGCTCGTCCAGCTCCTGTAGCAGCTCCTGCTTGGCCTCCACGGGTAGCTCCTCGTCCCCGGCGACCGCCGCGCGTCGCTCCATGCGCTGCTGTAAGGACCGCTGCTGGTTGCGGTAGAGGTTCTCGATGTACGCCTTGGCGGCATCCACGCGCTTCTGCGTCTCGGGGGTCGGGGGCTCGCCGCCGCCGCCGGGTGGTGGGGGTTTGGTGGCGCCGCCCATCTTACCGAGCCACCCGGTTCCACCCGGGCTGCTCATCTAGCCGGGCGTAGCGGACGTCCAAAGTCTGTCGTCCAAACGCGTGCTGCCAAAAGAGTATCCCGCGACGGGGGTGCCCTCGTCGATGACCGGACCCTTCGGTGGATGCCGCCGACTTCTTCGCGCGTACGACTCGCGTCTCGATGGACGGGAGATGGAAATAAGGTCGATGGACGCGCCGCTCGAACGTGCGTGAACGTCCCGCGTGCGTCGTTCGCTGTGTTCACCCCCGGCGTCCCTTCGCGGACAAAAGGACCGAGAGGGGTGCCCGAGCAGTCACGGCACCCTTTTTCGAGTTTTTGTTCGAATCTCCCCAGACAGACCGGGGCCGCGCCGGGTTGGTGGGGCGATGGATCCGGACGTGCTGGTGTCGCACCTGGACGACTTCCGCGATGTTCTCATCAAGATCAACGATGACGTGAGTGCCCTCGAACCCGATACGCGTCCCGTCACTCCCCGCGTCGACCGCGCACCGAATCAGGCACCCCCGCGTCTCAAAACTCTTCTCGGAGACCCCGCCCGATCCCTCGACGGGAAGACCGACGGGACACCCACCGCTCGGCGTCCCGTTCGGCCCCTCGCCCCGTCCCGCGTCTTTCCCGCACACCAAACACCCCCAAACATTCTCGAACCCCGACTTAACCCCTCAACCGCCCACGCCCAATACACAGCTGTCGCACGCGGAGTCCACGTTTGAACGCCTGAAACAGCTGGACGTGGAGGAGCAAGCCGCCTTCGTGGACGCGCACGCCCGCGGGCTCGACGCGACGATCGCCGCGATGTCCTCGTTACAGGACGACACATGCGCGCACTTCCGCGTGGGCCACGCGGACGCATCGGACGGCTTGGACGACACCGAACAGGCGCTGCAGAGGCAAGCCACCGAGGGCAGCATCGCGCTGCTGTCGCAGGAGAGCGACTTGCGCAGAATCCGCTCGGCGCTGGACGAACTTCGCGACTTCACACGGGTGGAGCTGAGGCACCAGCGTGAGGTGAGCGAGTGGACGACGCGGGCATCGCGGGACTTCCTCGAGGACCTGCGCGAGGATAAGAAGAAGGTGGCGGCGGAGACTGTGAACGCGGTTGGTCGACGGCACGCTGATGGCAGGGCGAAGAGGATGGCGCATCACGTAGGGACGTTTGGTGCGTTGAGCGCGTTCATCGAATCGTCCGCCGAGGAGCAAGGGCGGAAGACGCTGGAGCTGCACGAGGTGATTGACAGGACGGACAGGCGACTGGGTATCAGCCGGTGACGTCATAGAAGCGTGGTGGGCATAGAACGTAGCACTAGGTAGTCGGCGCCAAAACCTTTGAAAACGCCCTTGGGAAAACGCACTCTCATCTGGCTGCGCCTTTAACCCAATAATTGCCCTCAGCCCCTGTTACACAGGTTGGAGCACACGTACGTGAGGAGGCGCGGATGGACTGTCGCGCGCGCGCATCGCTTCACGCGACCGCCTCGACGTCCGCGGCGCTCTCGACGCCGCGGGGCAGGCTGGACGTGCGATGCATGGCCCGCAAGCCCACCCGGCTCTCGCAGAACAAAAAGAACGCAAAGCTCAAGGCCGGCGCCGAGAAGGCTCGGCGGACCAAGATGCGGCGCAAGTTTGACCAGGCCGCCGACTCCCCCGGCGAGCTCACGCCTCAGGAACGCGTGGACGCCGCGGGTCACGAGGCCAGGCGCTGGCTCGGGCAGCACTTCCTCATCGACCACTCCGTCATCCTCGACGCCCTCGAAGCGGCGGCGGTGGCATCGGACGACAGAATCTTGGAGATCGGCCCGGGCACCGGGAACCTCACCGTGGAGCTGGTCAAGGCCGGCGCCCAAATAACCGCGGTGGAGAAGGACCGGAACCTCGCGGATAAGCTCAAGGCACAGTACCCACCCGGCGACGACACCAACGTCACCGTGCACGAGGCTGACTTCCTCAAGTGGAACGTCGGTAAAGAATTCGAAGACGTCACCGCGAAAGTCGCGGCGCTCAACGAACACGGCCCCGACGCTAACGGCAATTACCCCGGCGACGCCCACCGAGCCAAGGTGGTGGCAAACATCCCGTACAACATAACCACCGACATCCTCAAGACGCTGCTGCCGATGGGGGACACGTTCGGGGACATGGTGTTCATGTTCCAAGAAGAGGTGGCGCGGCGGCTGATTCGAACGGATTCGGGCGCCAGCGACTACCGCCCGATGTCGGTCCGCGTGCATTTCTACTCGACGCCGTATTACGTCAGGCCGGTCACCGCGGCGTGCTTCGACCCACCGCCGAACGTGGAGTCGTGCTTGGTGGGGTTCAGGCCCAAACCCCGGCGGGATCTTCCGGAGTTGCGGGGCACCGAGAAGCAATTCTTCACATTCGTCCAGGCGTGTTTCGCGCAGAAGCGTAAGATGCTGAAGAACAACTTACGCGCGGTGTGCGACGATGACACCGTCACGGATGCCCTGGCCATGTTGGGGCGGGACGAGAAGACCCGCGCGCAGCAGCTCACGATGGAGGAGTACGTCCGTCTGTTCAACTTTGTCCGCGAGCGAGCGCCCGCGTCCAGGGGTCCGCGCGTGGTCGACGGCGGCGACGGGTCGAAGGATTCAGACGCGGCGATTGAGAAGGAATCTAAGAGTGTCCGAGAGAAGCGCGCGCGGGTGGAGAGGGCGACGTCCAGGCTGGTGGCCCAGGCGGTGGGCCGTACCGTGGAGGACCCTAACGACGACGGCGGCGTCGTCGAGGTTTGATTCGATTCTCGTTTTAATTAATCGTAACCCGATGCTTATTACGATACTCCGCGTGATCCACTCATCCACTCGCTCAATTCGCCCCCTTGAGCGCGGCGAGGCGCGCCTTCACCTCCGGGTCCATCTCGTCCGCGTCCTTGCCGGCCGCCTTCGCCGCCGCCTTCTTCTTCATCACCTTCGTCTGAATCTCCTCGGTGATTGGCGTGTTCCACCAGATGGGTCCGCCGTTCTGGCCGTCGCCGCTGGTGCACGAGATGCACCCGGTCTTCACGTTGGGCGTGAGCTGCGTTCATGGTGGGGTGGCTGGGTCAGTATTTGGGTGGTATTTGTGTATTTGAGTATGCGTTCGGGTGTGGGGTAGGACTCTCACCTGCTGCTGCGGCGCCCTGGACGCCATCGGCACTCGGCAGATTGACGCCGTGCCAAAGTTGGTGTCGCTTTTCTGTATGGAGAGGAGCGAGCACAGGTTCTCGTACCCGGGCTTGCGCCACTTGGAGATGAGATGCTGGTCCGCCACCTTCTCCCTGCACAGGTAATCGTAGAGCTCGTCGTTCATGACCTTGCGTTTGTACCGGAGGTCCCAGATGAAGCGATTTTTCTCCCAGTGAATGCGGTGGATGCGCCAGGTGAGCTCGTTCTTCCGTTTGCCCTCGTGCTCCTCGGTCACCGCGTCCTTCATCTGCTGCTCGAAGTCCTCGATGGACTCCTCGATGAGGTCCCAGCCCTCGGGCGGGCGCTTGCGCTTCAGCCTCCGCCTGAACGACATGGCGCGGTGCGTCGTCTCCTGCTCTGGCGCTGAATCGACTGGATCTAGAACCCTAGATGCGTACCGCGGCCTTTGTCCCCGGGTTTAGGGCGTGAACTCGGCGGACTCGAACCCGAGCGCGGTACCGTACGCGGGATACACGAGTCCTCGGGCAACGCGGGGTCTCGAGACGGTCGCGCGGTTCGTAGCCGCGTGCGAGGTGCTGTGAATGCGCGGCGGTGCTGTCAATTGAAATATTGGAAGATTGAAGAGGAAACCAGACCCAACTCGCGAAGAAAAAGTTCAAATATTGGAGCCCACGGGTCTAACAGGTGGACTCCATAGCGACCCGCGCCGGGCGACGGAGGGGAACCCGCGCGCGTGTCGGACCGAATATCGCGCGCCCCGATCGAACCCATCGACTCGGCGCGCGTGGGGCTCGTCGACAGGGCGGCGTGAGGATCCTTGGGCGTCCGTGGGATCGCGCGACAAGATGGCTCTTCAAATCGCAGCCCTGAACGACTTGACCCGGGGCGGTGGCCGGCACGGTTCCGCCGCCGCCCGGGCCGCCGCCAGGCGCACCACCGAGGCCGAGGAGTCCAGGCTCACGTCCAAGTACGAGCACGCGCTGCTGTTCATGCGCGACGGCGCGCTGGTCGACGCCGAGCGCGAGCTTCGCTCCATCCTCGACCACGACATGATGTCGGGACCGCCGAACCATCGCCCCCTCGAGGAGTACCCCGTGCCGGCTCCAAAGCCCCGCGGACGGGAGCTCGACGACACCGACACCGACGGCGACTCCGAGTACGAGTCCGAGGACGACACCCCGGAGATCACCCTCACGTCCACGATGACGCAGGTCAAGTTCCTGGCGCTGAAGAACCTCGGCAGGCTCGTCGCCGAACGAGCGGAGAAACGAGAACAGCTGCTAGACTCGTACACGGAGGACAGGGGAGTGGACCACGCCATCGCCCGTGACGAACTGACGGAGGACTACGCCCTCGCGCTGCGGTGCTACGCCGCCGCGGTGGAGATCGACGAGACGGACGCACAGCTGTGGAGGCGACTCGGGTCACTCGCCGCGGCCAACCGCCTGCCCCACGTGGCCAGGCACGCGCTGGAACGAGGCCTCATACTCGCGCCGAATCACCCGCTCATGCTCGAGGAACTCGCGGAGACGCTCGTGGCGGTCGGGGATCTGGACGCGTGCGCGCACGTCGCGGGGCTGCTGCTGCGCGTGGACCCGGGGCACCGGCGCGCGAAGAGGATGCGCGACGACCCGAGCGCGGTGGAGCCTTTGCCCAAATTTTCAATCGATTCTTCAGTCGACCCCGCGGATGTACCCGGTCCGTCCATGTCCATGGACGTCGCCATGCAGGGCGCCGATGGGCATGGAACCAACCCTGGGGAAGAGATCGAGCTGAGGGTGCCGGAGAAGAGCTGGGAGTCCGTCGCCAGGGTTCTCAACGCCGCGATGGGCGTCGCTCCGATTGGCGCCCAAGACGAAGATCGCGACGAGGACGCCGACTTGATGGACGTGGGCGTCCTGCGTCTGTGGAGGGAGCGGGTGCCGGAGTTCAAGTCCACGTGGCCGGACATGAGCCTCAGGTACAAGAACAGGGAACGTGACCCGACGACGTGGCAAGGTGTCCGGTTCGACGGCCCGGGCATGGGTAACAGCGACGACAGGCTCGTCAAGCTAGCCGTGTCCGGGCGCGGCGAGCAGAGCACGCTGACCGCGGCGAAGCTCGAGCCGGAGCTCGGCAAGCTGGACGCGCTGCGACACCTGGAAATTCGTAACTGCGCCCTCACCGAGGCGCCAGTGTCGATATCCAAGCTCACCTCGCTGACCTACCTGGACCTGGGCAAGAACCGGCTCACAAAATCGCCGGATGTCTCGAAGCTGACCAACCTGCAGACGCTGGTCCTCAGCGACAACGACCTCGCCGAGCTCCCACCCCTACCGATCCCGCCCGACGACTCCGACGAGCTCACGTTACTGCGAACCGTGGAGATTTCCGGTAACCCGAGGCTCGTACGTAACATGACCCCGGCGACGGCGAGATACCTTTTCGAGGAACTTCGCAAACGAGGCGTCAAGGTGTTGATGGCGGAGGAGCATTTGGTTCGCGCCAGGCACGCGGTGGACGACGTGCAAGCCGCCGCCGTCGCCAACGCGCTCGCGGACGCGGACGATGCCATCGGGGACGTCCCCAAGGCGTCCTCGGCGCCGACCGCGGGTCCACTCCCGGGTACCGCTGTTGTCCGGGCGAATCAGCCCTCGGACGGCACGCCCTCGCACCAACCCATGGACACGGATGACAACACTCACGGCGCCGTGTACGCGACGGGGCCGTGTACTCCCGACCGCGACGAGGACGGCGACGGCCTCGGATCCGACGACGACGACGATGGACGCGACGGGAGGACGGACGCGACGCCGGTGGACGTCCTCGACGTGTTGGGCCGACGAGTTCGATTCGTCGTTCCCGCGACGGATTTCGACTCTGAAAACGTCCATGAAATCGGCGCCAATTCGTCCCCGAGGTACACGCCGCGTACACCCGGTACACTGCGCTGGAAGGACGTGGAGGCACCGACGGAGGCGGACTGGGCGCGCGTGTCGAGGGCGCACGCCGAGAAGGTGCGTCTTCAACGCGAGGAGCGCGAGCGACTGGACGCCGAGCGCGAGGCTGCGATCGAGGCTGCGAAGCAGGAGGGCGAGTCGCGCAGACTCGCCGAGGAGGCTACGCGAAAGGCACAGGCTGAGGAGGAGACACGGATTCGGTCCGAGGAGGAAGCGGCGCGCAAGGCTGAGGCTGAGGAGGAGGCGGAACGCGCTGAAAAAGAGGCTGCGACGAACGCGAAGAAGCCCAAGGTTGTGATCAAGTACGGGAAGGAGATCAAGCTCGAGCCCGCGCGGCGGTCACGGCGCCAAATCGAGGCGGAGGAACGCGAAGCCGCCGAGCAAATCGCACGGGAAGAGGAGGAGAGGCTCGCCGCCGAAGCCGCGGTGGCTGCGCGAATCGCCGCGGAACAGAGCAAATGGGAGCCGATGACGGACGTGTCCGCCACGCTCTCATTCGTCGCCGTGGGTGACGATACATCGCTCGTGAACTCATCCGTCGCGAGCTGCCTCGCCATGGCCGCCGCCGCGCCCATGCGAAGCGTCCGAGAGAGCGAAGAAGACGCCGAGAGAGCCGCCGCGGAGAAGGCGGCGGCGGAGAAGGCTGAGAATGAGAAGGCCGCCGACGCCGCCGCCCCGGCGTGCGACCCGATGGACACGGGCGCCGTGTCCTCAGATGCGGAGGAACGGGACGAGGAAGAGGAGGCTGACGTGGCATCCTTTCTCGCGTCGGTGTCGTCGCGCAACAGCGGCGCCGCGGACGTCGCGTGGAGGTTATTGGCGCGAGTCACCGAACGATGGCGGCCGTCCTCCGAGGGCGCCATGGGCGACCTGGCGGGTACGACCGACTCCAAGGGTCCCAACAACGGCGTCAAGGGTCATAAAGACGCGGTGGGTCCTAACAAGGGAACGAAGGGCGGGAGCTTCGGTTTGAGGCACGCGCCCAGACCCGCGACGCTCCTTCGACTCGCCGATACCTTCGGCCCCGGCCCCGAGGGCGGCGACGACGACGTCGACCGCAAGGTGCGCATGGCCCGAGTGCATCTCTGCCTGGCGGACGCAGCGACCCGCGCGTCGGTCGCGGCGGCTGCGGTGGCGCGCGCGCGTCTCGCCGCGCGCAGACGCCGCGTTCCCACCGGCGGCGCGCCCATCCTCTCCAAAGCGGCGGTGGCTGCGGCGACGGAGGCGACGGAGGGTCTGCCGCCGTCGCACTTTTTGGACGCGGCGAGGACGCATTTGTCTAAAGCAGTCGCGGCTGCGAGGGACGACGACGCGGTGTTCCTCGCGGAGTACCACTTCGTCGCGGGCGCGTTGGCCGCGACGGGCACCGGCGGGTCCATCACGTTAGCCGAGGAACACCTTCAGGCTGCGATGGACTGCGCCCGCGCGGCTGAGGAATCGGGCGCGTACGCCAAGGACACCAGCGGACACGAGAGGCTCACCGTCGCAAACATATTCGCCGCGCTCGCCGACGCGCGGCTGCACACGGTCGTGGACAAGGCGGACGAAGAGCTCGCCGCGGGTAACACCGGCGAGCTGCTCGCAACGCTCGCGCCGTTGCTGCTCGAGACGCCGTCGCTGAACGAAGCCGCCGCCGACGAGACCGCTCAGACGGCGGGAGCCAATGACAGTCAGCAGATGGTCGCGCTGACCTCCGCGCAACGATCCGAGGCGCTCGGGGTCCTCGCAGAGGCTGCCAAGTCCGAAGCCGTCAAGGCGCTCAAGGCGGTGAATAAACCCGACGCCATCTCCAAGGCTGACCGAGCGCTCGCCGCGGAGGTTCGAGCGAGAGGCGCGCTCTTCTACGCCGCGGCTAATTATTTAACCCCCGAGTCGTTGGTCAGCGGCGACGTGGAACGCGACCCGTTCGCGATCGCACGCGCGCTGCCGGAGTTCATCGCGTGCCTTCGCGGCGCGGTGGAGCTCAGGGGCCCCGGTGCGCTCGCGCCCGAGGGCGGCGTGGGTTTTAACCGGCGCGAATCGATCGACGGGTTGGAGGGGGAAGCGGCGTCGCGGCGGACGGAGGCTCGACAAGCCGTGGCGTCCTTCGCGCCCGTCTTTGCCAAGATGATTGCGGCGTACTACGCTAAAAAGGCGACGCACCCGCCGGGCGAGGTTCCCAAGAAGCGTCGCAAGGCGCAGGAGCAGGTTGAGCGCGAGAACGCGCAGGCGGCCATCGCCGAGATGTGCGCCGACGGCCTCGCGCTCATCCAGCAGCTCACGTCTCCCGAGGACGACGTCGAGGACATCGACACCTCGATGGACACCGTCATGGACACCGACGATGATGCTGGACTCACCGTGTGCCGCGCCGTGCCTTGTCCCAAGTTCGAGGGTGCCCCGGACCCGGTCGCGGTGCTCGAGCTGCACGAGCGGCTGCACGAGACTCTGGCGGACTGCAGGTGCTGCTGCGGGCCCGACGGGCAAGGCGCTTTTCTACGGGGAGCGCTGCCCCGACTCACCGCCGCGCGCAGGCCGGTCGCCGCCGAAGCCGCCAGGCTCAAGGCGATCGACGACGAGGCCGAGACCGCGGAGAAGGCGGCCCGGGAGAAGGCTTTAGAGGAGGCGCGCGTGGAGGCTGAGGCGAAGAAGGCTGAGCAAAAAGCCGCGAGGGAAGCGGAGCGAACCGCCAAGAAGGCTACCTCGCGTGACGATAAAACATCCGAGGACGGCACAGCTGTGTCGGCACCCTCGGCACCCTCGGCGTCCGACGACGACGCTCCGCCAGTCGAGGTTGAGATGGAGGAGGCGACGCTGGAGGAGCTCGCGAAGATGTCCGCCGCCGCGGGGGGTACGTGGAAAAATGCACAGATGGCGGAAAAAACCGGCGGTCGCGGGGGTCGGGGCGGGCGAGGCCGCGGCCGCGGCCGAGGTCGAGGCCGAGGCCGCGGGCGCGGTCGGGGCAAAGCTCAGGCTGCCGATGATGTATCCGAGAAGGATGCAGGGAACGAGTCGGACGATACGGCGCCGGAGACTACTACCCATACGGAGCCGCTCACGCTCGGCCCGGGTTTCGTTCACTACTCGGGCGAAGTGTACGTGCACTCGTCTCAGCGGCCGGGCGCGGTGCACTTCGACCTCACCTTCCAGCTGTACGGCCCGGATAAGTTGCACCGCCCGTTCCGGGACTGCGACCCGACGGGCAAGTACAGAAAAGGCGTGGACCAATTTTTATTGCGATCCAAGATTGCGGTGAAACGGTACCTCGAACGCGAGGGCGACCGCGAGAACCTCACGGACGAAGAGTTTGAACGACGGTGGAGCGCCGCGCTCGCTGAATCCAAAACCTACGCCGAGGCCAAGGCGAAGGAGGAAGCGGCCGCGAAGGCTGTCGCCGACGCGGAGTTTGACGCAGCGTACGCCAAACAGGCTGCATCACCCGGCAAGCTCGTCGCGCCCGACGCCAAGGTTCCCAAGGGATACGCGGTTGTCTCCCTGGGCGGAACTACCTCGACGCCGAATTCATTCGATGAACCCAAAAACAAACCCCCGAGCCGACGCGAGCAGGTGGAGGCTATCTTAGAGCGCTTCGACGCTACCATCGCGCAGTGCTGCTACTGCCTCTACGGCGTGGAACTGTGCGACAAAGATAAGCTCCCCCGGCGGTGCAGGGACGAGGGCGGCGCCGTCGCCACGGTTTCATCCCTGGATTCCAGGGAGGATTGCGCCGAGCTGTGGGCGTACGTGCAGCCTTACGCGGAGGCTGTGCACGACAAACCCGGGTTCGCGTTGGTCCTACGAGCCATCAGGCGGGCCTTCCCGCCTCAAAATGCGGCGCCTATGGGCGGGGACCCGGTGGACGCGTACCTCGCGTCCATGCCCGAGTTCAGAGACGGGTCCGAAGGGATATCCGCGTTTGACTCTCGGTTGGACGACGGCGTGAGCAGGGGCGCCGCGAGCAGGGACGTGGAGCGCGCGCTCGCGAGAACGGCGGTGACGCGCGCCGCCCCCGCGCCCGAGAAGGACCCAGGGACGTACGACGAGGACGAAGGGGACATACATACCGGCGCGAACGAAGGGAACGAGGAACCCGCCGGGAACGACGCGGAGGTCCAAGTCGCGACCGACGACGCCGCCACCGGCGCCTTCGCGTCCATAATCGAAGCAGCGGGTGGTACCACCGAGGGTGCCGACCCGGGTGCCGACGCGATGGCGAAGAAGCCAAAGAAGAAGGCTTCGAGCGACGACCCCGCCGTCGAGTACGCGGGGGTGCACGGGACACTGCACCGCTTCTGCGCCGCAGTCGCCGACGTCGCCGAGAACGACGCGGCGTTTGAAAACATCGCAGATACCTTCCCACTGGTCCTCGACCTACTAAGAGCGTGCTTCGACGAGGATGAATCGATGTACGGCGTGTACGGGGGTGCGTCCGAGGCTGGCATCGACGATGACGTTCCGCTGGCGAATTCAATCAGGGGAACGAACGAGGATTCGCGACAAGCCCCGACGCCGAGTCGCGGCCGCAAGACGACATCGTTGAACGCAATTGGTCTCACCACCGCGCAGGCTGCCCGGCGGCAGTTCCACTTACTCAAGGCTGACCTGGTTCACAACCCGGCTCGGTTCGAAGGGTGGCTCGCACTCGCCGACCACGTGGACGCGATGAAGGACCTCGCACTGAACGACGCCGCCAAGCTGGTGACGGTGAAGGATTGGAACGGGAGCGAAAACTCAGCTGAGGCGCACGCGTTGGTCCGAAGGTTACAGCTGGCGTTACGCCGCGCCACGTGCGCGGCGGTGGCGTGCGCGCCCAACGAAGAAGACATGAGTCAAGCGTACGAACGCCAAGGTCTGGCGGCGTACGAGATGGTCCAGGCGACGCCGCCATTCCACGACGGGCGGCGGTGGAAACTCGTGAGGGACACTCAGTGGCGAGCCGCGCTTGGCTTGGCGCGGGACGCCTTTGACGGCGCCGCGCGGTGCGCCCCGAACGAGTGGACGTATCGGTGCCACGGCGCCAAGGTGGCACGGAAGATCGGGGAGCCGTGCGATGAGCTATTCGACCGTCTGAAGGCGACGGTGGATGCCGCGCCGGGTAACCTGGAAGCCTTTTACCAGATGCACGCGTCGAGGGTCAAGTTCCTGATTCGACTCGCCGAGGGTAAAGCCAACGGGACCATGCCGCAGGATGAGCGTAAACGAGCGATGGAGACCATCGCGTCGCACGCATTCGAGCCCGAGACCTTAGGGTACACCGCGACTGGCGGCGGCACGGCCAAGTGGCGAGCCATGGACCCGCTGAGCAGGTGGGACGCGCTGTGGGCCGACGCATGCGCCGCC
>Ga0315330_10002463_pt1 | contig 12684 bp, 15 predicted proteins | sample M140m34915metaG_FD_203453 | JGI IMG/M metagenome (GOLD analysis project Ga0315330, IMG submission 203453) | Ammonia-oxidizing marine archaeal communities from Monterey Bay, California, United States - M1 40m 34915 | ecosystem: Environmental > Aquatic > Marine > Intertidal zone | place: USA... | reverse complement strand
TCTTCAATCTTCCTATCTCCATTTTAAATTTTGCTAATTGTTCACTTAAACCTGTAGATGGTTTCTCATCATATCTACCCGCTGGTATTTGAGTTTCACCAATATGTATTAATCCATTAAGAAAAGTGCCAGTAGTTAATATTAGTTCTTTAGTCCTTACTTCTTTTCCACTTTGACATACAAATCCTATTACTTTGTCTCCTTCAAATAAAAATTTAACAACCGGATCAGCTATAACCTCTAAATTTTTGTAATTTAGTAAAATCTTTTGCATATGCTCTTTGTAAAGGGCTCGATCTGACTGAGTACGTGGCCCCTGCACAGCTGGACCTCTACTTCTGTTTAATAATCTAAATTGAATACCTGATTTATCAGCTACAACACCCATTACACCGTCTAAAGCATCTATTTCTCTTACAAGGTGCCCTTTACCGAGTCCCCCAATAGCAGGATTACACGACATCTCTCCAATTGTTTCTATTTTATGTGTAAAAAGAGCAGCATTTACGCCCATTCTAGCGGAAGCAGCAGCAGCTTCACATCCAGCGTGCCCACCCCCTATTACAACTACATCATAGCTTTGTTTAGTCATATGGTGAATGTAACGAGGTATATTAGGAATACAAGAGGTATTTTATTTACCTATGCAAAAATCTTTAAATATAGATCCAAGGATTTCCTCGACATCAACCTTACCTACAATACTTCCAAGGTGTCGAGTAGCCATTCTTAGATCTTCGGCAGCTAATTCTAAGTCCTTGTTTTGATCTTTTTTAAGAAAGTTATCTATTTCTTTAAGGCACTCATTCAGCTTAACTCTATGTCTCTCTCTAGTGATTAAAGCTGTATTATTAGACGTAAATTTTTTACTTAATTTTTCTTTTATCTTTTTAATCAAATTATCGATGTTTTTATTTTCTTTAACTGACGCAAAAACTGTTTCTGCATCAAAATTATGATTTTGCTTATTCTGTATGTCTGATTTATTGAGTAAAACGATTGTCTCTTTATTTATCATTTTCATAATTTCTTTGTTAATACTTTTTGAAGAATTATCGATAACTACAATATTTAAATCAGCTTCTTTTGATTTTCCTAAAGCTAAAGATATGCCTTTTTTTTCTACTTCATTTTTAGCATCTCTTATGCCTGCAGTATCAGCTAAGATAACAGGATAACCATCTATATTCATATATGTTTCGATTACATCTCTTGTAGTGCCTGCTTCATCTGAGACAATAGCGACATCTCTTTTTGCTATCAAATTCAAAAGAGAAGATTTTCCTGCGTTCACTTCACCTGTTATAGAAACTCTGAATCCATCTCTAATTTTTTCTCCAATTTTATTATCCTCGATTATTTTATGAATATCTTTATGAATTTCTTTAATAGAGTTTTGTACTTCTTTTAAAACTTTTTCTGGTAAATCATCCTCAGCAAAGTCTATTTTAGCCTCGATATAAGATAGAGATTTTATTAATTTTTCTCTTAAATCATTATAATAATTTGAAGCATTACCCTGAACTAGTTTAACAGCTTGATCTCTCTGAAGTTCTGTTTCTGCGTGAATTAAATCACCTATACTTTCAGCTTTTAAAAGATCAATTTTATCATTTTGAAATGCTATCTTTGTAAATTCACCAGGTTCGGCTAATCTACAATTGTCTTGTTCTGATAATGCTTTTAATAAAGCATTGATAACAGCATTACTTCCATGAACTTGAAACTCGGCTAAATCATCACCTGTATAGCTATTAGGCCCGGGAAACCACAATAATAGTGCCTCCGGGTCTATTACTTTATCATTTTTTGGATCATAGAATTTGCAAAAATTTACTTCATTAGAATTAATTTCTTTTAATTTTGTTAAGTTCTTACAAACTTTAAGCGTGTCTTTACCTGAGACTCTAACGATGGCTATTCCTGACGGACCTCTGCCTGATGAAAGAGCATAAATGTTCATTGAATTAAATTGATAAACCTTGATTAGAAATAAATTTACTTATTTTTTTTAGCGTATTATTTTTTGAGATATTTTTCAAAATCGTTTCTTTAAATGGATCTAATAATTTATTTTGTTTAAAGAAAGTATGAGTTAGATCTATCCCTATACCAGTAATAATATTCTCAGATTTTCTAGTATTAGTAAATTCTTCAAGAGCAGAGGTGCTTTTTAAAGACATACCTAATTCTGTGTAATATTTAAAAATCTTTTGTAATTTATTAATATCTCTCAATACAAGATTAAAACCTTGACCTGCTATAGGATGAACTATGTGTAACCCTTCACCCAAGATAAGAATATCATTTTTATAATAAGTTCGTTTTAAATCTAGCGTCAGCGGATAAGATTGCTGATTTGAAATCTGTATTTTATTTGTTTTTAAAATTTTAGAAATTTTAGATTTAACAATAGAGTTAATATCTTTTGTCGGAAAATCTTTATTTACGCTCCACACAAATGAAAAATTATTTTTTGAAAAGGGGAGTATTGCTAGTGGTCCTTCTTTTAAAAAATATTGAGCAGTATTTAGGTTTTTTAAATTATGTTTTACATACCCTGTAATAGCAATTTCTTTGTAATCTTTATTTAATGATCTTTTATCAGTTATACTTTCATAAATTTTTGAAAATCTGCCTAAACATAATATTTTCATTTCGTAACCATCTAAATCTTTTAATTTATTAATATTTTTGTGAAGAGTTTTAATTTTTTTCTTTTTAATTTCTTTAATTAAAGTTTCTTTGACTTTGTCATTCTCAAAAACGTACATAAGATTTTTTCTTTCTTCATTAAAGTTTAAAAATTTCATATTTTGATCTTTTGTCTCGTAGAAAAGATCGATCTTTTTGGAAGGCCAAAATAATTTCTTGTTGAGTTTAGTGATAACTTTATTAAAAAACTCATAGTTAGAGGCAGAAATAGCTGTTGTTCGTCTATCTTTAGGATGCTTATTTTTTCTAGATATTAAGTGGACTTCTAAGCCTTCTAATTTGTTTAATGCTAAAGCTACCATTAAGCCTGAAAGACCGTCTCCAACTATACATATACTCTGTTTTTTCATATTAAAATTTTTCTCACTTTCATAAAAATGGTAAAAAGTACGTAAAACGATTCGATATGAATACAAACTTTTTAAATAGTGTAACAAATTTTTTGAAAAAACGAACCTTTGAATTTATAGGATTAATCTTAATTTCAACGAGTATCGGGCTAGCGATAGCATTTACTACATATTCTCCGGAAGACCCATCCTTTGTCTATGGTGATAGGGACTTTGAAATTAAAAATTTCTTTGGAATTTATGGAAGTAGTATAGCTGATTTTCTCCTACAAAGTTTTGGTCTTGTGTCATTTTTAATTTTGGCTAATTTTTTATTTTGGGGAATTAATTTAATAATTCAAAAGGAAATAAAAAGAATAATTTTAAAATTATTTTTGGTGGTTTCATATTTAATCTTAGGTACTATTTTTATTTATATCACCTTTAACAATTCATTTTGGCTCATCGATAATGGCAACTCCGGTTTTGTTGGAAAGATTGGTTATGAGTTTTTAAGCACATGGTTTCCATATATTGATAATACGTATTCTGCCTATGGTTTGCTATTACTTACCTTGATTTTTTTTATTTATTCTGCTGACTTAAATTTAAAGAAAATAATTATTGGAACTTTTTCTATTATAGCTTCTTTATTTAGAAGACAAGAAAATACTATTCCTGATGTAAATTTAGAGGCAGATACGATGGAAGAAAAAAATGAAATCATTGAAAGACCACAACAATCCTTTTCTTTTGGTGACTTAACTAAATCTGAAAAATCATCAACCAATTTACGATCAAAATATAAACTACCAGCGATAGATTATTTAGACAAAAGTTCTACAAAACTAAGTGCATCGGAATTAAATAAAAATCGTCCAGATGGAGAGTTTATGGAAAAAATTCTTTTAGATTTTGGTATTGATGGAAAAATTAAAGCAATCAATAATGGTCCAGTTGTTAGTTTGTATGAATTCGAACCAGCACCAGGGGTGAAAGTATCAAAAATAATAAATTTATCTGAAGATTTAGCACGTAACACAAGCTCAACATCTGCAAGAGTTTCGGTAATTCCCGGTAAAAATACAGTGGGCATCGAAATACCGAATGAGGCGAGAGAAAGTGTATCTCTTCGAGAAATAATCTCTTACGAAAAGTTTCAAAAGAAAGATGTTAAATTACCTATCGCACTTGGAAAAAGTATTTCTGGAATGCCTATTGTTGGTGATCTTACTTCAATGCCTCACTTATTAATTGCTGGAACTACAGGTTCAGGTAAGTCGGTTTGTATTAATACGATAATTGTTTCACTGCTTTACAAATTAAATCCTGATCTATGTAAATTTATTTTAATTGATCCTAAAATGCTGGAGTTATCAACTTACGAAGGTATTCCTCATTTATTAACTCCGGTAATCACCGATGCAAAGAAAGCAACATCTGCTTTAGCTTGGACAGTAAAAGAAATGAACAGCAGGTACAAACTAATGAGTAAAGTGGGGGTTAGAAACATTGATGGTTACAATGCTAAACATAAATTGAAGATGCCTTACATCGTTGTAGTAGTTGATGAGATGTCTGATTTAATGCTTGTTGCCGGGAAAGAAATTGAAAATTACATTCAAAAATTATCGCAAATGGCAAGAGCTGCAGGAATTCATATTATCATGGCAACACAAAGACCAAGTGTTGATGTAATAACGGGTACAATTAAAGCAAACTTTCCAACAAGAGTTTCTTTTCAAGTAAGCTCTAAGATAGATAGTAGAACGATATTAGGAGAGCAGGGCGCAGAGCAGTTATTGGGAAAAGGTGATATGCTATTTATGTCATCAGCAAATAGAATTGTTAGAATTCACGGTCCATTCGTTTCAGAGAATGAAATAGAAAAAATAGTAAACTCCATCAGAGCGCAAGGTGAGCCAGATTATATGGATGAAATTACTGCACAGACAAGTAATGAAACATCTTCTACAGCAGACGGAGATGGTGATGAAGATGAGCTATACTCTCAAGCAGTTGATATAATTAAATCAGAGGGGAAAGCTTCTACAAGTTTCTTACAAAGAAAACTGCAGATCGGCTACAATAGAGCAGCTAGAATTATTGATATGATGGAAGAAAAAGGCATTGTCAGTAAAGCAAATCATGTTGGTAAACGTGAAGTTCTTTAAAATACTCACAATCTTTATTTTATTTTCGGTAAATCTTTCTGCTAATGAAAAAGATCAAATTGCCACCCAATTAAATAATTTAACTTCATTAGAATTTACCTTTGATCAAATTATTAATAACAAAACTGAAAAGGGAAATTGTTTTTTAGAATTTCCTGGAAAATTAAAATGTAATTACTTTGATGATAAAAAAAAAGAGTTAATAATAAATAAAAAAAGATTAGCGATAACACAAAAAAGATATAATAAAACTTACTACTATCCCATTTCAAAATCTCCATTCCTTAATATTTTGTATAAAGATAAACTTTTAGAAATTGTAAAATCTGGAAAATTAGAATTATCTGATAAAGCTATAAAGTTAATTTATTTAGATGATAATAAAATAACAGTTTTCTTCGACAAGAAAACATTAGATTTAAAAGGTTGGCAAATAATTGATCAGTATAACAACAATATAAATTTTTCTTTAAACATTATTGCTAAAAATGATATATTTAAAAAAGGAACTTTTGAAATACCTGAAATTAATTAAGCTACAAAATCTATTTCTTCTTCTTTGAAAATTTCAAAACCTTTTGATTTGTAATTTTGCAGAGCATGTTTATGATCCAAGCTACATGTATGGACCCACATTCTTTCTGGGTTCTTTCTAGATGCACTAGCTATAGCGTGATTAACAAGAATTGCCCCTAGTTTTAAACCTCTATATTCTTTTAAAACTCCCATATTTATTAATTCTACTTCATTAGAACTTGGATGATATTCTTGTTCATAATAACCAACAAGATCTTCTCCTTTCTTTAAAACATGGGTTTCTAAATTTTTATTCGTTACATACTTAATCCATTCTTTATCGGACCAAAGAAGTCTATCTCTCCAATAATGATCTAGGCCAATTTGTTTGTAAAAAAATTTATTAAGTTGGAAATTATTTTTGTCATCTAAAATAATTTTATAATATTCAGGAAGATTTAGATCGATAGTATTTGAAAAATCTTTTATCTCTAAAAAATATCTTTTTACGATTGAAACCATTAACTAACCATCTTTCCAATCTTTTCACCTGCAAAAATATGAAAGTGTAAATGAGGAACTTCTTGTCCTCCATCACTACCAATGTTTGTTAGAGCACGGTAACCTTTATCTTTAGAGCCTATTAAATCAGCTACATGTGTTACAGCTTTATTTAATTCAACAATTTCTTTATCGGATGCTTTTTTATTGAAATCATCTAAATCTTTGTATTCACCTTTAGGAATAACCAAAACATGAACCTTCTTTTGGGGATTAATGTCGTGAAAAGCTAAAACGTGATCATTTTCATAAACTTTCTTGCAAGGTATTTCTCCTTTAAGAATTTTTGCAAATATATTATTTTTATCGTAACTCATTTTTGTCTTTTTTTTAGTTCATTCATAACGTCTTCTACTTTGATATTATTAGCCTCAAGATAAACCATTAAATGATAAATTACATCTGTTGCTTCGTGTATTTTATTAGAATCTTTTTCAACAGCCTCAATCAATTCTCCTATTTCCTCCTTAACTTTTGCAACGCTTAAGCTTTTATCATTAAGTAATTTATTTGTATAAGATTTATCAGGAGAAGAATTTTTTCTTTCTCTAATAGTCTTCATTAACTGTTCTAGATTTTCAAACATTTTACAACCTTACCGAAACATTTTTGGAATTCAAATATTCTTTAACATCTTTAATCTTAAATTTACCATAGTGAAAGATTGAAGCTGCTAAAACTGCACTTGCCCCACCATTCACTATACCATCATAAAAATGATCTAACGTTCCGACACCGCCTGATGCAATTACAGGAATGCTTGAATTTTGAGTTATCTTTTTTAAAAGATCTATATCATATCCAGACTTGGTTCCGTCTTTATCCATTGAAGTAAGAAGTATTTCTCCGGCACCATTTGCCTCGACTTGTTTTGCAAATTGAATTGCATCTATTCCTGTTTTATTTCTACCGCCATGTGTAAACACTTCCCACCTATTTTCAGAAACCTTCTTTGCATCTATGGCTACTACAATACATTGAGATCCAAATTTATTTGCAGCATCCTTTACGAAATCGACGTTCTTTACAGCTGCAGTATTAATTGAAACCTTGTCGGCACCAGCTAATAATAAATCTGTTATATTTTGAACTGTTCTTGCTCCACCGCCAACTGTTAAAGGAACAAAGCATTCCGTTGCAGTTTTTTTTACAATATCAATTATAGTTTCTCTATTTTCATTAGATGCGGTTATATCTAAAAAACAAATTTCATCGGCACCATCTTCGCTATAAATTTTAGCTTGTTCGACTGGGTCTCCAGCATCTTTAAGTTCAACAAAGTTTATACCTTTTACAACTCTTCCGTCTTTAACGTCGAGGCAAGGTATAATTCTATTTTTAAACATCGATTTCCTTTGCTAGTTCATTTAGCTTTATATCGCCATCGTAAATAGCCTTACCGACTATTATACCTTCTATTTTTTCATTATTTAATTCTTTTGCTTTTCTAATATCATCTATAGAAGAAACGCCCCCTGAGATAACAACAGGACAATTGGAGATCTCAGCGATTTTAGCTGTTTCTTCAAAGTTGGGGCTATTCTTCGTGCCATCTCTGTTTATGTCTGTGTAAATAATTCTAGCAACACCATAATCATTTACCTCTTTAAGATAATCATTTGTTTTAAGATTTAAATTTTCTTTCCAACCAGATATGTAAAGATTTCCATCTTTTGCATCTAATCCTAAAGCAATTTTATTTTTAAATTTTTCACAAGCCTCTTTTAAAAATTCTTTGTTTTTAATAGCCTCACTACCTAAAATAACTTTCTCAACTCCTGCATTGACATACTGCTTAATACTCTCTGTAGTTCTTATACCGCCACCAATTTCAATTTCTAAATCATATTTACTTATTATATCGGTAACTACGTCTAAATTTACAGTCTTGCCTTTTAAAGCACCATCTAAATCTACGATGTGTAAATTTTTAAAACCATGATCTTTATATTTGCTAGCTTGATTAATAGGAGAGGTCTCATATTCAGTTTTATTATTAAAATCACCTTTAATTAATCTTACGCACCTCTTATCTTTGATGTCTATTGCTGGAAATATTTTCACTATTTTAGATAGAGCCTTTTGTCGAAGGTATTGAATTTTTAATTCTCTTATCAATCTCTAAAGCATCTTTTAATGACCTAGCTAAACCTTTGTAACAAGACTCAATTTTGTGATGACTATTCTCACCGTAAATATTTTCAACGTGCAAAGTAATGCCAGCAGATTGTGAAAAAGCCTGGAACCATTCTTTGAAAAGCTCTGTATCCATCTCACCTAATTTTTCTACTTTTAAATTTACTTTCCAAATTAAATAAGGTCGATTAGATACATCAATTGAAACTCTACTTAAAGTTTCGTCCATTGGTATCATTGTTGAGGCATATCTTCTTATGCCTTTACGATTGCCGGCAGCCTTTTTAATAGCTTCACCGATAGCTATTCCTGTGTCTTCTGTAGTGTGGTGTAAATCAATATGAGTGTCGCCCTTAGCATTTACTTCTAAATCAATTAAAGAGTGCTTTGAAAGCTGCTCTAACATGTGATCTAAAAAACCTATCCCAGTTTTAATCTTATATTTACCTTTACCGTCTAGGTTTACGGAAACAGAAATACTGGTTTCTTTTGTTTTTCTACTTATTTTTGCTTTTCTAGTCATAAAATAACACTGATTTATCTTTGATATATATATAATCGGTCATTTTATCAATAAATCAGATTTGCTATTGAAGATCTTAAATTAATCTCCACATATAATATCATGAATACAGCTGAAAAATGGCATGGAACAACGATTGTCTTATTAAGAAAAAATGGTGAAACTGTAGTTGCTGGAGATGGCCAGGTAAGTTTAGGCAACACTGTTTTAAAAAGTAAAGCCAAGAAAGTAAGAAAAATTGAAACCAGAGGAGTCATAGCAGGATTTGCAGGTTCGACGGCAGATGCTTTAACTTTATTTGAAAGATTAGAGGCAAAATTAGAAAAACATGCAGGGAATTTACAAAGAGCAGCAGTAGAATTAGCAAAAGATTGGAGAAGCGACAAATTTTTAAGAAGGTTAGAGGCATTAATGGCTGTGGCAGATAAAAAACATAGTTTTATAATTTCTGGCACAGGGGATGTTTTGGAGCCAGAAGATGGGATAATTGGAATTGGATCAGGTGGAAATTACGCTCTAGCAGCTGCTAAAGTATTAGCTGAAACAGATATGAGCGCTGAAGATATAGCTAGAAAATCTATTAAAGTTGCATCTGATATCTGTGTATTTACTAATAACAACGTCTCAGTGGAAAAAGTTTAATATGGCTCCAACTAATAAGGTTACAAATTTAAAAGTAGTAAAAAAAGATAAAGAAACTTCAAAAGTAAGCGCTTTGTCACCAAGAGAAATTGTTTCGGAGCTAGATAGATACGTTATAGGTCAAAAAGATGCAAAAAAAGCAGTAGCTGTTGCATTAAGAAATAGATGGAGAAGACAAGCTTTATCAGATGAAATGAGAGACGAAGTTCTTCCAAAGAATATTTTAATGATTGGACCAACAGGTGTTGGTAAAACAGAAATTTCTAGAAGGCTTTCTAAATTAGCAGAAGCTCCATTTATAAAAGTTGAAGCTACAAGATTTACAGAGGTTGGTTACGTAGGAAGAGATGTAGAACAAATAATCAGAGATTTAATTGAAATTGCTATAGCCATGGAGAGAGAGAAAAGAAGAAAAGAAGTTAAAGCTAAAGCAGAATTAAAAGCAGAGGAAAAAGTTCTAGATGCACTTGTTGGTAATAAAGCCAGCGTTGCAACAAGAGAGAGTTTCAGAAAAAGATTAAGAACTGGCGACTTAGATAACAATGAAATTGAAATAGAGGTTCAAAATACTTCATCACCACTTCAAAGTTTCGAAATACCTGGAATGCCCGGTGGAAATGTTGGAATGGTAAATCTAGGAGATATTCTAGGAAAATCTATGGGTGGCAAAAAAGGTAAAAAGAAAAAAATGACAGTTAAAGAATCTCACGACATTTTAGTTGCACAGGAGTCAGACAAGATGATTGAAGAGGATAAAATTATTGGTGAAGCCAAAAAAGCTACGGAGGAAAATGGAATAGTTTTCTTAGATGAAATTGATAAAGTTTCTGCAAGAAGCGATAGAGTTGGGGGTGACGTTTCAAGAGAAGGTGTTCAAAGAGATTTACTACCTCTTATAGAAGGTACGACTGTAAGTACAAAACATGGTCCAATAAAAACAGATCACATTTTATTTATTGCATCAGGAGCATTTCAATTAGCTAAGCCGTCAGATTTGCTACCAGAATTACAAGGAAGGCTGCCAATAAGAGTAGAACTAGACGCTTTAAAAGAAGAGGATTTTAAAAGGATACTTAAAGAACCTGATAACAGCTTAATAAAACAATACAAAGAATTGCTGAAAACTGAAAATGTAAATCTTAATTTCACAGATGATGGAATTGATATGCTTGCTAAAATATCAGCAGAAGTAAATTCATCAGTTGAAAATATAGGCGCTAGAAGACTTCATACTATTATAGAAAAAGTTTTAGATGATATTAGTTTTAATGCAACTGATAGAGCAGGAGAAACAATTACTGTGGATCAAAAATACGTGCAAGACAACTTGGGGAACTTAGTAAAAGATACTGATTTATCTAAGTTTATATTATAAATTTTTTAATCTAATTATTATTGCTCCTTCGCCACCATCTTTTTTTTCAGCGTCATTAATTGAAATAATATATTTTTTGAGCTCGGAATTATTTTTAATGAAATCAGGGACAGAGTATTTCAATTTTCCTAGATCTTTAGATATATAAGCATCTTCATCAGTCGTAGAATGTATACCTTTTCCTGTTATAAGTAATAGCTCTTTATATTTATTTTTAACGCAGTGTTCTATTATTTCTCTTACTCTGATATTTGCTTCTTCCAACGTGTGACCATGTAAGTCAAAACTGTACCGTTCTCTTCTTTGATTGTTTCTGGAGCTGTTTTTATCTTTATCGTAAATATCAGAGGGATCTTTTATATAATTCTCCCAAATTTCTCTGTCTTTTTGGTTAAGTTCTTTTTTTTTTATCACTTGCTGATAATTTCAGACAAATACCAATTAGGATCTTTTTGTTTTATGTTTCTTGTGAATTTCCAGCTATCAGTCACATATTTAATTTTATCTGCATTTCCTTCGATTATTTTATCTTCTCTGTCTTTCTTAACCGAAATAACTTCAGCAACAAATTTCACTGTAGCGAATAAATTATCCTTAATTTTTTCATAGTTCTCTACAGAAGACTCTTTAACTCCTATAAATGTAAATTCAGATTTGATGCCTTCTTTTTTTCTAGATTTGATAGCATCCGAAAAATTTGAAAACATGCTAGATGATAATAAATTTTTTAATTTTATTAAATCACCAGTTGCAAAAGAAGTTAGAATGGTTTCGTAAGCTATCTCTGCTCCTCTTAAGAACTCTTTTTTATCTTTTCCTTCTAAAATCTCTAGGTTAAGTTTCACGGGTTTGACTTCATTTTTTGGTACGCTGAATTCTTTTTCAGCAAAACCTGGGTAAACTTTAGACTCATGGCCAGTTTTTCTGCCTAATATACTTCTTAGTCGCAAGATAATAAAACCTGCAATCATGCCTAATAAAATAATGTCTATATAACCAAAACTGTTACTCATAATTTGATAAATATACCTTAATCATATATTTTTGTATCAGACAAATGAACCCATTTTTTTTAATATTTATTGGTATTCCCGCGCTTGAAATATTCTTATTAATCAAAATAGGAGGCGAGATAGGTGCTTTAAGCACAGTCGTCTTGATTTTTCTCACTGCAGTAATCGGTATCTATTTTGCGAAATATCAAGGAATCCAGACTTTAAGATCAGGTGTGATAAATTTATATCAAAATAAAATGCCAATTTATGAAATAATGTCAGGGGCTTCGATAGCGATAGCTGCATTATTATTAATCATACCTGGTTTCTTTACAGATTTAATTGGTTTCTTGATATTAATTCCTTTCACGCGAAAGGTCTTGTTTGCCCTGGCCATAAGAAGTAAACCGAGACCGGGAACAAAAAAAAACAATGAAACTATAGATGGAGAAATTGTAGAGCATAAAAAAGATGACCTATAAAATTATTGGAAAATACATCAAAGATTTAAAATTTAACATTCCAAACCCTAAAACATTTTTTCTACTCTCAAAAGAAATATCTAATTATAAGATTAATATTGATATTAATAGCGCCCAGGTAAAAGAAAATATAATCGAAGTTTTAACAAGTTTAAGCCTTTCGTCAACTAAAGATGACTCTGAAAAAATTGATACCAAAATAATTTACGCTACAATCGTTGAATTAAGTAATGACA
>Ga0315330_10002455_pt1 | contig 12699 bp, 9 predicted proteins | sample M140m34915metaG_FD_203453 | JGI IMG/M metagenome (GOLD analysis project Ga0315330, IMG submission 203453) | Ammonia-oxidizing marine archaeal communities from Monterey Bay, California, United States - M1 40m 34915 | ecosystem: Environmental > Aquatic > Marine > Intertidal zone | place: USA... | reverse complement strand
AAGGCGCCACCTTCTGTCAGTCGAGCGAGATCTCCCCTGTCGAGGTGTACAGCACGGGCAATGCTTTCGAGGCTGTTAAATGCTTTGGTATTCTGATTTTCGCTGGCTTTTCTTGCCTGAATGATACGTAACGCAGTTTCTTGCCGCAGACCTTTTATACGTTGAAATCCAAGTCTGATAGCGGGTTGGCTTGCACCAAAAATAGCGGTGCCAGTGTCGTGGCTGTCGGCACGGGTGCTGGTGCTTCCCTCGAGAGTCGATTCCCAGTCACTCGTCAGTATATCAACCGGTAGAATGATGATGTTGTGTCTACCCGCGTCCTGAACCAGCTGCGACGGGGTATAAAAACCCATAGGTTGGCTATTTAATAAACCACAATAAAATGCGGCTGGTTCATGTCGTTTTAACCAGGCAGAGAAATACACTAGTAACGCAAAACTTGCTGCATGTGATTCAGGAAAGCCATAGTCACCAAAACCTTTAATCTGCTCAAAAATTCTTTCGGCAAAGTCTTTGTCGTGGCCGCGCTCGAGCATGCCGTTTATCAGTTTTTGTCGAAATACATCCAGACCTTCTTTGCGTTTCCAAGCCGCCATGGCGCGCCTTAATTGATCTGCCTCGCCTGGGGAGAAGCCAGCGGCGACCACGGCTAGTTTGATAACCTGTTCCTGAAAGATTGGTACTCCAAGAGTTCGGCCTAGCACCGCTTTAACAGCATCGTTGGCGTAGGTTACTTCTTCTTCGCCATTTCTGCGTTTGAGAAAAGGATGAACCATATTGCCCTGTATAGGTCCTGGCCGGACTATAGCGACCTCTATGACAAGATCATAAAAACTCTTAGGTTTGAGCCTCGGTAACATCGAGATCTGTGCTCTTGATTCAACCTGAAAAACCCCAACGCTATCGCCGCGTTGTAACATCTGATAAGTCAGTGGGTCTTCCGGTGGAATAGTTGCGATTGTCATGTTGGTATCGCGGTACTGATTAACCATGTCGAGGCTTTTACGTATTGCCGTTAACATGCCTAATGCCAGCACATCTATTTTTAGCAGTCCCAGCGACTCTAGGTCATTTTTATCCCACTGAATGATCGTCCTGTCATCCATTGCGGCATTTTCAACGGGCACCAGATGAGAGAGTGGACCTCTTGAGATAATAAACCCTCCAACATGTTGTGAAAGGTGTCTGGGAAAGCCAAGTATCTCGTATACCAAGGTCATAAACTGATTGATAACAGGGCTGCGAGGGTTAATACCTGCTTCCTCAAATCGAGCCAGCAACACCTCGCGCTTGTCCCACCAGGATAGTGATTTTGCGAGTTGATCAACCAGTTGCAGGTCCATTCCGAGCGCCTTACCAACGTCACGTACCGAGCTTTTAGGTCTGTAAGTGACCACCGTAGCGGCAAGCGCTGCTCTGTGTCTGCCATATTTCTTGTAGATATACTGAATGACTTCTTCGCGTCGTTCATGCTCAAAGTCGACATCAATATCCGGCGGTTCATCTCGTTCTACTGAAATAAATCGCTCGAATAGCAGATCTATCTTGGCCGGATTGACTTCGGTGATTTCCAAGCAAAAACAAACAGCGCTATTCGCAGCTGAGCCTCTGCCCTGACATAGTATGTGCTGGCTACGGGCAAAATGAACGACATCGAATACCGTGAGAAAGTAATACTCGTATTGAAGCTCTTCGATAATGCTGAGTTCTTTTTCTATGATCTTCCTGACATCGGGTGTTGTACCTTCAGGCCAACGTTTTTTTGCCCCAGCTTCAACCAGTTGGCGAAGATAGGCGGGTGGTGTCAGCCCTGGCGGTACTAATTCTTCGGGGTATTCATATCGGAGCTGGTCGAGGGAAAAATCACATAAATCTGCAATTTTTACACTTTCTTTAAGTAGCCCTTCTGGATAAGTTTTAGCCAGCACAGCCAACGGACGTAAATATTTTTCCCTATTAGAAAATAGTAATTTACCGGCGAGACGGATAGATTGGCCCATTCGAATAGCCGAGATGACATCCAACAATGCTTTTCGATCTTTGCGATGCATGTGTACATCACCGCAGGCAACCACAGGGATGTTAAGTTTTTTCGAGAGCGTGAAAACGCGGCTGTATAATTCAGTTTCCTGCCCATCGGGGAATATTTCAGCCCCGAGCCATAGTCGGTCTTTAAAATATTCACTCAGTTTTTCAGCGATTCTTTTGTCCGGAGAATCATGATTGCGGGAACTGGGTAACCATATGGCGAGGCATTGATCTTGGGCAATAGCGAGATCATCAAGATCAAGTTGGTATTCACCCTTGTTGGCCCGTCTGCGGCCAATGGTGATCAGGTTGCATATTTGTCCATAGGCAGTTCTGTTAGGTGCGAGAAGTATCAGATGGACACTCTCCTGCGTGGTGCCGAGCTGATTCTTGATGGCCTGCCGAGAGCTTTGCCCTCGAGGCATGTATCGCGTAGCAGCGTTATTGATGCGTGGTAGATTTGAGTCGAAGTGAAATTCGCTACCGACGATGAGCTTGAGGTTGCAGTCCTTGGCCGCCACATGCGCCTTGACTACACCAGCCATGGAACATTCATCAGTAATTGCTATCGCGCTGTAACCCAGTTTCGCAGCTTGCTCGACAAGTTCTTCCGGGTGCGATGCACCCCTGAGAAACGAGTAATTGGTAATACAATGTAACTCCGCATAATCTGTGCTGTTTCTCAGCCGTTTTTGCGTAAGCGTTGTGATTGAAGAAGCGTAGGGTGACATGTGTCGATAATACTGTTTATATATACATATACTGTAAATATAACCAGTATTTTAGATGAGGGCAATATTATCTTGGTTAAGCACTCGAAACAGTATTCAGGTTTCGACCAACCTGAAAGACATTAGATTTTGGAAATTAGACATTTCCTAAGCAATCGGGTGCTGATACTCTTTCAATTAGGTCAACTCTTCATCAAATACTCGCAGGGCAAGTCATGATTGAAACAATTCCATTCGGTTCCACAGGCCATAACAGTAGCAGAATTCTGTTTGGGGCCGCAGCTTTGGGAGGTATGAAACAATCCAAGGCTGACTCCGTTATCGAATTGGTTAGGCGTTACGGTGTTAACCATTTTGATGTTGCAGCGAGTTACGGTGATGCAGAGTTGAGGCTCGCCGATTTTCTGCAAGATTCTCGCGATGATGTGTTTCTTGCTAGTAAAACGGGCGATCGAACTGCCGATGCGGCGAGAGCAAGTATTGAGCGCTCGCTAAATCGAATGCAAGTCTCACAACTCGATCTGATTCAATTTCACAACCTTGCCCAAGACGAAGACTGGGATACGGTTATGGCCAAGGGTGGTGCGCTGGAAGCTGCGATTAAGGCAAAAGAAGAAGGTTTAGTCAGATTTATTGGCGTCACTGGACATGGCACGAAGATCGCAGAAATGCATCTTAAAAGTCTGTCTCATTTCGATTTTGCCTCGGTATTGTTACCTTATAGTCATGCGTCGATGCAGGACCAACAATATGCAAATGAGTTTGAAGCGTTGTACCGTCTGTGTGAGCAAAAAAGCGTTGCGATGCAAACGATTAAGGCGATAGCGCATCGAAGGTGGGATGATGACGATGATGCGAAGCGATTTAGCTGGTACAAACCCATTCGCGAGGTTGATGCATTAACTCGGGCCGTTCACTGGGTGCTAAGACGTCCGAAGCTGTTTCTGAATAGTAGCAGTGACGCGACCTTATTAAAGATGGTGCTCGAAGCGGGCGCATCGTTCAATGCAGCATCGATGAATGAATCGGGCGCCCGGGATCTCGAGGCAGCGGTGGCAACGGATGCTGCCAACCTAAAGGTACAACCACTATTTGAACGTGGTGTTCAGGATGGCGTTATTTAGGGAGATTGCGGATCAGTGCTACGAAATCTGGTTAAGAATTCGGATCGCAGCACAAGCAGCACCGTAACCGTTATCAATATTAACCACGCTGATGCCAGGGGCACAGCTGACAAGTAGTGCGCGAAGTGCCGTTTCGCCACCCTCAGCCATTCCGTATCCGACAGAAGTGGGCACAGCAATGAGTGCAGAAGAGATTAAGCCTCCCAGCACAGTGGGTAACGCAGCATCCATTCCTGCGATGCAAATGACGACTTTATGATTTTGAATATCTTGAAGTCTCTCTGTCAGCCGCCAAAGCCCAGCCACGCCAACATCGCTGATCATCAAAGAATTCACACCATAATATTCGAGTGTTTTTTTCGCTTCGCTGGCGATGGGGACATCTGATGAGCCGCCACTTACGATAGCCACAGTTGCGGGTGAACCATTGGGCGCGTTATTGCGGCTTGATCTTTCGGCCTTGGCTGTTCGCAAACTGCTAGCGGTGCGAGAAACGGGGTCGTAACTCAGGAAGCCGGGGTGAGCCTCTTCAATCAGGTTAAATTGTGCTGGGGTTAGCCGGGTGAAAAGCATGTCCTTGTTGTGAGTTTTGAGGGCTTCACAAATATCCAGCAACTGGGTGTCGCTTTTTCCCTCGCTAAAGACAGCTTCCGAGAGACCTGTTCGGCTTTCTCGTTCAATATCCAGATTTACTTCGTCAGTCATTCGATCTGTCGCCCTGCGTTCATAGATTTGATGTCAAACACCTCGTGATTATGTTTTGACTTCAAGCGTGTCGATTAAAAAGGCACTGCCACGCTGATAAGGTTCAAGTGTGATACTGGTCACCTGTTCATGGTATTCATGTGTAACAAATATTTCAGAGACAAGCTTTTGCGCCTGAACGCCCAACACAGAATTTGCGTCTATCTCTTGTTCTGATTCGATCTCGATGGCAACCGAGGAGGGACGTATTCGGCAGCGCACACCCTTCAGCGGAATACGCGTTGACAGTAGATCCCAGAGTTGCTCTTCAGCCTCGGCAATTAGCGGCAATAGTACAGCGTCGATTGCCAGACCGGTAGTGACTCGGGACGAGAGACAAGGCGCTGCCGGTAGCTCATATAGATCATGTAAGTCTAAATCTTTAGCTATGCCTCGAAGCGTTGTCTTATCGATGCCCACATCAACAAAGGGGTGAATAACGTCTCGCTCTTGAGCGGCCACCAAACCGGGACGATAATCTGAAAGATCATCAAGATTGGTACCTGAAGCGATGGTTAAGCCGGTAAAGCGTTGAATAGTCGAGTAAAGATTTCGCTTACAGAAATAACAACGGTTGGCAGGATTTGCGACATACTCAGGATCCTCTATTTCTCGCGCGTCAATGATCTCAAGGTCCCAGTGCTCTTTTTCTGCATATCGCTTCACACGTGCCGTTGCTGATGTTGGAACAGCTGGAGAAATGGCATGGAATATCTTGCAACCCGGCCGCACGCGATTGGCAACGACCGCTAGCGTCATGCTGTCTACGCCGCCACTAACCGCGATGGAAATTCGACCCAGCGACAGGAGATGCGCTGACAATTTGTCTAGAGACTTATCTTTTCTTTTCATAGGGTTCTGATTACTCAGCGGTTGACCTTCAGTCGTTGCGCTCGCAACCTGTCATTCTTCCGACGTTTGATTTTCGATGTCTGCTTTGGTTGACCGGCGTCTGATACCGGGTAGGTGTGCAATGTCATCAATTTCTACCTTAGTGGTCATATCGCCAGGCCTTGATGCACGCTTTGTTCTGAACTTCTCTGTGCCCACATTTACAATATGTTCACTACGATTAAGTATTGCCCGGTCAAGCTCGATTTTTCGTATTCCAAGCGTGGTGGTCTCTTCAAAACACTGTGCCATGACGTCTGATTCCGCTTGCGAGACAACCAATATCTGCACCGCAAACATCATCCGACCTTTCTTGCCGAAGGCCAATGATTGATTAACATCTAAAACACCGGGTAATTCACGAATGTTTTCAAGGGCAACTGATAGGTCTTCCGGTGTCTGATCATCAATTTCAAAATTCAGCTGGACCACACGGTCCTCTTGCCAGGATAGGGTCGTAGACGTTTTGTTCACGTCAAAAAAAGACACGCGCGTCACATTCGAGATCCCTGGAAAGGTTTTTGAGCCGAAGCCATAACCCGATCCCAGCAGCATCGAGGAAGCTGGTTTCTCACCGGGTTTAAGAAACTTGAGTATCGCTGCGCCGGTGGGTGTGATTCGTTCTCCACTAATCCCGTCGTCAATAAACTCAAAGCCTCTTAGCAACAGTTCGGTTGCTGGTGCCGGAACGGGTAGCAATCCATGCGCTGTTTTCACACGTCCTCCACCCATGGGTAGAGAAGATACCGAGGTACTTGTTACCCCAGCCTGTTCAATTAACCATGCGGCACTAATAATATCGGCAATAGAGTCCCAGGCCCCGACTTCGTGGAATGCAACGTCTTCTATAGCCTTACCGTGCACAGTGGCTTCAGCCTCGGCGAGCAACCGGAATATATCTAAACTGATCTGTTTTGTCTTTTCACTCAGCAACGAAGCTTCGACCTTCTGCTTGATATCACGATAATGTCTGTGATGATGCGCTTCAAACTCTGCCGAGACGTTAAAGTAGGTGCCGGTCAAGACACCATCATTTTTGCTCGTCGCGGTTAACTCGACAAGATCAGCAAAACCGGCACGTTCAATTTGCAGCAATAACGCCGGGATAGGGGTCTTGAGATGGTCAAGCATCGCGCCGACGAACATATTGCCGGACAGTCCGCCGATAAGGTCAAGATGTATATGCATTCGTTAAACTAACTCAACATGACGTGGGTAGGTCCACAGTAACTAGAAATGGAAATACCATGGGAGCACGCATCCTGACATGGTTTACCGTCGCAAGACAAACAGGGATTTGCGTTCGTTGTAATTTGCTCATATTCGGTTTTTGCAAATGATAAATTTCCATAGTCAACGGCGTACATCCGCGTGCGTAGTACATCCGCAATATCGACGCCGTACGGGCAACTCCCTTCACAGTCGTTGCAGGCATGACGGCAATAAGTCAGATCTGTCATCCGAGCGTACTGTTCCAACAATTTAAAGTCTGTCTCGGTCACCTCGCGCTGTCCTGAGGCACCGAGGAACTCGTCTATTTTCTCAGTAGAGGTCATCGATATAACCGCAGCATCGACGTAGGGTTGAGAGAGTGTCCACTTGAATGCCGCCTGAGCGTAGGTTGCGCCACCCTGTTCAAAAGGCCGCATATCATTGAGTCTGGCACCACGGAGCACCTTCATACCTATGATGCCAATGTTTTTTGCTTTCGCTTTCTCCATGGCTCTCGGCAGCATCGGTTGATTCGCGACCCAATCGAACGATCGCATGAACCGTTCATAGAATACGGGATCCTGGCCAAAATTCTGTGCCAGCAACAACACATCAAAAAGATCATTGTCGACTGCGTAATCCACGCACTTGGCGAGATTACCAGCGTGCCCGGACATACCTGAAAAACGAATTTTGCCCTGCTGCTTGGATTTCTCAATAAACTCAAACCACTCAGGGTTCTGTAGTCGATCCAGGGAGTTGATCGCATGGTTGAAGTAAATGTCGATGTAGTCTGTTTGGAGTCTGGTCAGACTGGTCTCCAGGGAACGCATGAGATCACTGGCTCGCGTCGAGGCATAGGCTTTGGTTTTTGTACCAATGACTACTTTGTCACGTTCTCCTTTTAAAGCGCGGCCAAGCACCGGTTCTGATATGCCTCTAGCGTAGTCCTCCGCTGTGTCGAAATAGTTGACGCCCTTGGCTAGAGCATGACGAACAAGACTTTCTTCACCAGCTTTTATCTGACTCGAGCCAAACGAGATATCCGATATGCGCAGTCCGGTTTTGCCCAGTTCAACGTATTGCCGAACGCCCGGGTCCTTATCACCAGAGATTTTTGTTTCCGCGAGAGAAGCAGCGGGAATGCCCTGAGCGAGGCCGGTTGCTCCGACTGCGCCAATTTTAAGGAATGATCTTCTGTCCATATCTGAAGCCATGGGAAAGTCTCCGTAGGGTTTAATTCGCACGCGAGCGTGATGATTAAAATTCTACCTCCATGCGGTGGAAATAAATACACCCCGTATTTTGGAACAGAGATAATGTTTCTGCTTGTTACGTCATCGGCGTTAACAAATTATTGGGGCTATTTACTGTCGCCCGCGAAGAAGCTTCTTCTCTGGTGCGTCCTGGAATTAAGGTCAGGTGTCGCATTTTATGATGGTACGCCGGACCTAGCGCTGGTGAGCAAGTTTAAGGCAGACATCCAGACCCACCCTGTTGAAAAAGACGCGCAGCATGGCTTTCATAATAATACGACGCCGCGCTACCATGAGGCTGTGACTTACTTGCCAGTTAAAAATTCTGCCGGTTCCTGAGAACTTGGCTCGCAAGCAAATCGAGTGAACAACAAAAAGATCAAAAACGAACATGCGGGAGACAACGTGACCACAATAACTTCGACAAGGCATCAAGGCTGGCTGGACAGAATAGAAACCATGGGTAATAAGCTACCCGATCCTGCGCTATTGTTTTTCATTTTGCTGTTGGTGGTTTGGATTTGCTCCGCGATCTTCGCGCAGTTCACCTATGCCCATATAGATCCACGATCCGGTGAAGCGATAGTGATCAAAAACCTATTAACTGGCGAATCCATGACTTGGTTTACTTCCAACATGGTAAAAACTTTCGTGGGTTTTCACCCGCTTGGGGTGGTACTGGTTGCGATGCTGGGTATTGGGGTTGCTGACCATACCGGTTTCATTCGCGCTGGTTTAAAAGCGCTGCTCAATGTAACGTCACCCAAAATTCTGACACCCATGCTGCTATTGATAGCGATAGTGAGTCACAGCGGTGGAGATGCGGGTTACGTGCTGGTCATACCGTTAGGGGCTGTCATTTTTCAGGCTGCTGGTCGTCATCCTTTGGCGGGTATTGCCTGCGCCTTTGCGGGTGTGTCTGGTGGATTTAGCGCAAATTTTGTCCCGTCAATGATTGATCCTTTGCTACAGGGTATTAGCCAAGCTGCGGCACAAATTATTAACCCTGAGCTGACGCTCAATCCATTGAACAATTGGTTTTTTACATCAGCTTCATGCTTGTTAGTGGTTGGTGTTGGTTGGTATCTGACCGACAAGGTGATCGAACCCAGACTAGCAGCTACAGAGGTTGATGGTGACCTCGCTGATGCGCCTGCACTTGAATCTTTAACTGACGTTGAGAGAAAGGGTTTGCATATGGCCTTGCTGTCGATGATTGTGACGGCGGTAATTCTTGTTGTTACTTCATTGCCTGACGATTCTAGTTGGCGTGCGGCGAGCGGGGGTCTAGCGGCGGCCGGTTCGCCCCTCATGGCGAGTATCGTAACGCTTATTTTTATCTTCTTTCTGATACCTGGCATCGTCTATGGCTATGTCGCAGGTACCGTGAATTCCCACCATGACATCGTTGCAGGCATGAGTGAATCCATGCGCGGCATGTCTTACTATCTTGTTATGGCATTTTTTGCCTCATTGTTTATCAGCGAATTCGCCCGATCGAATCTAGGTGCGTTGCTTGCATTGCAGGGTGCGAGTGTACTCCAGAGTCTCGCAATGCCATCTGGTATTACCATCGTCGGTGTGATTTTTATTAGTGGCTTCGTCAATTTATTTATTGGGTCGGCGTCGGCTAAGTGGGCGCTATTAGCGCCGATATTAATTCCGATGCTGATGCAGTTAGGCATTTCACCAGACATTACTCAGGCCGCGTATCGGATCGGAGATTCCTCAACAAACATCATCACGCCTCTTATGCCTTACTTCCCATTGGTTGTCGTATTTTCGCAGCGTTATGTAAAAAACACTGGCATTGGCACGGTGGTTGCCATGATGTTGCCTTACTCGTTAAGTTTCCTGTTGGTTTGGACGTTGTTCTTGCTGGGCTACTGGTTTATTGGTTTCCCTTTGGGTTTACAATCCAGTTATGTTTATCCAGCACCGTAGACCCGATTGGGATGTAATAAGACTAGAATGTGATCAGGGTTTCGGATTCTGGTCTCGAGTGTGTATTAAAAACTTTAGGAAAATTTGAAGATGCAAATAAGTATGGCGGGAAGAATTGCTCTTATTACCGGGGGCAGCAAAGGGCTTGGTTATGCAATGGGTATGAAATTCGCAGAATGCGGGGCTGAGGTTGCTCTGGTCTCTCGCAATAAAGAAGAAGTAGCAAGGGCCGCAAAAGAAATTTCAACCATAAGTTCACAAAGATGTCTGGGCTACGTCGGTGACGTGAGTAACGCTGCTGATATTGAGACTATTTTCAAGCAGGTCACCGATGATTTCGGCAGGGTCGATGTGCTTGTTAACAATGCTGGCTTTGCTCAGGCGGGGGAGTTTACCTCAATCACTGATGAGCAATGGCAATACGATATTGATCTAAAGCTAATGGCAGCTGTAAGAATGAGTCGACTTGTATTCCCAGGTATGAAGGAAAGAAAATGGGGGCGTATTATTAATATGCTTAATACTTTCGCCAAGTCGCCAACTGCCAATTCAGCGCCGACTTCAGTCACTCGTGCTGCGGGTATGGCTTTGACCAAAGTGCTGGCAAGTGAAGGTGCAGCTCACAATGTGCTTGTGAATGGGTTGAATATAGGCCGCATATTTTCTGATCAGGTTGTCAGAGCGTATGAGCATTCAGACAGCGATCGCAGTCTGGAAGAATTTACCGCATCGATAGGCAAGGGATTACCCATGGGGCGTATTGGCGAGACTGACGAGTGCGCCGGTTTGGCGTGTTTACTTTGCTCTGATGCCGGTGGTTACATTAGCGGTACGTCTATCAATGTTGATGGCAATCTTTGCCCCGTCCTTTAAACGGGGCTCGTAGCATCAGGCTACCACTTGATTTGCCAGCATCGATTCAATTTCGTTGTTGGTTAGTCCTAGTTCTTCGAGTGTTGCTCGGGTGTGCTCGCCCGTCGCGGGCGCACTGCGCTTGGGGCCAACCTCAGCATTGTGAAATCTCATCGGTATACTGACCGAGCGATACTCGCCAATCTCATCATTGTGCATGAGCGGAAACAAGTTAATTGACTGCGCCTGTTGGTCGGAAGGTACTTCGTGAAGCCCAAGTACCGGTCCCCAGATGAGCCCTGCTTCGTCAAATATCTTGCCCCATTCATCACGCCCTTTGGTCGCGAGTACTTCGTCAATTTCAGGCACAAGCACATGCATATGTCGATATCGCCCCTTGGGGTCAACGAAACGTTCATCCTCCAGCCATTCGGGTTTGCCTATGCCGTGGCAGAATTTTGGCCATCCCGAGGCCTCAGGCATGTTGAATACAATCCATTTTCCATCGCCGCAAGGGTATCTGTTTGCCGTGGGTAACAGCATCTGGTCTCGCGCGCGCTTCCGAACCGGCGCTTCATCGACGGCGGTTGTGCAGTAGTCACTGGCCTGAGTCCATACTGCCGTTTCAAATAACGAGGTTTCGACTGCCTGTCCTGTGCCGGTTTTCTCCGCCACTCTGAGGCCTCCGAGAATAGCTCCCACCAGAGCAAGCCCAGCGGTATGGTCCCCTTGAGCTGGACGGGCCATAGGTACAGTACCTGTGTCTCCCTCTCGCATCGCGTCGTAAAGTCCTGATCTGCCGAAAAAAGCAGTGACATCGTAACCAGGGCGCCAGGCATCAGGACCCGAGGTGCCGTATCCCGTGAGGGTCGCATGTACAATCGAGGGATTTGACTTCATGACAGTTGCAGGATCAAGTTGATACTTTTGCTGGCGCTCAAGTAATAAGTTACAGAGAAAAATCTCTGCTTTTTCGCAAAGCTTTAGGACCAGTTTTTGCGCTTCAGGGTTTGTAAGGTCCATACAGACAGATTCTTTGCCCCGGTTGTCGACATCGAATTGAAAGTCATAATCTGACAAACCGTCAACCTTGGCAGGTCGGCCGTTGTTGCGCATTGGGTCACCCCGTAGCGGTTCAATTTTGATGACCCTCGCACCCATATCCGCGAGTATCGCTCCTGCACTTGGTGCAGCCATCCAGTTATCAATTTCTATTACTGTTATATCTTCTAGCGGCGCTGGCACTATATCTCCTGAAACTGTTAATTTAGTCGGTAAGGCTAATACTACTTGGTGCAACAGCCTGAATACAGAAAACCTGGCTCGAAATGGTCACAAACAGGGCATTCCAATGAAAGCTTTTGATATTCGTGTTTTTCATCCGGCTGACATGCCGATGCTTTATCAAATCTGTCTTGAAACAGGGGCAAGTGGTTCTGATGCGACCGGCAGCCTTGACAGAGACATATTGGGTCATATCTATGCTGCTCCCTACGTGATATTTGAGCCTGAACTGTGTTTTGTGCTTACTCTGAATGGCAGGGTCTGCGGATACATTCTAGGCACAAGTGACTCTCAGCAGTTCGCCACCTGGTGCGAAACAAAGTGGTGGCCAACACTGCGGCAGGCTTATCCATTGCGCGGCACAGCGGGTCAATCTCGTGAGGCGAGCCTAATCAGAATGATCCACATGGGTTATCCAACGTCTGTTGCTGAAGATGAATATCCCGCCCACTTACACATCGATATTTTACCTCAAGGTCAGGGGCAGAAATTAGGGGCCAGGCTCATTGAGACGTTTTTAGAACGTTTACAGATGCTGGGAGTGGCTGGAGTGCATCTTGGCGTGGGCAAGGATAATCAGCGGGCGGCAGCCTGGTACCCCAGGCTGGGTTTCCACGCCGTTGAAGAGAGCGA
>Ga0315330_10002454_pt1 | contig 12699 bp, 10 predicted proteins | sample M140m34915metaG_FD_203453 | JGI IMG/M metagenome (GOLD analysis project Ga0315330, IMG submission 203453) | Ammonia-oxidizing marine archaeal communities from Monterey Bay, California, United States - M1 40m 34915 | ecosystem: Environmental > Aquatic > Marine > Intertidal zone | place: USA... | reverse complement strand
AGGAGCGTGAATTGATTAAACAACTATGTCGTTACCCAGATATTATAAAATTGGCTGCGGAACATTTCAGTCCAGCATTAGTTGCTAATTACTTGTACGATTTAGTAAAAAGTTACAATACTTTTTATCAAAATTTATCTATTCTGGGGGCTGGCGATAAGTATACTAAAAATTTCAGAATTGCATTGTCATATAAAGTGGCCGAAGTTATATCGAATGCATCTAATCTTTTAGGAATTGAAGTACCTAATAATATGTAAAAAAAAAACCGCTCGTTAGAGCGGTTTTTATAATATTATACCACGAAGGTAAAATTATTTTGAGTCTACAGCTAATTGATATACAACTAGTCCAAAACCAATCTTATTGATAGCATCACCAATGTTGTAAATTACATCCATTTGAAGACCACCAAATATACCACTGTACCATCCTTCAGTACCAGCCATATATCCGATTGGATAGATAGCCCATCCAATTAATACAAACTTACATAGTGTTTTGTGTGCTGATTGTACAGCTCCACCTGCAGCTGCAGCTAATTTTGATGCACCACCCATCCAAATTTCATATACGATATAAAAATAAGCGATACCAGATACAAGACCCCAAATTTGAGCCTGACTTGTATAAACAGCTTCTCCGAAGTATCCAGTTACAAGCATAACAATAGAAGCGAAAATCATTTTCCACATTAATTGTTTTGTAGCACCTGCTGCTTTAAGAATTAAATAAAATTCAACACACATTAGAGGTACAGTTAGTATCCAATCTACATATCTAAAGAATGTAGGGGAAGTCATATTAGTTGCCCAATAATCTCTCATATACCAATAGTGAACTGCTGCAATGAACGTAATTAAACCTGACACTAAAATAGATGTTTTCCATTTGTTGTCAAATGAGTTCATTGAAAGAAAGAAGAACGCTGATGCTGCCATCATCGCCATACATCCTACGAAAAATGTAAATCCTACGTAGTCATCTGTGGCCATCGCTGGCACTACAGTCATTAAGCTTAAAATTTTTTCCATGATTTAATTAATTATTTATTTTTGTTTAGATAAATGTAAAAAAAACTAAACTAATTAACTTTATTTTTGATAAATATTTTCTCTTGAAAACTTTAACTTCTTCATTTACAATACCTAAAAAACATAAAATTCCCCAATTTATTACAGTCTTTTCCATCTTTTTCGTCATATTTTCTCCTGAAAACCTTCAAAATGTTGTTTCAGGCTTAGGAATTTTATCTTTCGGTGTTTTACATGGAGCGAACGATCTTAAAATCTTATCAAGTAAAAAACTTCAAAAAAGCTCCTTCATTGGTATTCCTTTTTTACCTATATATATGGGTGTTGTTTTATTGGGCATTATGATCTTTTACTTTATACCTGGCATAGCCCTTCTAACTTTTGTATTGGTAAGTTGTTATCACTTTGGTGAGCAACATTGGAACGATAAATTAGATAATGTTAATAATCCATTATTATTTTACACATCTTATGGAGCTACAATTTTTTTAATGCTCTTCTCTTTTCATATTGCTGAGGTAAAAAATGTTATTTATGAAATATCATCTATAAACATTCCTATTCAGTTCTTCTTGTTTTCATTACTAATTATCGGTTTTATTTCAATAATTTTCATGTTATACTTAATCAAAAACTTTATTTTTTTTTTAATAGAGTTAATGCTCCTAGGGACATTGACCATCCTTTTCTGGAAGAGTTCTTTACTTTTTGGATTTGGACTTTATTTTGTTCTATGGCATAGTTTACCTTCTTTGAAGTCACAAATTAAATATCTTTATGGACCTGAGGAAGAATCACCATATAGTAAGTATTTAAAATCAGCTTTTTTATATTGGATATTAGCTTTAATTGGATTGATGACTTTATATTTTTATGGTTCACTACCAAAAGATCAATATTTATCTATATTCTTTTCTTTTTTAGCTGCTATTACATTTCCCCATGTTATTGTGATGGGAATTATGTTTCATTCACATAAAAACGATAGTAATTAATTAAGACGCATTTTATATTTTTGTTTAAACTCTAATTTTATTTTGAATATGTTTGATAACCTAAGCAGCAAACTTGATAAAGCTTTCCAAATTCTTAAGGGGCATGGTAAAATTACAGAAATCAATGTTGCAGAAACACTTAAAGAGGTTAGAAGAGCACTGCTAGATGCCGATGTAAATTTTAAAATTGCAAAAGAGTTTACCTTGAGGGTTAAAGAAAAGGCACTTGGTCAAAAAGTACTGACCAGTCTTCAACCAGGACAATTATTGGTAAAGATTGTGAAAGACGAGTTGACTGAGCTTATGGGGTCAGAAGCTTCTAACTTAAATCTGGCACATAAGCCCTCTGTAATTTTAATGTCAGGACTTCAAGGTTCTGGGAAGACTACTTTTTCAGGGAAATTGGCACTTTATTTAAAAAACAAATTTAATAAAAAGCCTTTGCTGGTAGCTTGTGATGTTTATCGACCTGCTGCAATTGATCAATTGGAAACAGTGGCTGATCAAATAGGGTCATCTTTATATGTTGATAAAGAGGAAAAAAATCCAATCAAAATTGCAAAAGCCGGATTAGAGAAAGCAAGAAAAGACAAAAATGACGTTGTTATTATTGATACCGCAGGACGATTGGCTATTGATGAAGTGTTAATGAATGAAATAAAATCAATCCACGCTGCTGTAAATCCTTCAGAAACACTTTTCGTAGTTGATTCCATGACAGGGCAAGATGCAGTTAATACTGCTAAAACCTTTAATGATATTTTAAATTTTGATGGCGTTGTCTTGACCAAGCTTGATGGAGATACACGAGGGGGAGCTGCACTTTCAATTAAGTCCATAGTTGATAAACCTATAAAATTTATCGGGACCGGAGAGAAAATGGAAGCTATTGATATCTTTTATCCAGATCGCATGGCAGACCGCATACTTGGAATGGGTGATGTAGTTTCTTTAGTAGAGCGTGCACAGGATCAATTCGATGAAGAACAAGCCAAAATAATCAATAAAAAAATTGCAAAAAATAAATTTGGTTATGACGACTTTCTTTCGCAGATTCAACAAGTAAAAAAAATGGGGAATATGAAAGATTTGATAGGTATGATACCTGGAGCTGGAAAAATGACAAAAGGAATGGAAATTGATGATAATGCCTTTTTAGGGGTTGAAGTTATAATTAGTTCCATGACACTTAAAGAGCGATCACAGCCAAAACTTATGAATCACAGTAGAAAAATGCGAATTGCTAAAGGTTCGGGGAAATCGATCCAAGAAGTAAATCAACTTATAAAGCAATTTGAACAGATGAGTAAGATGATGAAAATGATGCAGGGTGGTAAGAGTAATAAAATGATGCAAATGATGCAAAATATACGTTAAAAATATGGTGGTTTTAGACGGAAAAAAAACTTCAAATGAAATAAAAGAAGAAATTAAGATAACCGTATCTTCCATGAAGATCCGTGGTCAACGTCCACCTCATCTTGCGGCTGTATTGGTTGGAAATGATGGGGCTAGCCTCACTTATGTAGGAAGCAAAGTTAGATCATGTGAGTATGTTGGTTTTGATTCTACATTAATTCGTTTAGAATCTAACATAACTGAAGATGATCTATTACAACATATTAGAGGATTAAATGAAGATGATAATTTGGACGGATATATTGTCCAATTGCCATTACCAAAACATATAAATGAAGAAAAGATTCTTTTAGCAATAGATCCTAAAAAAGATGTAGATGGGTTTCATCCTGCAAATTTTGGCCGTATGGCTCTCGAGCTTAAAGCTTTTATTCCTGCAACCCCTTTTGGAATAATGCAGTTATTAGAACGCTATAAAGTGCCAACTAAAGGAAAACATTGTGTTGTTGTTGGCAGAAGCCATATTGTAGGTCGACCAATTAGTATTTTAATGAGTCAAAAAGGTATTTCTGGAAATGCTACAGTAACACTTGCACACAGTCATACTAAAAATCTACAAGATCTTACTCGAACCGCTGATATTATCATAATGGCACTAGGTATACCAGAATTTCTCAAGGCTAATATGATCAAAGAAGGAGCTGTAATTATAGATGTTGGAATTACCCGTGTTCAAGATAGCAACAATGCAAAAGGATATATTATTAAAGGTGACGTTTCCTATGAAGAAGTTTCAAAAAAAGCAAGTTTTATAACACCTGTTCCTGGAGGAGTAGGACCCATGACAATTGCAATGCTATTAAAAAATACATTACTTGCTAGAGAGTGGAATTAATTTTAGGATTTTCCATTGCGTTAAAAATTTGTAATATCAAGTAAGCAAAACTAACTCCAGTTAATATTAAAATCATTGCTAAAAAACTCTCTGCAGAAAAAGAAAGTCTAATTAAAATTGTGGCAATTATAAAACCAGTATTTCGTATTAGTTTACTATACTCTTCTGTGTAACGAAATGAAATTAATAGAATTACAACATCAGCTAAAATTAAAAGCGTAAAAAATTGATTAAAGAAAATGCTATCAATATTTAGTACACTATGCTGATTTATAACATCGATAAACCATTGTCCTAAAGTTGATAATAGCATTACTCCTAAGACACAAAAAAGCATAACACTAACTACTTTCTTTGAAGCTATAAATTTAAGTAGTCTTGAGTCATTAGTTGGCTTTTTTGGCAACTTTTGTTTACTTCGATTAAATAAAAAAATCAATAGAAATAAAATTAAAAAACCAAGCAAATCAACAATCAATTCAAGGTTGTGAGAGCTACTTATCCAACTGCTTGATAGATCCATTTGTGGAATATCTTTAAAGATTTTACGAATCACGATAAGAGATATTATCTCAAATTGTTTTGAGACGCAAGATGTAAAAGAACGAGGTAAATAGAAAAGGAGTAAATAAATTTCATAAATCAAAATCAATGAAAAAGGAGTGTAAATAGCAGATATTGGATCATTGAATAATTCTGGATAAATAGCAGGGAAAATAACTCCCTGGGTTTTTAGAAAAATAAGTCCTAAGTGGATTACGAATCCTAAAGCTGCAAGTAACAAAATGATTTTTTCAATAATTTTTTGAATTTTTGGAGCAAATACTAAAGAAAAAAAATTCTCAAATGTTAAATAAAATGAATTCATAATTTAAATAGTAAATAATTGATCAATGTTTTTAAAACTTTTGAACTCTAGTGCATTTCCTGATGGATCATAAAAAAACATTGTCATTTGTTCTCCTGGCAATCCTTCAAATCTTTTGTAAGGTGAGATTTGAAATTCAATATTTTGCTTAATTAGTTTTTGGCTAAAATCTTGAAATTTTTGCCATTCTAGGACCACACCAAAATGAGGAATTGGAACAGATTTACCATCTACTTCATTAAAATGATTTTGACTTTTATGACTCTTATCTTCATGTAAAACAAGTTGATGACCAAAGAGAGAATAATCTGCCCATTCTTTAGAGAATCGTCCCGGTTTGCATCCTAATTTATGTTCGTAGAAATGTATTGAATCAGATAAATTTATTACTGGAATGGCTAAATGAAAAGGTGTTAGTGAAACCATAAGTAAAGGTACACAATTTTAGCATAAGGAATAGGGAAAGTAGTATCTTTGAAACTAATGAAAAATTTACATGAAGAGGTCAATCTAGGAAAATCCTTGCCTCTTATGGAGGCCTTTTACACCTTGCAAGGTGAGGGCTATCATAAGGGTAGTGCTGCTTATTTTATTAGGATTGGTGGTTGTGATGTAGGTTGTCATTGGTGTGATGTGAAAGAAAGTTGGGATCCACTTAAACATGCTGCTACTCCAGTAAAAGAAATTGTAAAAAAAGCAATTAAATACTCCAATACTATTGTTATAACTGGTGGAGAACCCTTGATGTGGAATATGGAGCCTTTGACCAATGCTCTCAAGGAAAACAAAATGCATATACATATAGAAACTTCCGGAGCTTATAACATTACAGGTAATTGGGATTGGTTTTGTCTTTCACCAAAAAAAAATAAATTACCGACAAAAACTGCCTATTCTCATGCCGATGAACTCAAAGTCATAATTTATAATAGGGATGATTTTCGTTTTGCAGAAAAACAAGCTGAAAAAGTAAATGAAAAATGTTTTTTGTATTTGCAACCAGAGTGGGGTAAACGTGAGAAAGTGATGCCATTAATAGTAGAATACGTTTTAAAAAACCCAAAATGGAAAGTATCCTTACAAACACATAAATACTTAAATATCCCCTAATTATAAATAAGGTATTTTTTTCTAATTTTCTTAAACTTTTCAAGTTTAGACCTCCAACTTTGTCTTATTTCTTTTTCGCTTATTCCTGAAATTATCTGTTCTTTTAAGATCGAATTACCAGCAATTCTGTCAAATCCATTTAAGAAAAAAGTATTGGATTTAGGAAAATTTCTATACGCATCAATTAACCATTTTAATTCTAATTGTTTAGGTTTTGGAACTTGGGTTAAATTTTTACCATACGATAGATAATTTTCTAATTTTGGACTCTTTGCGCCAAAATTAGGTTTAGGAGTAAAAGAGAAATCATCTTTTGGAAGTTTCGGATGACCGTAAACTTGAAACTGAAAATCAGTCCCTCTTCCTATACTGATTACCGTTGGCTCTAAAAGACATAAACTTGGATACAATGCAATAGATTGTGAATTTGGCAGGTTTGGAGAGGGTCTAACAATTAGCTCATACACTGATTTTCGGGTATAATTTTTAACAGCCACAACCTTTAATTTACAATATTTGTCAGAACTTAACCAACCTTCTCCATTAATCATTTGAGCGTACTCTCCTATTGTCATGCCATAAACAATTGGAACAGGATGCAGTCCCAAAAAACTTACTTGGGCTTTTTCCATAACAGGTCCATCCACATAATGAATATTTGGATTTGGACGATCTAAAACAATCAAGGGAATATTATTTTCAGCACAGGCTTCCATTACATAATGCAGAGTCGACAGATAAGTAAAAAAACGCACACCTACATCTTGAAGATCGAAGATTAAAATTTCTATTCCCTTCAATTGTTCTTTAGTAGGTTTTTTATTTTTTCCATAAAGAGAAATTATTTGAAGTCCTGTTATGGAGTCTTTATTATCATTTATTTTTTCTCCAGCATCAGCGGTACCTCTAAATCCGTGTTCTGGAGCAAAAATACTGTGAATATTAATTTTATTTTCAATTAGAAAATCAACAAGATGTTGAGTTCCATTATTTTTTGGGATTAGACTTGCTTGGTGAGCAACAACACCAATTCTTTTACTATTCAAAATTGGGATGTATTGGTCTTGATCAAAAGCTCCTGGGAGTATTTTAATTTGACTCATGGAACTCGAACATACAAAACAAAGAAGCCAAAATAAAAATGTATTTTTGAGAGAACAACTTTTAAATCTATTTTTCATTGAATTTAGCTTTGTTTTTTGCTCGTAAGATGCGGGGACTTGAACAGTATAAAAATACAGTTTCTACACGAATAATCAACATTGCTACAATTGCGGTTGCCTTAGGTATATCCTCGATCTTAATTGCAACATCTACTAGCAGGGGTTTACAGAGAGAAATTCAAAACAAGACTAGTGCTTTTAATGGTCATATTTTAGTGACCTTATTTGAAAATAACGAATCACAAATTTCGATCCTACCAATTCAAGACAAGAAGTCAATCAGAAAAAAGTTAAAAGAAAATAAAAATTTAAATCGGTTTCACACAATAGCATTAAAAGCTGGGATGTTAAAAAACGATTCTGAATTTGAAGGAGTTTTATTTAAAGGTGTTTCCTCTAATTTTAAATGGTCTAGCCTAGATCCTTTTAAAATAGAAGGTAATTTTCCAGATTTTTCAAATTCAATTAGTAAAGAAATTTTAATTTCCGAAATTTTATCAAGAAAATTAAATTTAGAAGTAGGAGACCAAATTGATGCATTTTTTCTTAAAAATTCAACTCAAAATACTCCCAATAAAAGGCGTTTTAAAGTTTCAGGTATATATTTTTCTGGTTTTCCGGATATTGATAATACTCTTATTTATTGCGATCTACGTCAAATTCAGAAAATTAATCGATGGGACGAAAATTTAATTGGAGGGTATGAATTGTTTGTAAATGACTTTTCTCTTATTCAACACACATCGGATCAGGTATATAATAGCTTACCCTCAGAATTAAATAGTGTTCCAATTTCTGATAGATTTTCAAGTATATTTCAATGGATTGCTTTGTTCGATTTTAACATATTAATAATTTTGGTTGTAATGATTCTAGTTGGCGTCACGAATATGGCTACGGCTCTCTTGGTTTTAATTTTAGAACGTTCAAGGATGGTAGGGTTATTAAAAGCCATTGGTGCCAAAAACACAATGATTCAAAAAATATTTTTGTATAACGGAGTTTTTATAATGTCCAGAGGTTTATTTTTTGGAAATTTGATTGGTTTAGGATTTTATTTTTCTCAAAAATTTTTGGGTTGGATTCGATTAGATCCTTCAACTTATTTCGTTGTAGAAGCACCTGTCTCCTTATCATCTTTTGAAGTATTATTTATTAATTTTTTTTTCCTCTTCATTTTCATATTATTACTCTGGCTTCCTTCAAGAATTATTTTAAGAATTAGCCCTTCTAAAGTCTTAAGATTAAAATAAAATATAGATCAATAATTGCTAATTTTGCAAAGTATAATGAATTCTTTATGAAATATGCCAATTCAATTCTTGATACCATTGGTAATACTCCTTTAGTTAAGTTAAATAAAATTACAAAAGATGTAGATGCTTTGGTACTAGCTAAATTAGAGAGCTTCAATCCTGGAAATTCTGTTAAAGACCGCATGGCTTTAAAAATGATTGAAGATGCTGAGGCAGATGGGCGTCTAAAGCCAAAAGGGACAATTGTTGAGGGTACATCAGGAAATACAGGAATGGGTTTAGCTTTGGCTGCCATAGTAAAGGGTTATAATCTAATTTGCGTTTCTACTGACAAACAGTCAAAAGAGAAATTTGATGTTCTTCGTGCTGTTGGAGCTGAAGTAGTAGTTTGCCCCACTGATGTTTCTCCTGATGATCCGCGATCATACTATAGTACTTCAAAAAGAATTGCTGATGAAACCCCTAATAGTTGGTATGTTAATCAGTACGATAATCCTTCTAATACTCAAGCTCATTATGAATCTACCGGTCCAGAAATCTGGAAGCAAACTAACGGAAAAATCACTCATTTTGTTGTAGGTGTTGGAACAGGAGGGACTATTTCTGGAGTAGGTAAATACTTAAAAGAAAAAAATTCAAAAATTAAAATTTGGGGGATTGATACCTTTGGCTCTGTGTTTAAAAAATATCATGAAACAGGTGTATTTGATAAAAATGAAATTTATCCATATACAACGGAAGGAATAGGTGAGGATATTCTTCCAAAAAATGTTGACTTTTCAATCATTGATCATTTCGAAAAGGTTACTGATAAGGATGCGGCATTATATACAAGAAAACTAGCAAGAGAAGAGGGAATTTTTGCTGGTAATTCATGTGGAGCAGCAATAAAAGGTGTAATTCAGTTAAAAAAACAGTTTAAAAAAAACGACGTAGTTGTTGTGCTACTTCACGATTCAGGGAGTAGATATATTGGTAAAATATATAACGATGATTGGATGGATAAAATGAATTATTTATGAAAACCAATGTTGATAAATTGTTCATAAACTGTTAGTAACCTAAAAAACCTCCATTTTTATTTCTTAAATTTGTAAGTAAATGGAAAATATTAATTTCTTTTTTGCGTTTGCAATAAATGTAATTAGCTTTTGGTTTTGTTGAGAAAAATACTTTTTTTATTACTAACTTTTTTTTCAGTAGGGGTTTTGTTTTCTCAAAATCAAGACGTCTCCATAGGTGCTATTTCGATCGTTGGTGGAGAACCTTTATGTCCAACAGACTCAGTTAACTTTCAGGTAGTTATTGCAAACGCCGGTCCTGGAGCTAATGATGTAAATGGAGATACTTTTTATTTCCAAGTTAATGGTCCAATAGCTAGAGCTCCAGCTGTATATACAATTAATGTTGCTGCAAATATAGCTGCCGGTGGCTCTCAAACTTTTATTTTTCCAAATCACTTCGCAGCAGTTGCAGGCGCTAGTATGTCACCTCTAGATCTTTCTGATCCATCTGCACCATATACTATAACAGCTAGCATTACAATTCCTAATGATACAGATATTTCAAATAATGTTAGTACATCATTAGATATTGATGTTTACACACCTGTTTTACCATCTCTTTCAAGTAATGATGCAGATAATTCAATTTGTGCAGGTGAAGAAATTACCTTTTCAATTACACCGTATTCAGCTACTGCAACTTATACATTTAAGGTTAATAATGGAATTATACAGTCTTTAGCTGGGGTAAATACGATTACATTTTCATCTCTTGGAGGTCTAGGTAGTATAGCTAACGGTGATAAAGTAACAATAGAGATGATAGATGCCAATGGCTGTATTACAAACTCTTCAACTCAGTCAACTACAGTTTCCGTATCAAGTATTCCATCTGCTGGTCTTTCAGCATCTGCTTCTGATGGTCTTTTTTGTTCCGGAGACGTTCTAAATTTTAGTGCAACAGGAGGAGTAAGTTATACCTGGTATATCAATGGTAGTGAACAGTTTGGGGCTACTTTTTCAACTTTAACCAGATCACTCTCAAATAATGACACTGTTACAGTTAGAGTTTTTAATGCAAGTGGATGTTATGATGAAGAATCATTATCATTTAATGAAATGACACTTGATAACAATGGTCTAATTGTCCTTCAAAACGCTTCTGATTCAAATATTTGCTCTGGTGAAGCACCAACTGGACAGATTTTAGGGGATGGGTCTGGAGGAAGCTTAGTCGCCTCTTCAACCTATGGTAGCATTAGTTATCAATGGCAAAGCTCTACTAACGGCGGATCTAACTTTTTTGATATTAATGGGGCTAATTCTGCCAATTACCAACCTGCAGGTATCAGCACAACAACTCTTTTCAGAAGAAATGTTATTATATCATCTGATACAACCTCTTGTACATTTATTGGAGATGATATAGTTACAATAAACAAGCGTAACACTTTTGATATTAATTTGTCTACTAATGATTCTAGTGATACATTTTGTCAAGACCAAAACATTATAGTTTCGGCAAATACAGGTGCCGCAACCTATACTTTTATAGTTAACGGTACAACAATATCAGCTAATACGACAACTAATACCTTAAATTTAAGATCTGGTGCAACAAGAAATCTTGCTGCAAGTCCACCAATTATTCAAAATGGTGATACTGTAACAGTTCAAATTACAGATAATTTTGGTTGTACTAACCAACAAACTATACCAATTATTATTGATGATGTAGGCCTAAACCCTGGGGTTTCTACAAATGCTCCTGGAAATATAATTTGTTTAGGAGAAAATGTTGTAATTGAGGCAACTGGCGGTACCAGCTACACTTTTTATATTAATAATACTGGTGCTCCTGCATTACCAGCAGAAGTTGTTGGGAACAAGTTTACAACCAACAGATTAAGTGATGGTGATATTGTAATTTCAAGAGTATACAATGCGACTGGTTGCTATATTGATGTAAATGAGACTTTTACCGTTTTATCAATTTCAACAACTGGATCAATTACTTTGCAAAATGCAGCTGATGCAAATATATGTTATAATACTTCAATGTCAGGAGGTATTGATGGTGGTAATGCTGGAGTTGGAGGAGGAGCTGCTATTACTGCAATTGCCTCAGCAACAATTGCTTATCAGTGGCAGTCATCAGTAAGTGGCGGCCCCTGGGGGGATATTGCTGGAGCTACATCACAATCATATTCTCCAACCACCAATTTTACAGCGCAGACAAGATTCAAAAGAATTGCTTTTACTTACTATGATGCAAATTCAAATGGAAATTTTGATGAAGCAATTTCATGTAGTAGAACTGATTCAAATATTGTTACTGTTAATCCCAAAGCTAATTTTGATGTTTCATTAGTAACTGGAGTTGAAAATAATTCGTACTGTGTAGGTGATTTGATTACTATTAATGCACCAGCGGGTGCTGACACTTATCAATTTTTTAAAAATGATGTTTCTCTCGGTGCTGCAAGCCCTTCAAGAACTGTAACTGCAACAGCAGGTAATGGTGGGACAAATTTTAATAATGGTGATCGAATCAGAGTTCAGGTTACTGCAGATGGATGTACTTTTTCAGATGAAATCACAATTTTAGTTGACTTTTTTGGAGTAGTTGCCTCAGCTTCTATTTCTTCTAATGCTCCAAATGATACAATATGTAGTGGCGATTCAATACGTATAACAGCTGGACCTCCTACACCCGGATATACTTATACTTTTACCCTTAACGGTGCAAATGCTAATCCTGCAGAAGTAGTAGCAAATGTACTAACCACTTCGGGTATAACGACTAACACTGTTGTACTTGTAACAGTAACAAATGCAAGTGGTTGCAGTGATACTGCCTCCCTTACAGTTAAAGTTCCTTCAATATCTTCTGCAGGTCAAGTATCGATAGATTTTGCTGATCTTGTTTTATGTGCGGGTAGTTTAATTGCTACTGATATTTCTGATACAGCATCTGCTACAGTAGCAGGCTCTGCAGGAACAGTGGCAACATAT
>Ga0315330_10002451_pt1 | contig 12703 bp, 7 predicted proteins | sample M140m34915metaG_FD_203453 | JGI IMG/M metagenome (GOLD analysis project Ga0315330, IMG submission 203453) | Ammonia-oxidizing marine archaeal communities from Monterey Bay, California, United States - M1 40m 34915 | ecosystem: Environmental > Aquatic > Marine > Intertidal zone | place: USA... | reverse complement strand
CGGACGTCGGCAACGCGGCGATCGACCTGGTCCGCGATCAGCTCAGGAACGCGGTGGACGCCATAGAGGACGCGGCGAGGGCGTGCGCCACGATGACCAGCAGCTCGGGTAGCTCCACGCCGAGCACGCCGGCGGCGGGGGACGGGCGGGGCGGGGCGGGAGCGGCGCGGGAACTTCAGAAGAACCTATTCGCGCGGACGACGGCGGCGTTGGTGCCGGTGAAGAACGCGGTCGCGGAGCTATTCCGTGCGCTGCACGCCCTCGCCGCGACCGCACAGCGGGAGGGAGATGTGGACGGGGACGGCGTGGGCGGCGGGGAGGTGCGCACGCCGTCGTCGGGTGCCAAACGGAGCCCCCTCGCAAAGGTGAAGACGTGGTGGAAGGAAAAGGTGTCGCCCGGTTTCGCAAACTCCCCGTCGCCGAATAGATAAGTTAGCCCCGCGCGATGGGACGATGCGTTTACGATTACGCTTAATGTTACGTTGTTATCCCATTTCCACGACTAGCTAACGCGTGTGAGCGACTTAGTAAGCGGCGCCGCCGCCGATGGCGCGGGACACGGTCCACACGCGGATCTGGCAGTCGGTGTAGCCGGTGAAGAGGGTGTCGCCGCCGCCGGACCAGGTGAGGGAGGTGCAGAAGGGGGCGATGGACTTCTTGCCGACGGGGGGGAACTCGGGGTGGAGCTCGTCCACGATGGACTTGGACTCGAGATCCCAGATCTTGACGCAGGACTGGGTCGCCGCGCAGAGCCAGTAGCGGTTGGGGGAGAAGCAGAGCGCGTAGATGATGTCGCCGGCGTCGAGGGAGTAGAGGCGCTTGCCCTCGGCGAGGTCCCAGAGCATGGCGACGCCGTCCTTACCGCCGGAGGCGCAGAGGGAGCCGTCGGGGGAGACGGTGACGGTGTTGATGTAGCCGGTGTGGCCGACGAGGTTGGTGCGGAGCTTGCAGTTGGTCAGGTTCCACACCTTGACGAGTTTGTCCCAGCCGCCCGACACGATGATGGGGTTGGAGGTGACGGGGGAGAAGCGCACGCAGGACACCCACTCGGTGTGACCCTCCTGCTCCTGGATGGTGTACTTGCACTCGCCGAGGGTGTTCCACAGCTTGATCGTCTTGTCGCGGGAGCCGGAGACGATCTGGCGGTTATCCACGGAGAAGGCCACGGAGAGGACATCCTTGGAGTGGCCGACGAAGCGGCGGGTGGTGGAACCGGTGTTGAGGTCCCAGAGGCGGAGGGTGCCGTCCCAGGAGCCGGAGAGGGCGAACTGGCCGTCGGAGGAGATCACGACGTCCTGGACGAAGTGGGAGTGACCGCGGAGCGCCCTCTGCGCGAAGCCGTAGTTGCCCTCCTCGCGGGTGAGGGTCCACAGGATGACAGTCTTGTCGCGGGAGGACGACAGGAGCATGTCGGAGTTGGCGTCCAGGGGGCACGCGAGGGAGGTAACCCAGCCCTCGTGGCTGCACGGGAAAAGGGAGGGAACGAGGTCAGCGTTTGGTCATCTATTTCGGGCGTCTAAGAGGTCGCGTCGCCGCCGGGACCGTCCGATCCGCGCGCGAAAGGGGATCGGTTTGTATTTTCCACGGCCAAAACCCTCAGATTGCGTTTTCGCGGACGCCCGGCGCAGCCGGAAAGCGCGGGTCACGCGTCTCGAGACTCACCCCTTGAGCACGCCGCGGAGAGAAAGAGTCTCAGCCATGGTTTCTGTTTCTAAGTTACTAGCGATGCAATGGGATTGCGTCGGGAAAGGGCGACGCGGGCGGGGCGAGCGCGGCTTAAAGGAGACGCTAGGGCTTCAGTTTTCTTCGTTGGCTCGCAGCGCCCTTCAAAAAGCCAAAATTTTCAACTTTATGCCGTCCGAGTCATTTGGTCCCCGGTCCCTTCGTCGTCAGACAAGGTCCACGCGAGAGTCGGAGGGGCCGGAGGGGCCTTTGGGTGGATATCGCTCGCGGGTTCGACTCAATCGACGCGGCAGGAGCGTCTCGATCGGGGTCGGGGTCGGCGAGAGCCCACGGTATGCGTTGAACCCGCGCGGGCGCAGCACGTTTTGCGTAGTTTTGGCCCATCGTCGCGTTATATTCCTTCGGCGAACGATAACGCTATACCTTCGTAGCTCGACCGAGCCGCCATGGGGAACCCGGCGATCGCGGCGATGGGAAACATCATCCTGTTCATTCTTATCCTAGGGCTCGCATCGCAGGTGGACTGGGCCGAGTTCAAGCAGCGGTTCAGCAAACCGTACGGCATCGGCATCGGGCTCCTGTGCCAGTTCATCGTCCTGCCCCTCGCGGGGCTCGCCAGTTGCCGGCTCTTCTTCCCGAACAACCCGGTGTACGGCATCCCGCTGCTCGTCACCGTGTGCTCGCCCGGAGGAAGCTACAGCAACTGGTGGTGCTCGCTGTTCAACAGCGACCTCCCGCTGTCCATGGCGATGACCACCGCGAGCTCGCTGCTCGCGGTAGGTACGCTGCCGGTGAACATCATGATCTACCTCGCCATCGCGTACCCCAACCGCGGCGACGACGGCGTCAAGGTGGCGTGGGCGGGCCTGTTCACATCACTAGCGATGGTGGTGTTCGGCATAGGCTTCGGCTTACTCGCCGGGTTTAAACGGCCGGAGTGGCGGGAGAACCTCGGGAGGCTGGGTAACGTCGCGGGCGTCTCGCTGGTGCTCCTCGGCGTGTTCTTCTCGAGCAACTCGAGCCGGCCCATCTGGGCCAGGCCACTCGAGTTTTACGTGGGCGTGGGTGTACCCTGCGTGGTGGGTTTACTGGTGGCGCTGGTGTTCGCGTTCGCGTGCGGCCTACCGAAGCCGCACTGCCTGTCGGTGACGATCGAGACGGCGTATCAGAACACGGCGATTCCCCTCGCCGTCATCCTGTCCACGTTTAGCAACGAAGACGAAGCCATGTGCGACGCGATCGGGATGAGGGCGAGTGACGTGGAGGGTGAAGGGGGCGGCGCGGCTGACTGCGATGTCATAGGCGTCGCCGCGGGCGTGCCCACGTTCTACCAGGTTGTCCAGGTGGTCTCGCTCTCGATACTGTGCCTGGCGGGGTGGAAATCGGGGTGGACCTACGCGCCGCCGCACCACTCGCTCTGGCGCATCCTCTCCGATAACTACCAGCCCATCGCGGGTGACGACGAGCCGGACGACGAGGGCGTACGTCTGGCGCACGGAGGAAGCACCGGGTCGTTCGTGCACAGGGATCTGCGCGCGAGGCGGCGGCACACCCGCTCGCTCTCGCTGGGCAGCGGTGAAAACTTTGACTTTGACGCGGTTAACTTTGCCGAGCTCGGAGCCATCGGCGAGGAGCCCACCGCGGAGAACCCGCTGGGTGGAACGGCGATGGGTCGCGGCGGCGGGCGGGGACGAAGAAGGGGACGGGGCGGTGGGCACGCGCGGACCAGGTCCGACGGAGGCTTCTCGTTCGACGCCGCGCTTCCGCCGCATCGATCGTCGCCGCGGAAAGGCGACTCGCTGCTTCGCGTGAACTCGCTCGGCGACATCGTCGAGGACGAATCGCCCGGAGGATCAAGTGAGAAGAAACTAGACGAAGGGGACGACGGGGGGGATATCGTGGACATCGAGGTCGTGGACCTCGAGAAGAAATAGACGACGACGACGCATAGGAGATTGACTAAGACGAGTGCGACTACAACATGGTACAGCTAACAGAATTTAAGCGGGGGCCGAGCCACCCCCCGCGGCGGCTTTCTCCGCCGCCGCCTCCTTCTTGGCCTGGATAATCTCGTACACCACGGGCAGGCACGACAGTAAGATGATCGCCACGATCGTCGCCGCGAAGTTCTCCTGCACCGCCGGGATCGTGCCGAAGAAGTACCCCAGGAACATGAACAGCCCGACCCAGACCGCCGCGCCCACCACGTTGAAGAAGAAAAACTTGGTGTAGTTCATGTTCGCCACGCCCGCGACGAAGGGCGCGAAGGTGCGAATGATGGGAAAGAACCTGGCGAGCACCACGGTCTTACCGCCGTACTTCTCGTAGAAACCTTTCGTCTTGTCGATGTACGCCTTCTTGAAGATCTTCGGGTACTTCTGTATCACCTTCCCGCCGATGAAGTTGCCGACGCCGTAGTTGACCGTGTCGCCCATGACGGCGGCGAGGAACAGCAGACCGGTGACGAGCGGCGCGTTCATGATGCCCTGCGCGCCGAGCGCGCCGCACGCGAAGAGGAGCGAGTCGCCGGGTAGGAACGGGGTGACCACCAGCCCAGTCTCGCAAAAGACGATGGCGAAGAGCATGCCGTACGCTGCGACGCCGTAGTTTGCGAAGATGCCGACGAGGTGTTTGTCCAGGTGGAGGATGAAGGAGATCGCGCGTTTCCAGAGCGGGTCGGTGGAGGCGACGAGCGCGGCCTTCTTGGCGGCGGCCATCGCGGTGTCCGGGAAGAGGAGCGCGGTGACGGCGCACGCGACGGCGGCGAGCGCGGCCACCTTGGCGAACGAACCGAGCCACGCGAACCGCCCGGGGTCGATCGCGACGTTCCCTGAATCATCATCGTTTCCCGCCTTTGAATGCACGCGCGCGCGTCTCGCGTCGCACGCGTCGCGGGACGACGCGTGGACGACGGGGGAGGCGCGGGTCGGCTCGACGCGTCCGCGGGCGGTCAGCCTGACGCTGATCTTCGCGGGAGCGACCGCCGCGCGGACGGCGGACCGACGGCGCGCGACGACGGCCGCGGGGGTAACGAACCCCGCCAAGCTGGCGACGCTCGAGGCGGACATCGCCCTTTGTTTTTTCCTCGCTCGGGGGACGCGACTCGCGGGCGAGGGCGCGGGGTTGGCACGTGGCTGAGGGCGCGCGAGACGAGCCGAACGACGCGAAGGGGTCGACGACCACCTGCTATCCGCGAGCCGAGACGCTTGCGCGGCGCGAAGTGACTGTCGAGCGGTGCCTGATTGGATATCTGGTTTGGATAAGTTTTATTCACAACACGAACTTCAAGCGGTGGCTCAGCTCTCCGAGCTATGTTTAACTGTTTTACAGCCACCGGCGGTGATTGCGACGACCGTCCCAAGAACTTGAATCCATCCCTTCTGTTACAGGACATGTGTCACATGATTACATCTCGACACGGTCCGCGAGGAAGCCGCCGAGGCACACGACGACGAGGCTCATGAAGAGAGCGACGGCGGCGCCGTGAGGGGCGACGCCTGAGTGGACGTCAAAGTAATTCTCGCCAGTTTTGCAATCGCCATGCTTTTCGCCGGGCATGTACATGCTGCCCATGGCGTGGCTGCCCTTGCAGCCCCTGGAGAGCGCGGCATCGTTGGCATCCGCTTTGGACATGTACATGCCCTTGGAGATGTTGAAGCACTCGATGGTGCCGCCGGACACGGTTCCCACGGCGGTGCACTTCTCCTCGCAGTGGTGGGGATCGCAGGGCACCATGTGCGCGGTTCCCTTGTAATCGGCCTTGTCGAAGATCTCGGTCTTGGTCTCGGCGCATGTGCCGAGGCCCTTGGCGTAAGCGCTGGTGACGTTCTCGCCGCCGCAGATGCTAGCGGCGGCGACGGTCCCGTCGCACTTGTCCATGCACGAGTACTCGGTGTCGGCGATCACGGGGGTGACCGCGAGGAGCGCCACGCAGGCGAAGAGCGCGAAGGAGACGCGGGTGGAGAACATGGGTACTGGGATACTCTCTGGCGGAGAAACGCGGACGATACGGACGTGAAGCCTCGGTGGCGCGCGCGATTGTGACGCGACATGGTAGGGAAGATTCGGTAACGCGTGAAAAGGGTAACGAACGTTGCGCCGCCATTATCACGGCAGATTCACTCGGGTTCCTGTGACTGCTTCTCATACGTAAAATTGCCGAAACTTACCGAATCGGGGAAATCTTTTCCTTCTCCGCGCTGGATCCACGCTGGATCCAGGTCACGTACGTGGTTGAAAGGTCACTTCCCGTGCTGTGCCCAGTGCCCAGTGCCGAAGTGCCGAACCGACTGTTCGCGCGCGAGAAAACGAATATGCCAGTTGTCTCCCGGAGTTTGAAAGAAGCCGTCGACCCCGAGACGACGCGGCGCGCGCCACACGTATCGGCGTCGAATAAGACGCGCACGAGGAGACGGCGACGATGGCGCGAGGGTTGGGCATCGCGCACGGGGTGTACGCGGCGGCCGGTCGCGCGTCCGGGGGCGGCAAGAAGACCGCCAAGGTGGGTGGGCCATCGACATCGTCGTCGTCGAATGGGAACGACCGGGGTCAGCGTCGGGGCGGGGGTGGCGCGGTGTCTTCATCGCGCCCTCGGGGCAAGCCCGCGCGCCTCCCCCCGCCTCCTCCCGTCGATGCCGGCGTCGCGCCCGCGGGTATGCGACGCAGGGTGAGCGTCAAGACCTCGACCAAGGGCGAGTCCCCGTTCGCCGACCTGCGCGGAGGTGGCGTGCTGCTCTCCCCAGCCGCGCGGAAGGATCCGGCGCGCGCCGAGCAGGAGCGCAAGCGCCTGTGGGAGCGACTCGGCGCGTCCGCGACGGGGTCGGGGGACGCGCCCGCGGGGTTCGCGCACCTCCTGGACCCGGGCGCCAAGGCTGCGGGGACGGCGGGACGTGGATCAGGACGCGGCGAGGACGGCACCAGGAGCCGGGGATCCGGCCGAGCCACACTGCGCGTCGGGTACTCCGCGCACAGGGAGAAATTCGCGAGAGCGCTCAGGCTCGAGCTCGAAGAAGAGATGGAGCGCGCCAAGGAACGCCTCGAGACCTGGCCCACCGATCGAATCCGCCAAGAGGGCTACGCACTCTTCGGGCTCAGCGCGATGCACGAAGGGACGCTGCAAAAAGACGCGGTGGTCCGAGTCCTCGTTCCGAGAGGAAACTTCGGCGGACCCGACAACGCTGTGAACGACGACAACGCTGTGAACGTGAACAAATCGAACGCGTCATCGCCCGCGATGGCCCCGCCGACGCCCGGTGCCGTGGACAGGACCAAACGGACCTTCGCCATGGGCGCCGAGCTCCCTTTTCACCGATTCGCGCAGGGCGACATGGTCACGCTGGTGGAAGGGGACGAATGGGACGGTAACGGCAAGGCGGGGATCCAAGGCGTGGTCGTGGAGCGAAGCATGCACTTCCTGAAAGTCGCCGTGGACGAGGACGACGAGGCGAGGCTGCTGGACGCGCGCCGGCTCCGCATGGACCTCAGCGCCAACACCATCACGCACGATAGGGCGCTCGCCGCGCTCGTCGCCTTCTCCGAACCCGGCGGCATGCCAGGCCTCGTCACCACGCCGGGGGGTAAGCGCCTGAGCTCCACGGCGTACGCACCCCTGCAGCGGTCGCTCATCGGTATCCCCGACGGGAACGGCACCCTGGAGAGCATCGCGTGCGTCCCGCCGCCGTGGGGAGGGAAGGACGCGCTCGCCAAGTCCCTCGCGCCCGCGCTCAAGCGCACGGACCACTCGACCCTCAACCCGTCGCAAGCCGCCGCGGTTAAACGCGCGTTCGGGCGTACCTTATCCGTGTGGCAAGGCCCCCCGGGCACCGGTAAGACGCGAACGCTCATGAGCTTCATCGAGGGCGCGGTGGAGCTCGCGAGGGCGCAGGGGGTCGTCGGGAAAAAGAGCGGGCCCGTGGTGTTGGCGTGCGCGGCGTCCAACGTCGCCGTGGATAACATCCTCGACGGTCTAGTTCGAGACCGAGACGGGGACGATACGGGTGGTAAGAAAGGCGGCCAGGTTCCCCTCAAGGTTGTCCGCCTGGGTTCCCCGGCGAAGGTCCAGCCGTGGCTCGAGAGTCACACGCTCGGCGCCGTGGCGGCACAGACGCCGATGGGACGCAAGGCGGCGTCCATTCGCGAGCAGGCGCGCGGTGATTACTCCCCGCGCGGCGCCGCGGCGAGGCGCCAGGCGTCCGGGATGGAGCGCATCGCCGCGGAGCAGGTCTTGAGGGACGCCGACGTCGTGTGCTGCACGTGCGTGGGCGCCGGGGATGAGTTGCTGGAGGGGTTTACCTTTCGCGTGGCTTGCGTGGACGAGGCGACGCAGGCGCCGGAGCCGATCGCGCTGATCCCGCTGACCAAGGCGGTCGCCGGCGTGCTCGTCGGGGACCAGATGCAGCTTCCCCCGACGGTGACCAGCCGCAAGGCGGAATCGTGCGGCTTAGGGGTCTCCCTCTTCGAGCGCCTCGAGCGCCTCGGGCTGCGACCCGACTTGCTGGACCGGCAGTACCGCATGCACCCCGCGCTCGCGGAGTGGCCCTCGAAAGCCTTCTACGGCGGTAAGGTCAGTTCCAACCCCACGCCCGTGGACAGGCCCCCCGCGCTCGGTCTCCCGTGGCCCGGTAAGACCACCGGCCAGTACGGGCGGATCCCCATGGCCTTTGTCGAGATTGACGGAGCCGAGCGAAGGGCGCCGGACGGCCTCTCCGTTCTCAACGAAGCCGAAGCCCGCGCCGCCGTCGCCGTCGTCGAGACCCTCCTATCCGCGTCGCCGCGAGACACCCTCGTCGACGGCATGCTGAGCGTGCGTTCGCCGGGGGATATCGGGGTCATCGCGCCGTACGCGGCGCAGGTGAGGAGGCTCCGCGAGCTGTGGGCGTCCAGCCCGGCCTTTGCCACCTATTCCGCCGACGACTCCAAGTCCAACGACTCGGTCAACGTACTGGACCCCGCCGCCGTCGCCAAGGCTGCGGAGTCACGCGCGAACAAGGAGCTGGAGGTTCACTCCGTCGACGGGTTCCAGGGGCGGGAGAAAGAAGTCATCGTGCTGTGCACGGTGCGCGCCAACGCCAACGGGTCCCTCGGGTTCGTGTCCGATCAACGGCGCCTGAACGTAGCCGTGACTCGAGCTAAACGCGGGCTCGTGGTGCTGGGTAACAGGGCGACGCTGAGCTCGGATAAGACGTGGAGGGAGTGGATACGGTGGGTGGATAAGCGCGGGCTGTCGGTGAAGGCGTCCGACTTTCTGTAAGAGGTGTAAGAACGGGGCGTTGTTGTTGTTGTAAACCATTCATTTTTTTTGCCTCGCAGTTCAGCAAAAAACGAGAATCCGATTTTGGACATCGCATCAGTCGGGCATGGCGCTGGAGGTATCGCGGGTCCTCGCCGGCGCCCATGACGACCCCATCCTCTGCGTCGCGTACAACGCGGTGAATCGCGAGGTCTGGACCGGATGCCAGGGCGGCAAGATCCGGTGCTGGGAGGAGAAGACCGGGACGCTGATTCAGGAGGTCTCGGGCGCGCACAAGGGATGGGTCACCGCGATGGAGTACGTCGCACGGCACGATTACCTGGTCACGTGCGGCGTCGACGGCACGATGGTGTGCCGCACGGACAAGGGGAAGGAGCTGCAGCGCGTGGACGCCCGCGGCGCGCTCTTCTGCCTCGCATACGGCACCCGACGGGACCTCCTCGTCGCGGGCGGGCGGGGCTCAATCACCATCTTCCGGCTGGTCACCATCAACACCATCGAACGGAACAAGGACCCGGCGGACCGAAGGATCCACCCCGTCCGCCTCGTCTGCGTCGTCCCGGACGTCCACACCGACGTCATCCGCGGCGTCGCGTGCGACACGAGCGGGCGGATATTCACCGGCAGCTACGACCGATCCGTGTGCGTCTTCGAAGGTGAACAATTCGAACGAATGCAAACCCGCGCTCCGGACGACCCAGCCGCGAGTCTACCCCCGAGGGACCCACCGAGGTATACGCGATGGCCCAACGCGCACGACGCCGCGGTATCCGTCGTGTCCATCGACCCTATCAACGCGTGGATCCTGACCGGATCCTACGACGGGAGCGTCAAGGTGTGGACGCACGAGGGCGCGCAGCTGATGCACTTCGCGGGTTTCCCCGGGGTGGACAAGATCACGGGGCTGTGCCACTCGCCCGCGACCGGGACGTACTGGGCGAGCGGCGGCGTGGGTCACGGACGCGGGCGTGTTCACGTCTTAGATCCGAGGTCACCGTTGGACGTCACGAAGTACATCGAGGGAGTCTGCGGCTTTGGGAAGTACGCGGTGACTTCGCTTCATTCTTCGCGAAACGACGGGCGTCGGATGTTCGGCGTCGTGGCTGATGGGGTGCCCACGCGGCACGACGTCGTGGTGTGGCGGTTCGAATCCGATACGGCGTTTCGTGTGCTGTCGGGCCACGAGGACTGGGTGGAGGCGTTGGTGCGCGTGCCCACACGCGGCGGTGTACCCGAGGAGGTGTATAGCGTGGGCGGCGGCGGGACTTTGTTTCGGTGGCGGGGTAGCGGCGACGTCAGCACGGACGTGTGGACCAAGGAGGAACGCATCGAGGGCGGTGACGTGTCCGGTGGGATGGCGTGTGCGTGTTACAGCGCGGATCTCGGCGCGTTGGTGACTGGGTGCGAGGACGGGACGCTTCGTATATGGGAGCCGAGTGAAAGAGCCGGTGAACTTTCACCAAACGACGAAGCGTCGTCAACCGACGGCGCATCCGAGTCTGGGTCCGAGGCAGGGCAAACGCCCGAGGAATCGCGACTGGAGGATTATCTAGACGGCGAGGAGTCGTGGCTGCGTAAGGTGATGCCCGGGCACCAAGGGAGGGTGGCGGCGGTGTGTGAGCTCTGGGATCACTCGCTGGCGTCCGCGGGGATGGACAGGACGATTCGTTTCTGGGATTTGCAAACACGGAAGGAAGCGCACTGCGTCCCGGACGCGCACGAGAACGCGATGCACTCGCTGGAGCGATGCGCGCTGCGGGAGGAGATCGCCACGGCGGCGCTCGGCGAGGACCGCGTGAAGATATGGCGCGCGAGCGGGCCTTACGACCCGGACGAGGAGGAGGGCGCCAGGCTCGTGGGCGTTCTTGCCGGGCACGTCGAGGCGGTCACCGCGGTGAAGTGGTGCGAGTGGCGCGAGGTGTGGATCACAGCCTCGAACGACCGTACGTTCAGGCTGTGGTGCCCGCGGGCGTTGGAGACGACGCGGTGCCTCACGTTCAGGGGGGATTCCATCACGGCGATGGCGCTCGACGCTCGCAACGGGAAGGTTCTCGCGGCGATGACGGATCGGAAGATGAGGGTGTTTGACCTGGCGAGGATGGAGGGACGGAAGGACAAGCACGGCAACTGGATCGACGACGGCGTCAAAGGCGATGAAACGAAAGGGGAAGAGGGCGAGGATGCGTCGGAAGGGACGGAGAAGCCGACGGGGACTGAGGAAGGGGAGGAGACACCGAAAGAGGAGAAGGAGGAGAAGGAACAACAAGTCGAGGAACCGCCGGCGCCGAAGGTCCCCAACTTCGCCGGCATATACGTCGACGACGACGCCGAGGCTGACCACATCTTCTGCGGGCACGTCGACCTGATCCGTGCCATCGTGTGCACGCCGGGTAAGGCGCAGTACATGACCGCGGGGTGCGACGGCGACGTGAGGGTGTGGCTCGCGCCCGACAACCCGGGCAGATCCACGGCGTCGCCGCCAGAGGACGATTCATCATCCGGGTCCATCGGCCACGAGTTGGACAAGGGCGTGGGCGAGTTCGAGCGCAAGAACCCGTTGGTGGTCCCGGAGAGCATACGCGCGCCGGACCCCGCGGCGAAGATGATCGCCAGACAGTTGGAGGAGACTACGCGGAGGGAGCTCGAGGCCGAGGCCAGGTCGGCTATGGCGGAGGAGACTCGCCGCGAGCGTGAGATGTCCACGAAGTGCGGGAGGATGTTGTGCGGTCTGCAGGATACGCTGCTGGGTCGCGGGGATGCGTCCGATCCGGTCAAGACGAAGGTTCGAGCCGGAGGACGATGATGGATCACGCGGATGTGCACAATCTTTCTGCTTATGTACAATAAACAAAGTTAACAACCACCGGGGTCGTCGTCGACAACACGCAAAATGCCGCGATACAATATCTCACACTGGCACCACGTTTGGCACTGGGGTACAGAGCCACATGCGCTCCTTGGACTCGTCGCCCTCCCAGTCGCACACCACGTCCAGGGACAGCGCGTCTCCCTCGATGGGCAGCTGAATCTTGCGGTCGTTCCCTTCCTGCCAGTGCATCTCCCCGCGCTCCCCCTTCTCCACATCCTTCTCGCTCAAACCGCCCTCGACGACAAACTTGAACTTGAAAACGGACCCCTGGGGGATGTGCACGGTGGTGGACCAAGTGCCGTCCTTCTTCTGATACTCCATCTTCGGAGCGGCGGCGGCGTCCCACGCGCCGAGCTCGGAAATATCGCCGCAAACCACGACGCCCTCGCCGAACACCGTCTTGACGTTGACCGAAAGACGCACCGGGACCGTGGCGTTGATCGGCGCCGGATCCCTGGGATCCGGATCATCGCCCTCTTGGGCGTCGCCCTCGGCACCTGACTCGGAACCTGGCTGCTTGGTCGTCGGCTTGGGCGCGACGTTGGACTTGACGTTGGCAGTCATGTCGCCGTATCGGCCGTCGACGTCGCCGAGGTTGATGTCGCGTAGCTCCTGGAGCAACGCGTCCTTCCGGCGCTTCGCAAGCGCAGCCTCGGCGTACTCCTGCGACAGTGACGATTCCATCTCCTTGGTCTCCTGGACCAGCAAGTCGGTCTCGATCTCGACGAGCCTTCGGAGGATGGCGGCGGATGTAGACGCGGTGACGTAGTCGCGCTCTTGGACGGCTCGCGCCTCGAGGTCGATGTGCTTGGCGCGGGCCTCGCGGACGTCCGCGATGTACTCGGGCTCGAGGCTGCCGGAGTAGCGTTCGCGGAGGGCGTGCGCGTCTTGGCCCATGGTGG
>Ga0315330_10002449_pt1 | contig 12706 bp, 11 predicted proteins | sample M140m34915metaG_FD_203453 | JGI IMG/M metagenome (GOLD analysis project Ga0315330, IMG submission 203453) | Ammonia-oxidizing marine archaeal communities from Monterey Bay, California, United States - M1 40m 34915 | ecosystem: Environmental > Aquatic > Marine > Intertidal zone | place: USA... | reverse complement strand
TCGTGAAACCATACTTATAATCTTTGTTTTTTTTTAAATCTTCAGTTTTCATTTATTTAAAGAATGATTTTTTTTTACTAAATCTTGTAATTTTACATTTTCAAAAAAATTATTGATATGTTGACCAAGCTGATCCCATAAATTATGTGTGATGCATTTTGAGGATTTATTGTTACATCCTCTTTTTGACTCTTTTTTACAATTCAACATTTTTACTTCCTCATCTACTGCTGAGATAATTTGAGAAATTTTAATTTCTTCCGGTGATATTTCTAAAACATATCCTCCTTTAGCTCCCCTAATACTCTTGACTAATTTTTTATTTTTTAACTTTATGAATATTTGTTCTAAGTATGCTAATGAAATATTTTGTCTTAAAGATATATCTGTAAGACTAGTTGGACCTTTTTCACTAAATAAAGCTAAATCCGCCATAGCCATAACTGCGTATCGTCCTTTAGTAGTTAATTTCATAAATTAGCGTTGTATTACAGCATTTTTTATTTAATTCCTACTATTATAGTATGATTTAAAAAAAATTATTTGCCGCATAAAAACATGTTATAAAACATAACTTTTTTTTAAAAATAATAATCATTATCAATTATGAAACCTAAAAGTTTGGAAATTTTTATACCAGGACCCGCAGGTAGACTCGAAGCGAAGTATTATAAAAATCCAAAATTTGGTTCGCCAGTAGCAATTGTCTTACACCCTCATCCTCAATATGGAGGTACTATGAACAATAAAATAGTTCAGCTTATGTATAATATTTTCTTAGAAAATGGTTTTTCAGTAATTAAAGTAAACTTCAGAGGCGTCGGTAAAAGCGATGGTGTTTTTGATAACGGTCAAGGAGAATTATCTGATGCAGCAGCAGCTTTGGATTGGATAGAAAGACAAAATTTAGATTATAGTCAATGCTGGGTTTCTGGCTTTTCTTTTGGTTCTTTAATTTGTATGCAATTAATTATGAGAAGACCTGAGGTAAATAATTTCATAGCAGTATCTCCTCAACCTAATGTTTATGATTTTTCTTTTTTAGCTCCTTGCCCAACTTCAGGCCAAGTTATTTATAGTGAAAATGATGAACTTGTAACAAAAGAAAGTATAAATGAGTTAGATAATAGGATTAAAAGTCAAAAAGGTGTAGAAGTTATTTTTTCTAAAATAAAAAACTCTAATCATTTTTTCAAAAATAAAGAAAAAGAATTAACATTAGAAATTGAAAAGTACTTAAAAGAAAAAACAGCTTTAATCTAACTCCCAATTAATTCTCCGCCAACGCAAGGCTCTTTACATCCCGTCGTATTGGGAAAAGAAATTGGTAATTGCCTAACTGTTCTAACAGCTAAAAATGCAAAAGCTTGGGACTCTACAAAATCTCCATCAATTTTATAATCATCTATAAATTTTAAATTAATATCAGATGATAAATTTTGTTTTATCTTCTGAAGTAAAATTTCATTTTTTCGCCCACCTCCACATAGCAATATATTTTGGATTATTTCTCTAAAATTTTTAAGAGATAATGACAATTCTTCACTAATAATACTTGCTGTAAAGTCTGTAAGAGTGGCAGCTCCATCCTCAAGACTCAACCCTCTGACAAATGAAATATCAAAATCGTTAGTGTCAAATGATAATTTTTTTTTGTTATTTCTATTTCTATACAGTTCTTGAGCTTGTTCATAAATTATTTCATTTTTAGTACCACTAACTGCTAATAAACCGTCTTTATCAAATTTTTTGTCTGAATTTTTTCTTACCCAAGAGTCTATTAAGCAATTTCCGGGACCAATATCTTTACTAAATAATTTAGAAAGATCACTTCTATCTCTAATGACTGTGATATTAGAAATACCTCCTATATTAAGAAAACAAATTGGTAATTGAATTTTATTTTGTATACAAATTAAATGATGGAAGATAGGAGTTAAAGGCGCTCCCTGTCCGCCATTTAAAATATCATTGCTTCTAAAATTATAAACAATTCTTTTTTTTGTTAATTGATTTAACAGTTTTCCATTTCCTAATTGTCTTGATATCTTCTCTTTAGGATTATGATAAATTGTTTGACCGTGAAAGCCCACTATCGTCTCATTGCTTAAATTTAAATCTTCAATTATTTTTGCATGAAAAATTGTTATCCTTCTCTCTAATTTATCTATTTCAACACTATACGTTCGCAAATGCTCAATTTTATGAATTTTATCTTTCAAGTTGTGAATATCTTTAAAAATCCCTGAGTCGTATTCATAATATTTGTCTTTGATTAACTCATATTGATTTATTCCATTAGTTTTAATTAAAGATAAATCAACACCGTCACCAGAAGTGCCGCTCATTAATCCTATTGAGATCCAATTTTTTTGCATATTTTTATTTATTTATAACAATTTTTGTATAATAGTTGCTTAAGTAAATAGCACTATGAAAAATAAGTTTTTACTAGAAATGCAAGAACGAGGGTATCTTAATCAATGTACAGATTTAGATAAACTTGGCGAAATTTGTAATAAAAAATCAATATCTGGCTATATAGGTTTTGACTGCACAGCTAGCAGCTTGCATGTTGGCAGTTTACTACAAATCATGATTTTAAAATTAATGCAAAAACACGGTCATCGGCCTATCGTTCTTTTAGGTGGAGGCACTACATTAATTGGTGATCCGTCTGGAAAAGATACTACAAGAAGAGTATTAGAACAGAAAGAAATAAAAAATAATATAAAAAGTATTAAAAAAGTATTTAATCGAATTTTAAATACATCAAACAAAAAAACTGCTCCAGTGTTCGTGGATAATGCTGAATGGCTAACAAAGTTAAACTATATTCAATTTCTAAGAGGTATAGGAAGTCATTTTACAATTAATAAAATGCTTACTTTTGATAGTGTAAAATTAAGACTAGAAAGAGAACAATCCCTAAGCTACATGGAGTTTAATTATATGATCTTACAAGCTTACGATTTTTATCAATTATTTAAAAATAATAATTGTATTTTACAAATTGGAGGATCAGATCAATGGGGAAATATTGTAAGTGGCATAGATTTAATTAGAAGAATATTGCAGAAAGAATCTTTTGGATTAACTTCACCATTAATTACACTGGCATCTGGTGCTAAAATGGGAAAAACTGAGAAAGGTGCAATTTGGTTAAATGAAGATCAATTTTCTGCATATGATTATTGGCAGTTTTGGAGAAATACAGACGACCGGGATGTAAAAAGATTTTTAAATTTTTTCACTGAAATTGAACCAAAAGCAATAGATAATATTTTTAAAAAAGAAGAAAATATTAATAATATTAAAATCTTATTAGCTAATGAAGCAACAAAATTGCTTCATGGTGAAAAAGCTTCAAAAAAAGCAGAGCAAACTGCTAAAGATACTTTTGAAAGTGGAGGGCTAGGTTCAGACTTACCTGAGATACGGGTTGAAATGAAAGAGGTTGAAAAAGGAATTAATATTTTAAATTTAATTGCAAATAATAAAATACTACCGTCAAAGAGCGAGGCGCGAAGAGCAATAGCGAATAAAGGTTTAAAAATTGATAATGTTGTTATTGAAGATGAAAAAAAATTTATTAATTTTAAGGACTTTAAAAAAAATGTTCTAAAACTCTCGTATGGGAAGAAAAAACACTTCTTGGTAAAAATTATTTAGTTTTTTTGCCTCTGTCTATAATTTTCTGAATAAATCTTGGTGTTAAAGTCTTGATAGGGTTAATAGTAGTTTTTATTTTTCCTTCAGGACCTTTCATCTTGAAACTTATGCCAAATAAACCTTCTCCTACCTCTTTAGGTATTACAATGTCCCCAATCAAAGGTATTTTTGAAATCATTTTATTTAATGTTTTTGCTGGAACTAATGTACCTCTTAAACTAGTTAAACCACTTGTATCTTGATAACCCTCTACTAACACAGACATACTTGGGCCTAAAGCTAAAATTTCTTTTAATTTTAAACCATCTTTATTTTTCTCCATATCAATTTCTAACACATCAAAAGACAAACCCTCCCCCTCTGCTAAATCGGCCAGACCGCCAAGATCAGCCAGAGAAAGTAACTTCACTACTCCTGGTGCATTTATCACCTTAAAATTTTCAATTTTTAGTTTTGAAATTGATTTTGAATCATCAATAATAGAAGTAAAGAGAAGATTTCCGCCTGAAAGACCTTTAAAGAAACTATATTCAGTTAATAAAGGACGCGTTAAATCTGAGTAAATCTCAAGATATTTTGTTTTACCGCTTTTGCTCTTCTTCATTGTAATATCCAAAAAATTATTATTTCCGAAATCTCCCTTAGCAGATATTTTAGCAAATTTACCTTTTTTGATTTGACCAATTAATTTAAAATTTTGAAGTTTTTCAGATAAAGGTACATCAATATTTTTAAAATCTATATCAATATCACTATTAATTTTTTTAAATTTATTTTCAGAATTTTGATTTTTAAAAAATTTAGGCAAATTACTTGCATCAAATTTTGTTCCTTTTACCTTTATTTGTTTACCATTTTGAATATTAAAATCATTATTACCTGTACTTACTGATATCGTTCTAAAAGATATAAATTTACTATTTTTTAATTTTAAATCTTTAATATTAATTGAGTTACTTTTTTCTTTATAATCTAATTTATTTATCTTAATAAGATCCTTTTTATTTTCTAAATCTATCTTAATATTAGCTATTGAATTTTTAATTTTTTTGTAATTTATTATTCCAATTTCCAGCTGACTTTTGTAATCTAAATCTAATTTTAAGTTCATTAAATCACCTTTAATTTTATTTTCTAAGTTGATTTTTAAAAAATTCAAATTATTAAATGAGTATTTACCTTCACCACTTACTTGAATAGTGTTTGGTTTAAAAATTGATTTTACCTTAAAATTAGATAAATAAATTTCATTAATTTTTTCTGTGATATAATTGTTTTTTATTGGTTTTAATAGCTTGAAATTACTTTCAGAAATATTACCTGATAAACTATAATTATAATTTTTTAATTTATATGTATCATCAAATTCAATTGAAAAATTATTATTTAGACTCGCTTTTAAATTTTCGATTTTATTGAAAAGATTAAAGTTGCCAATTAATTTATGGTGTTTATCAAAAAAATTTTTTTCTAAATCAATTATTGAATTAAAATTAGAACTTAATTTTGTTCCATTATCTAAATTTATCTTAATATCTCCATCAGATATTTTTATATCATCGATATTGCCAAAAATATTTTTGAACAAAATATCGTTTTTATCTGCAAAAAATTTTAAGTTTGTTTTAGTTAGAAATAAATCATTAAATAATTCAGCTTTTAAGTTTTTAATCTGGCCTTTAGCAATAAAATTGTTTAGTTCACCATTCTCATCTAAAAAAATTTCTATTTCTGAAATTAATCTTCCCTTTTTTATCTTATTATTTAACAAGTTTTTAAAATTTGAAGGTTTAATAATTGACGATAATTTATTAAGTTGAACAATATCTAATTCTTCTAAGATAAAATTAGTTTTCTTAATTTGAACATCTGATTTAAACAAAGAAAAGAAATCTATGTATAATTTTATATTTTGTACAGGTATTGATAAACTTCTATAATTAATTTTTGGATTTTGAGTTTCTAAAAATAAACTCAATTCTTTAAGGTCAATTTTGAAACGAATTTTTTTTAATGTTAAATCTATGTTTTTTGTTTCAGAAATTTTATTAGATATCAATTTGTTAAACTTATCAGTTTGAATGCCAATTGTTGAAAGCGTTACTGCAAGAATAATTAATAAAAATAATATAAATAGAATTAAATTTAAGATAATTTTTTTCATCTATTATTTTTAATTCCCTCTTCAATAAATTGATCGATATTCCCATCCAGAATGCTTGCGGGATTAGTACTTTCTGTTTTATTTCTAAGATCTTTTACTAATTGATAGGGCTGTAATACATAAGATCTTATTTGATGACCCCATCCAATATCTGTCTTAGTATTTATTTCTTTTTGATTTTCTTCCTCTTTTTTTTGTATTTCGTGCTCGTATAATCTTGCTTTCAACATTTTGAAGCATGTTTCTTTATTTTTATGTTGAGATCTTTCATTTTGACATTGCACAACTATTTTTGTTGGTAAATGAGTTATTCTTACAGCGCTATCAGTAGTATTTACGTGTTGTCCACCTGCTCCGCTAGATCTATATGTATCAATCCTTAAATCTTTTTCATCAATCTTAATATTTATATCGTCATCAATGGCGGGATAAATCCAAACACTTGCAAAACTAGTATGCCTTCTTGCTCCACTATCAAAAGGAGAAATTCTGACAAGTCTGTGGACTCCTGACTCCGACTTCATAAGACCATATAAATAATCACCCTCAACTTTTACTATAGAGGATTTAATCCCTGCCTCTTCACCTTTATGTTCACTTATAATCTCATATTTAAATTTTTTTTTATCAAACCATTTCATATACATTCTTCGAAGCATATCTGCCCAGTCCTGGCTTTCTGTTCCACCTGCTCCAGCATGAATCTCAAGATATATATCGTAATCATCATTCTCACCTGACAAAAAACAATTTATTTCATTTTTTTTTATATCAGATAAAATTTGACCTATTTTTTTGTTACAATCTTGAATAGTATCTTCGTCTTTTTCTTGTGAAGCTAAAATATATAAATCTTTCAAATTATTGATATCTTCAAAAGATTTCTTATATGAAATCAAAATTTCTTCAAAAATTTTTTTCTGTTTTAAAGTTTTTTTAACTAAATTTTTGTCTTTCCAAAAATTTTCTTTTGAAGAAACTTTTTCTAATTCTTTAAGTCTACTTTCAATTTTTTCTTTATCAAAGATACCCCCTTATATTATTAAGAGATTTTTCAGTAATATTTAATAAAGATTCAAAATTTTCCATTAGTAAAATTGCCTAAATTTAATTATTTTATCACGACCATTTGTTGAGATTAAATTGTTATTTTCTATATTGTTAATATCTTTCAATTTTAAAGCCTCAATTATTGAATTTTTTTCACCTGGAGCTGTTTTTAATCCAGTATCATAATTTAATGATGTTAGATATATATTTTGAGGAATTTGAAATTCATCAAAGTCCTCTTTAAAGAGAGCATTTTCAACAAAATTTTTAAAAATAGGTAAAGCTGCCTTTGAACCAGTTTCATATCTACCTAAACTTCTTGGATTATCATAACCAATATAAACTCCGATTACTAAGTTTGATGAAAAGCCAATAAACCACGCATCATAATTATCATTTGTAGTACCAGTTTTTCCTGCCAGAGGAACCTTCAAAGTTCTTAATTTTTTTGCAGTGCCTCTTTGTACAGCTCCTTGTAAAATTGAAGTCATTTGGTATGCTGTTTCTTCACTAATAACTCTTTCGTTTTCACTTTTAATTAATGGAAGCTCCATTCCGTCATTAATAAATTTATCACAACCTAAGCATTGTCTTTTTTTTTCATTAAAAATTGTTTTGCCCCTTCTATCTTGTATTCTGGTTATTAGTTTCGGCTGAATTCTTTTTCCTCCATTAACAAATGGAGCATAAGCTGAGGATAAATTTATTAATGTTGTTTCTGCTGCTCCTAAAGAGACTGATAGTAATTCTGGTATTTCATCATAAATATTTAGTTTTTTTGACAATCTTAAAATTTCTTCTAAACCTAAAATTTTTGCGACCCTGACTGTCATTAAGTTTCTTGAATACTCTATTCCTTTTCTAAATGTTGATGGTCCGTAAAATTTTTTTCCATAGTTTTCTGGTTTCCAATTTTTTAAACCAACTCCCTGACTTTCAACAAATGGTGCATCAAGTATTATAGAATTTGGAGAGAATCCTTTTTCTAGAGCTGCCGCATAGACTATTGGTTTAAAAGCAGATCCAGGTTGTCTTTTCGCTTGTGTTACTCTATTAAATTCACTTGTTTTAAAATTAAAACCTCCTACCAAGGCCAACACATCGCCTGTATAAGGATCTAAGACTACGATTCCTCCATTTACTTTTGGGTACTGTTTTAGTGACCAAAAATTAATTTCTTTTTTTACAAAAATAATATCACCAACTTTATGAATTTCTTCAATAGACTTCTTTCGAAGTGTCCATTTTATTTCTTTTAAAGTTAGAACTCCTTCGATATTCTTTTTATCTTTTTCAATACTTTTGAAACGCACCTCATCGTTTTTAATGGATAAAATTTCTGCTAGTTGCCAATTCAATGTTGGATCAAGCTTAAATTGAGAAATTTTTTTATCCCAATTTTTGTTTTTAAATTTATTAGTTATAGGACCTCTCCAACCTCGTCTCTTGTCAAAATCTTCAATGCCTTTTCTTAAAGAATTTAATGCTTGAATCTGATAATTAATATTTAGAGGGGTGCTAATACTCAAACCCTGCGAATATAGTTTTTCAAATCCATAAATATTTTTAACTGTTCGCCTTACTTCCTCTGTATAAGAATTCGCCTCGTTGACTATTTCAATTTTTCTCTTTTTAAGTTTAATCTTTGTATCTTTTAAATCATTGAACTCTTTTTTTGATATGAAATTATTTTCCTCTAAATTCTGTAAAACCAAATTTCTTCTAAATTTTGCAATTTCTGGAAATTTATAAGGATTGTATTTACTAGGTGCTTTTGGTAATGCTGCTAGTAGTGCAGCTTCTGAGTAATTTAGCTCTTTAATTGATTTATCAAAATATTCTAAACTTGCCGCAGCTATTCCATAAGTACCTTGTCCTAAATAAATTTGGTTTAAATATAATTCAATAATTCTTTTTTTTGTATAAGCTCGCTCTATTCGGAATGCTAAAATAGCCTCTTTAATTTTTCTTTTTATTGAAACTTCATTTGTGAGTAAGAAATTTTTTGCAACCTGTTGTGTAATGGTTGATGCACCTTCTAACCTTTTATTTTGTGTTATATTTTTTATATTCTTTATAGTAGCTCTGAGTATGCCTTTGGCGTCAATACCAGGATGACTAAAAAAATTTTTATCTTCTGCAGAAATAAATGAATTAATGACTTTTTCTGGAACTGACTCGTATGGTATAAACAACCTTTTTTCCAAAGCATATTCAGCTATCAGTTTGCTATTCTCAGAATATACCCTGCTTGATATTGGTGGTTGATAATCAGATAATTTTTTATAATCTGGTAAACCAATAGAAAAATACCATAAAGTTGAGAAAATAAAAAAAACAATAATAAAAAGAAATGCGATTATGAATTTTAGTGAAAAATTAAGAAAATTTAACATAAGCTTAATTTATTATAACAATTCTGACTTTCTTTAGGCATGTTTTAATTAAAATCGTGTATTTATACACAAAATTGTATAAAATAATGTCTATGAAAAATTTAAAAATCTCAAATTTTAAAAATTTAAAAGGAATTCTAAGAAAATGGAAAAAAACTTATACGTTGATGCATCGCATCCAAATGAAACAAGAATTGTTCTTAAATCAAATAACTCGATTGAAGAATATGAATATGAAGATAAAAACAATTTAAATTTTAAAAATAATATTTATCTTGCCACAATTAGTAGAGTTGAGCCCTCTTTACAGGCTGCTTTTGTCAACTTTGGACGAGAACGACACGGTTTTTTAGCTTTTAACGATATTCAGTCAGATTACTATCAATTACCTTCGGAAGATAAGGAAAAGATAAGGATAGCTGAAGAAAAAATAAGAGAGGATTTAAAAGATAAGACTATTGAAGACAATCAGGAACATTTACAAACAGAAATTCAATCTGATGATCAGGAAGGAAAAAATACTAATGGTGGAGATGAAAAAGGAAATATCAAGCAAGATTATCGAGAGAAAGTTAAATCTTCATTTGGTATAAAAAGATACAAAATTCAAGAAGTTATAAAGCCAGGGCAGGTAATTTTAATTCAAGTCATTAAAGAAGAGCGAGGTCAAAAAGGTGCAGCTCTAACCACTTTTATTTCTCTAGCAGGAAAGTACATGGTTTTAATGCCTAATACGCCAAAAGGTGGGGGCATATCGAGAAAAATTTTTAATTCGTCTGATAGAAAAAAAATTAGAAATATTTTAAATGAAATTGATATTCCTAAAAGCATGGGTGTAATTGTGAGAACTGCAGGCGCAAATAAATCAAAAAATGAAATAGATAAAGATTTTCAAAATACATTGAAGACTTGGGAAGAGATTAAAGAAAATGCTCTAAATTCTAATGCCCCTTCTTTGGTTTACGAAGAAGGAGATATTATTAAAAGAACGTTAAGAGACACTTATGATAATGATACCAAATATGTTTACGTTGAGGGCAATGATGCTTATCAAAAAGCAAAAAAGTTCATGAAAGAATTAATGCCTAAAAATGTAAAAAATGTAAAAAAATATAGAGGCAAAATACCTCTTTTTCACGATGCAAATATAGAGAAAGAATTAAATAATATTTATGAACCAACAGTAAAACTTAAATCTGGTGGTTATTTAGTCATTAACCCAACAGAGGCATTAGTTTCAATCGATATTAATTCTGGACAATCAACGAAACAGATAAATATAGAAAAAACAGCTTTAAATACAAACTTAGAAGCAGCAGAAGAAATTGCACGCCAAATTAAATTAAGAGATTTATCTGGGTTAATTGTAATTGATTTTATCGATATGATGAATTTTTATAATAAGAGAATAGTTGAAAAAAAAATGAGGGAAAGTATTAGAAAAGATAGGGCAAGAATTCAAATTGGCAGAATAAGTAATTTTGGCCTTCTTGAAATGACAAGGCAAAGACTGCGTGAAGGTTCAATCAAATGGGAAACACAACTATCGATTTCCTCTTTTTCACAAAAGGTTTTAAAAAAGATACAATATTTAGCCTTCAACGATAAAGTAAAAATTATCAATTCATATGTCCCAGAAAAAGTAAAGATATTTATAGAAAAAAATTTATTAGATGAACTGAAATATTTTCAAAAAAAATATTCATTTGAGGTGAAGATTTTATCGAACGATAAATTTATTATTCCAGAATATAAAATTGATTTATTAAATAAATCAAAAAAAATAATAGATACTTCAGAAAACATTAATGCAATTGTTGAAATTAAGAAAATTCGTAAAAAATTAATTAAAGGAAAAAAATTAAGAAACAAAAATGATATCAAAGATGAAGATAAAATTAAAAAAACTAAATCAAAAAAAAAAATGAAAACTCTTTGGGTTAGAAGAAAAAAAAAAAATTAAATTAAACCTTTGGTTGGGGAGCTTGGATTTGCGAAATATTTTTTATCCATTCTTCCAGCTAAGAAAGAATTTCTTCCAGATATAACTGCATCTTTAAAAGCTTTCGCCATTAAAATTGGTTTTTTTGCATTAGCTATAGCACTATTAATTAACACACCATCACAACCCAACTCCATTGCTATTGTTGCATCAGAAGCTGTGCCAATGCCTGCATCAACTATTACAGGAACTCGAGATTGTTTTATAATTAATGAAATATTTATTTTATTTTGCAGACCTAAACCAGATCCAATTGGCGACGCTAAAGGCATAATAGCTGAGGCACCATTGTCTTCAAGTTTTTTTGCTAATAAAGGATCATCTGTGCAATAAACCATCACTTTAAAACCCTCTTTCACTAAGGTTTTAGTAGATCTAATTGTTTCTATCATGTTTGGGTAAAGTGTTTTTTTATCACCTAGAACCTCTAATTTTACTAATTTCCATCCTCCCATTTCACGAGCTAACCTTAAAGTTCTAAGAGCCTCTTCAGAATTAAAGCATCCAGCAGTATTTGGTAAAAAAATTATTTTTTTAGGATTTAGATAGTCAGTTAAAATTGGTTTTTTTTTATCTAAAATATTTACTCTTCTTACTGCTACAGTAACCATATCCGCGCCTGATGCTTTGACGGCGTTAGCAGTTTCGGAGAAGCTTTTATATTTTCCAGTGCCTACAATCAGCCTTGATTTCAAAGATTTGCCTGCTACTTTTAAAATATCTTTTTTCAACCTAACCTCCACCTATAAAATGAACTATTTCTATCTTGTCGTTATTTTTTAAATATTTTTTCTTATAATTTACTTTTTGAATAATTACACCATTATGTTCTATTGCAATTTTTTTATTATTCAATTTATACTTTTTCAAAAGATCAAATATAGAATAGTTAGAATTTATAACTACTTTCTTTCCATTTAATTGTATTTTTGCCATAATTAAGTTATTCAATAAGAAAATTTATGAATAAAATTATAATTCTTAACGGACCAAACCTCAACCTTTTAGGTGAGAGAGAGAAAAGTCAATATGGAAACATTTCATTAGAGGAAATTGAAAAAAATTGTAATGAATACGCACTTAAAAATAATATTAAACTATCCATGTTTCAATCAAATATTGAAGGGGAGTTGGTTGAAAAAATTCAAACTTCTAGAAATAGTCAAGATGGATTAATCATTAATGCTGGAGGATACACTCATACATCCGTAGCTATTCACGATGCCTTAAAAATATTAAAAATTCCAATTATAGAATTGCATATTAGCAATATTTATAATAGAGAAGAATTTAGGCATAAATCCCTTATAAGTAAAGTTGCTAGAGGGGTTATCTGTGGTTTTGGATCTAACGGATACAAAATGTCTCTAGAAGCTATGAATAAAATTTTAGAAAAATGAAAATTGATAAAAAATTAATAAA
>Ga0315330_10002448_pt1 | contig 12707 bp, 9 predicted proteins | sample M140m34915metaG_FD_203453 | JGI IMG/M metagenome (GOLD analysis project Ga0315330, IMG submission 203453) | Ammonia-oxidizing marine archaeal communities from Monterey Bay, California, United States - M1 40m 34915 | ecosystem: Environmental > Aquatic > Marine > Intertidal zone | place: USA... | reverse complement strand
GTTTAGAGAAGCGTTGGTTTTCAACAAAAACATCGGTTCCTGGAACACCAGTAACGTGACGAATATGTATCTGATGTTCTATCAGGCAAGACTGTTCAATCAATACATCGGATTATGGAACACCAGTAATGTCACAGATATGCGAAGCATGTTCAATGCGGCAACTGCATTCAACAAAGACATAAGAGGATGGGATGTTAGTTCTGTAATTGCAGGAAGACTTGCCCATATGTTTAACGGTGCTACTCAGTTTGCGAATGCATATGGTTCCGACCCTAATTTTGATGCAGGTGATGCACTTCTCCCTGCGTTCTTTTCCAATACGCATGCATCAAATGCTTCGGTGGCAGATTTGATCGCGGAAGGTGCCTCCATTGCGAGTTTGCTTACGATAGGTGTTTCCATTGCGGATTTGGTTGCGGCAAATGTTTCCATTGCGGATTTGGTTGCGGCAAATGCTTCCGTTACAGGTTTGCTTGCGATAGGTATTTCTATTGCGGATTTGGTTGCGGCAAATGCTTCCGTGGCGAGTTTGCTTACGGCAGGTGTTTCCATTGCGGATTTACTCGGGGCAAATGTTTCCGTAGCGAGTTTGCTTACGGTAGGTGTTTCCATTGCGGATTTACTCGGGGCAAATGTTTCTATTGCGGATTTGCTTGCGGCAGGTGCTTCTGTGGCAGATTTGGTCGCGGCAAATGTTTCCATTGCGGATTTGCTCGCGGCAAATGCTTCCGTGGCGAGTTTGTTTACATCAGGTGTTTCTATTACAAGTTTGCTTACGGCAGGTGTTTCCGTGGCGAGTTTGCTTGCGACAAATATTTCCGTGGTAGGGTTGATTACGGCAGGTGTTTCTGTTGCAGATTTGCTCGCGGCAAATGTTTCGATTGAGAGTTTGCTTGCGGCAAATGTTTCCATTGCGAGTTTGCTTACGATAGGTGCTTCCATTGCGGATTTGCTCGCGGCAAATATTTCCATTGCGAGTTTGCTCGTGGCAGGGGTTTCTGTAGCAGATTTGATTGGATCAAATGTTTCTATTGCGAGTTTGCTCGCAGCAAATGTTTCCATTGCGGATTTGGTCACGGCAAATGTTTCCATTGCGGATTTGCTCGCAGCAAATGTTTCCATTGCGAGGTTGATTGCGGCAAATGTTTCCATTGCAAGTTTGATTACGACAGGTGTTTCCATTGCGGATTTACTCGCGGTAAATGTTTCCATTGCGAGTTTGATTGCGGCAAATGTTTCCATTGCGGATTTGGTCGAGGCAAATGTTTCCGTGACGAGTTTGATTGCGGAAAATATTTCTATATCAGATTTAAAGTCAGGAGGTCTAACCGCAACACAATTATTTACATCTAATATTTCTTTAACATTCGAAATTGTAACAGCTTATACAGTTGCCGAATTAACAGAGGGCGGATATAGTTCAACATCTATATCTGATGCAGGAGGGGAACTACCGGATGGAGCAGGACTACAGGAGTATATAAATGCTGGAATTACCGACGTACCTACTCTTAAAGGTGTTGGTTTCACAGCAGCGGAATTAAGAGGGGTAGGATATACGTTAAATGTCTTATTGGCTGCTCAATATACTGTAGCTCAATTAAAAACAGCAGCTTATACCGCAGCCGAATTAAAGACTGTTGGTGTTACTTTGTCTGCATTAATTGATGTAGGATATACTGTGTCCAACTTAAAGAATGCTGGTTTCACGGTAACGGAATTAAAACCATCTTTTACAATAGCTCAATTGAAGACTGTAGGGTTCACTGCAGCCGAATTAAAGTCTGGTGGTGTTTCTTTATCCGACATGGTTAATGTTGGATTTAATGTAACCCAGTTGAAGACTGCAGGTTTCACAGCAACCGAATTAACCGCTGTGTCTTTCACATTATCTGATTTGATGAATGCTCAATATACTGTAGATGAATTAAAGGCTGCTGCCTATACCGCAGCCGAATTAAAGGCTTCTGGATTTGATTTAGGTGCATTAGTTGATGCTGGATTTAGTGCTACCCAATTGAAGGGTGCAAGTTATAGTGCAACCGACTTAAAACCACATTTTACAATAACTCAATTGAAGGGATCAGGGTTCAGTGCGATCCAATTAAAGAATGCTCAATATTCCTTATCCGACTTGGTTGGTGCTGGATTTAATGCTACCGAGTTGAAGGCTGCTGGATATAGTGCAACCGAATTAAAACCCAGTTTTTCACTACAACAATTAAAAGATGCTCTATTCGGTGCTTCCGAGTTAAAAGTTGCTGGTTATACTGCAAAGCAATTAGTAGATGACGTTCAACCTTCTGGATATTATCCTCTGGGACATTTTGTGACCGCTGGTTATACTGCAGCCCAATTAAGAACTGCTGGATTTGTATTAGCCGAGTTGACTACATTCCCATTTAACGCTACTCAGTTAAAGAATGCATTGTTTACTGCTGCTGAATTAAAGGGTGAATTTACATTAACACAACTAGTTGATGCAGGGTTCACTGCAACTCAATTAAAAAATGCGTTATTTACCGCTCACCAATTAGTGGGTGTAAACACTCCAGTTGGTACAAGTGGAACACCTTTTACCCTATCGGTTTTAGCACAAGCTCAATATAGCATAGGATCTTTAAAAACTGCAGGGTTTACTACAACTGAGTTATATCCGACATATTTCAGTTTACCTCAACTTATTACTGTGTTCACAACCAGTGAATTAAAGGCACACCCATTCACTGCAAAACAACTCGCTGATAATAGTGTAGGAATTACAGAATTAGTGAATGCTAATTATTCTGCTGCTGAATTAGTTACTGCAGGCTTTAGTTTGTCTGAAATCGTTGGTGGAGGTGGAACATTTTCATTAAGCACATTAATTGCTTCGGGTGTTCCTCTGGCCCAACTAAAATCTGCTTTATATTCTGCTAAGGAGATACGAGATAATGATAGTTCTTCTATATTTGCATTGACCGACTATGTATCTGCTGGGTTTAGTGCGGGAGCACTCAAAACTGCTGGATATAGCGCGTCCGAGTTGAAATCCATTGGATTTGATATTAGTCATTTAAGTTCTGGTGGATTTGGCATTAGTGATTTAAATCCTCTTTATCTTAATGATATGGCAAATTTATCATCAGTGTTTGATGTTGCCACGTTAAAGAGTGTTAGTTACAATGCAAGTGACATGGCTGTTTATTTTACAAACGCAGAGATGGCTGCAAACTTTACAGTTGCCGAATTAAAAGCTGTAACACCTACAGCATATACTGCATTTGATTTACAACCTCATATTACAAGTGCAACTGATTTGCGTGAGGATGGACTGGGGTTTACTGCTACTGAGTTGAGGGAACTTAATGACCTAACTGGTACCGATGGAACTGTGGGACCTATATTTACTCTATCAGCTTTATTCGATGCTGGATATAGCCTATTTGAGTTGAAGACTGCTCAATATACTGTTCTGCAATTAAAAGACCACTTTACTGTATCTGAACTTGCAGTTCAGTTTACATTGGCTCAATTAGCAGAGGTTAGTATTTCAGCATCAGAGTTACGAAGTGTTAAAAAGTCCGATAATACTGATAAGTTCTCTCTATTAGATCTAGCAACTGTTGCAAATAGTTCACAAGTAACCTATTTCTCTGTTAGTGACTTAGCAAGTGCAAATTATTCTGCAGCTGAATTAAAGGGTCTTACAGATGGACTAGCTAATCTATTTACTTTACCTGACCTATGGCCTACATATAGTGCGGCTTTGTTGAAACCATTATATACCCTTTCTGAATTATTGTATTCTTCAGGTTCCCCAGGTATTCCTCTCAGTGAATTAGTTCCACTTTATACTGCTTCCCAATTGAAAACTGAAAATGTTTCATTAGAAGATTTGGCTGCTGAGAACGTAACTGTTGCTGAACTAAGAAATGCCCCATTTACTGCGACTGAATTAATATCTCTTAGTAAGTATTCTCTTACCGAATTAAAGACTGGAGGATACACTGCACGCGAGTTGTATGATGCAAGCGTAACTCTTACCGAATTAAAGACTGGAGGATACACTGCACGCGAGTTGTATGATGCAAGCGTAAGTCTAGTAAACATAGTTGCAGAAGGGTACGCACAGGTGGATATTGCTAATATTTTTGGTAATACGTCAACTTTGGTGGCTAAGTTGGATACTGCTCTTGAACCAACTTCTGAAAGCATTTCTACACATAGTGCATTATCAGAAGCCTCTCCAAATGTCAGTGCTTATGCTATTTATACTTTTTCATTAGCCTATGCTGGTATAACTCGTTCTGGTCTTACAAAAGCGACAAGAGATGCTATTAAAACAGCTGTTAAAGATGAATATAGTTCCCAGCTAGGATTACCTGCAAATAAGGTGTATATCGAGTTAGATGATACAGTTTTTAAATTGTATATTTCTTATCTTCAGGATGGAGATATTGATAGTTCTAATGTTCAAAATAAAGAAGTAATGGATATTGCCGTTTCACAAACATTTACTGCTGTTATTAGAGATGCGATTGTAGTTGATGACTTACAGTCAGGTGAAAATATTGATGATGTTGTTACTGAACCTGCGGTGTCTCCAACATATGATGCAGAATATGTCGAATTTAGTACTAAGATTACATACCCTAATGTTAACTTGACTTCTCTAAGTCAACAAGTTCAATCGACTCTTAAAACAAATGTTAAATCCCAATATGTTAATCAAGGGTATGCTGCAGATAGTATAATTATCGAATTAAGACAAGGATCATTGGAAATATACGTAACAATATTGGATGAGAGTGTTACAACTTCAACCGTGCCTATATGTTTTATCAAGAGTACTCCTATCGCAACCAATCAAGGAGTTGTTGCAATTGAAAAATTAATTCCAGGTAAGCATACTATCAGAGGAAAGTCAATTGCAGCTATTACTAGCACACGTCCTCTACAAAAGCATATTATCTGTTTCGAGAAGAATAGTCTTGGAAAGAATATTCCATCCATGCAAACATTGGTGAGTAAAGAGCATAAGGTTCTATATAAGGGAACCATGACAAAGGCTCGTGATTTAGTTAATGTATGTGAAAATGTGACAAAGGTTTCTTACAATGGTGAAATGTTATACAATGTTCTCTTAGAAAAGCATGAAAACATGAATGTGAATAATATGATATGTGAGACACTTGATCCTAATAGTGTCCTAGCTAAGATTTCTAGAATGGAACCAAGTAACGAAAAGTTCTGTGCAATGCAGAGATTGAATAAAATCGTTAAGAATAAATTTACCGATGAATATACCAAATTATACGCTTCATTGAAGTAATGATTGTATCATAAGTAACCATAAATCATACCAAATATAATAAAATTATTTTATTTATTATATTTGACGATTAGATAATCGAACAAGTAATATAATTTATAGAAACAACTTAGACCATATTCTGCATTTATATCAAATAATAGATGGAGGAGAAAAAGAAGACAAAGGTAACCTCAAGAAAGACTAAAACTAAGACAAATGAGAATCAAATTATTGTTTCAGAAACAGCAGATAAAGATGAACAATCTAATATATGTGATGAATCAGTAGTTGTTCCGAAAAAAAGAGGGAGGAAGCCAAAAGGGGGAAAAATTATTGATGTTGGTGTAGAAGAAACTAAAAAGGAGGTATTTAAACCTAATATTATATTACATTTGAAGTGTTCGACTACTGATCTTGAATATCATGGTAATCGAGAACCAGATTTCTCACAAGTAAATATTAATTCATATAGTAGTGATGCACCTACATACCACGTAATAAATAATCCATTAGATATATCTAATGAAAATGAATTATTTGGAGGTTCTCAAACAGTACCTATTGCAAACTTAGAAGATGTGTCTATGAGTAATACATCTATACCAAAATCAAGTAATGAGACACATAAAGATATATGGAAAAAACTTAAGTCTCTAGAACACCTTCTTCATATAAACAGTGTTCCAGACTCAAATGCTGCCTGTTTTTGGTGTACATATGAGTTTGATAACCCACCTGTGTACATTCCAAAAATGTTTTTAAAAAATACTTATCATGTATATGGTTGTTATTGCTCACCTGAATGTGCCACTGCATATTTAATGAATGAAAACTTAGATAGTTCAAGCAAGTTTGAACGATATAGTTTCTTAAACACTATCTATAACAGTGTCTATGGATATTCTAAAAATATCAAACCTGCGCCCGACCCACACTATCTTCTTGATAAATTCTTTGGAAATCTCAGCATACAGGAGTATCGGTCGTTGCTTCAAAGCGATAGATTATTTCTCGTTGTAGATAAACCTATCACACGCATTTTACCTGAACTTCATGAAGACAATGACGAGTTTATTATTAATAATAAAATTATCCCTACTGCATCAAACTATCAAGTAAAGCGAAAACTAAAATCAACTAGTAATAAGGTAAATCCTAGTGAAAACTTTGGTATATTTGCACCCAGTGTATCCCTATAAACATCTTGATTGTATATTACAATTAATATAGGTATATGACAATCATATACGTATATTAATAGATACATGACATTATCTTCTACATTTGCCATGCCATGGGTTGAAAAATATAGACCTAATTCGTTTAACAATATTGTGCTTAGTGATATCAATAAAACAATATGTAACAATATTATCGATACTAGTTATTTTCCACATATTTTACTGTATGGTCCACCAGGAACAGGAAAAACTACCACAATTAATAATTTAATTTCTAGTTACCAAGAAAAACTAGGACAGGTAAACAAGAACTTGGTTATTCAACTAAATGCTTCAGATGAACGAGGCATTGACATTATTCGAAACCATATACTTCAGTTTGTCAACTCAAAATGTATGTTTTCTAATGGTATGAAGTTTGTTGTATTAGATGAGGTAGATTATATGACTAAAAATGCACAACATGCACTTCGTTACCTAATTGATACGTTCAGTAGTTCTGTACGGTTCTGTTTAATTTGTAATTATATCAGTAGAATTGATGAAGGTCTACAAACAGAGTTTTTGAAAATACGGTTCAATAACTTACCAAAAAATCACATATATAGTTTTTTAAAACATATCACAGAAGCTGAGAATATTTCTATCACAGACAAAAAAATAGAAGACATACAACAAATATATGGGTCTGACATTCGTAGTATGATAAACTTTATGCAATGCAATCATGGAACACACTCATCATGTATTATAACCATAGATCATACTATATGGAATAAACTAACAGAATTATTAAAAAAGATAATAGCAAATGACCAAAAAACGTATAACCCTGCATATAATTATTTAATTACAATTGGAAATACATATGAAATGACGTTTACAAATATTATAAAAGATTATTTTACATATTTAATTAAATCTAAAAAAATCCAAGTTACGCCTGCATTTCTTACATTTGTTGAAAAGATCGTTCATTCATCAGATATAAATGAACATATATTAATCAATTATGTATTAGGAGGTTTTGAAGAGTTTTCGTTCATATTATAGTATACGTGTCGCTCATATAAACGTTTCGTAAAATCTGATGCAGGAGGACTTGATGACGTAGGATCGAATAACTTTTCACTTAAACTATATGCTGGTTTTATGGTTGTTTTATGTTGTTCCCTGATTTTTATTGGAATAGAACGAGATGTTTGGTATTCTACCTGCATACTCGTAATTCAATTATACTGTATACATGCGTAATAAAAATTGACTTAAAGAATACCCCCAATTCTTAATATACTATATAAACGTATATAAAGAATATGAGTTCACATGAACCAAGTATTGATGATGAATGGGAAATGTTCGTATCTGACCCATTATATGAAGATAAAATGATAAGAGATATAGAGGACCCACAATTAGATCCTATTGAACTAGATAGATTATCTATACCTACAAATATATCACATACATGTCCTCCTCCAGGAGACCTTTATATATCAACTAAATCTAAAATTGCATATTTTACTATTCCGATTGATCTTGGAAAGGTATTCTGGAAACTACCTATTATGCAATATGATACACATGCAAATGGAATTGTAAAAAAACAGATGAAGTTCAACTCGACATCTCAAGAAGAGGTTAATGAAATTGAGAATAATATGAAAAATGAGTTTTACGTTGTCAATCAAATTATGACAAGTATTCGAAACCCATCTGGAAAAAAGGACTGGTTTAAAGACGTACGAAAAATAAGTGTTGGATTGTCTATGAGAGATGTTACTACATACAGAGACAAGAAAAAATGTGCATTTTATAATTGCTTTGTTATTATTATTCGCATTAAAATAGAAGATGAAACGGACACTAGTTACGGAACATTCAGAGAATTCCACGTAAAGATATTTAATACTGGAAAAATCGAAGTACCAGGTATTCAAACAGATTATCATCTAAAAACTGTCATGGAACATGTTCTCATGTATATTCAAGCCGCGGTTGATGAACCTATTTCATATATTGGTAAATGCGATACGGTTCTTATAAACTCGAATTTTAATTGTGGGTTTTACATAAATCGGGATACATTATTTGACACACTTAAAACAAAATATAATATACAATGTATATTTGATCCATGCTCATATCCAGGCATTCAATGCAAGTTTTACTATGATACAAATAGAACTATCCAAGATGGCTCGCGACCAGATGTTATATCTACTATCAAAGACCCTTCATTAACTACCGTATCATTTATGGTATTTCGAACAGGAAGTATTCTTATTGTGGGTATGTGTGACGAAGACGTATTGCAAGTTGTATTCAAGTTCATAAAGAAGGTTCTTAAAGCTGAATTTACAAACATATGTCAGAGACTTGCTACACAACAAGAATTATCCTTTGTCAAAAAGAAAAACTCAAAAATTAGAAAACGTTTTATTGTATTTGATGAAAACTCTCCTACATGCGACCAAACAAATATCATTATCAATCAAATCAACGACAAATAATACTACAAACCCACTCAGAATACTGACGTGGAGACATATTTTCTGTATGACAACCCGAAATATTATTCATACATTGTGACAAAACTATATCACGATACGAGTCAAGACTAATTGGAACATCCTCTAAGATTGTATTCATTTCATGTAAACAATTTATAACCTCGATATAGCACGACGAATACACATCAGAACTAACTTTATCATTAAATAATTCTCTGCTAAAAAGAACATTAACCATATTTTGAATTATCTGCTTATATTCATGAAGATGTTCAAGATAAATATCCATATTAGATACGCCTATAATGACAATAGGTGGACAAGCTCCTATTCTACTAGATACATCAGGCACTGTATGTTCAATAGGAAGTTCTGGAAATATCTTTTTATAGACAAACTGTGCGGCATCTTTACAACCAATTGTATATGGAGTATATGACGCACCACAATTTTCTATCATAGAAATTTGAGCAATAAACTCGATATAAAGACCTATCGCGCGGGTTGATGCCGCCTTAGCATGGTCAATACATCGAGACTGATATAAAATCATGGTATATACATGACCTATCACTGTAATACCGTACAAAATCCATTGTGCAGGATACAACTTACCATCTTTCTCAGTCTGATCAATTATGCATTTAAGATATTGTAATACATTGTGACCATGACCACTAAGTATTATACGCAAATTATCCATGTAATATTAATATGTAATATTATTGAGAAGACAAACTTACAAAATATAAAAACCCACATAAATACAGGAATAACTTTCAAAAAGTGTATAAAGAATTATTGGTAGTACAATAAAATAGATGTCAACTACCGCTCCTGCAACCACACCAGAGGCACCTAGCGCTACACAATCCCAATCAAATTATCGTCTGCCATCGGACAATACTATGAAACACGCATGCAAAATTGCAATCGTAGAGGATAAACCAATTATTTTAGATTACTGGTCTGCATCTCTTGATGGAAAAGCCCTCATTGGAATCCGTGATAATAAAGAAAAGCTTTTAGTTAAAAGTGAAGAAGAATATACATCTCCTATTTCAAAATTTTATAAAAGTAATTCAGAATATATTATTGTCACTGAAAACTCGATCTATTTGGTTTCTTCTGACATCCCAAATCGCAATATTTCATAAGACTAAAGCAAATACAAAACTACAACCCTAATTGAATATGTTCTGTAATTCATTTCAATAACAGCACACATTATACCATATAAAGATTATTCTGCTAAATATATATCATGAATACAAAAATTATACATGCATATTGTAAGCTTTCATGTTTTCAATCGATAATTGCAAACAAATATAATATATGCAAATGTAACCCATACTGCAAACTACTGAATAATACACTGTCTAAACATACATCTGCATACTTACAAGGCCCTTATTCTAAACAAGATGCATCCTCATGTAATTGCATTAATAAATGTAAATATACAGATTGCACATTTGATAAGAATAAATATAAACATATTTATACAAACTATACGCCTTGATCATACGACGGTTTTGTTTCGTGATATGGCACCAAAAACTTATCTCGTATCTCTATTCCCTTTACATAATCTGTACGTAAAAACGGATTCATACCTACTTGGCGAACCATTTCTCTCTCACCTATCTTTGCACAACTATCTTCTCGCTTGTTGCTTAAACGACTAAATGATATATCTGAACACATACTATTCTTCTTATCATCCTCATCAACAACTGGCTTTTCCAGTGGTAAAATTAAAGGTGAACGCTCTACCGTATACGAACTTGCGCCTCCGTTGCGCCACTTCCAAAATACGTAGGGTTTAGGAACAATACACGGACGAGACATACTCTTACTAATATACCTATGTATTTTGCATACATTATACAAACGTACTCAACATAATACAATACGCAAAAATATTTGCGTACTGTACTATAACCACTATCGATATATTATGAAAACTCGTAAATATACCAAACACAATAAAAATAAGGGAAAATACACACGTAAACACAAGCGCATACGTGCAAGAGGGAGAAAACTACTTAACCAAATATCCAATAGCGCATCAGAGTCTATTCGCACCATGAACTAAGCATCTTGAGAATATTCAATACTACTACACACTAGAGAGAAGGGGTCATCTATATCAGGAAACACACTTTCAAACACATCACACATATTCAACAATTCATCTTCGTTTTCGTCAGAACACTTATGAAGAACCATTTGTTTTGTTGCACGAAACCCTTCCGTATCGCGTCGCCTCTTAGACAAGTTACAACCAAGACACGACACTACCACATTATCTACTGAGTGACGAACGTCATTGTCAATACGATCTAATGTCCACTGCATTGTCTCACGAGAAACTGTATATAATAATAAAACCTCATCACTACAGTAATAACACGTTTGTCCACATTCCACTATCTTTTTTATTGTTTCCATATAACTTATATGTTCACCCTCATTCACTCGATCCTGCAGGCGATCTTGAGTTAAATAACCATTCAACTTCTCCTTAATATGTCGGACAAATACTGGAACAGCAGACACATACTGTAACGGAACATCATCTTCTATGCGATACATACTTTTTATCACATCTAATTGAATGCGATGACTATAAAACTCTTCCTCTAATTCCATCTTCCTAGGTTCATTCTTTCTCTCTACACCTGATATTATCTTCTTCATTTGATACTTGTTGTGCTTACCTGTGATACATACCGACTTCATACCATTAGACATATACAATTATATATTATCAAACGACTTAAACTTAAAGCGGTATTGTAATACATATGGACACAACTGCGGATACATCAGATAATGTTATATGCTCATTCTATATATGCAAAATATGCGAATGTGTATACTATGACCCTTCCTCAGTCGATTGCTTATCATGCAATAATACTTCGTGTGTAATGTTATATCAAGAAGCAAATTTGAAAGATGCACTAGAACAAAAACGAGCACAATATGGAATGACAGAACAAGAGGACGAGGAAGAAGAATGTATAGAACTCAAACACCTCAAATATAAATCCATGGTTCAGGGGGGAACCAAGAAAGATATTGGTGGAAGACAAAAAAGCGATTCACTTAACACTCTAGATAAATTTTTAAACAATGCTACGGCATCTAATAACGCAGGACGATGGAATAAACTAGACAAAACATTCAAACTACAAAAAATGACAGACTTTGCAGAAACATATGCAACTGATAATGAATATTCTGAAGAAGATAAAGCATCACTTATATCATATTTAAAAGACTGTCTAGATAAGAAAAAATTATTGAGAGTAAAGGACGTTGAATATGACAGTGTCAATGACAAACTATTATCCATTCCTGGGCTTCAATATAACAAAACATCCAAAAAACATACCATCAAAAACGCAGACTCAAAAAGATCTTCCGTCACCAAATCACTACCACAGAGAAAAACTGTCAAGGTAAAACGGGATACAGACAAAGACAAATAAATTGTACAAAAATAAAATTGTTGTTATTTTTGTACTTGATATTGGGAACAACTAACGTGCCATCGCTGCCTTGCGGTCCAGAACAACACCACTACACACCTTTTTCACGATATGTGATTCTGTAACAGGGTCAGATACTTTGATCACTTCCAACACCAAACGATGATACTGCTTACGACGCGATTCAGAACCCTTAAAATGCTCGGGG
>Ga0315330_10002446_pt1 | contig 12712 bp, 22 predicted proteins | sample M140m34915metaG_FD_203453 | JGI IMG/M metagenome (GOLD analysis project Ga0315330, IMG submission 203453) | Ammonia-oxidizing marine archaeal communities from Monterey Bay, California, United States - M1 40m 34915 | ecosystem: Environmental > Aquatic > Marine > Intertidal zone | place: USA... | reverse complement strand
TCATCTCCAGCGATTACACAAACTTTCGGGTATTCCTGGATTTGATCTAAAAATATCATGTGTCCATGAGCATTATTAAATACGTTAGAATTATATGGGTGTATCCCATTAATTCCTTTTAATTTTTCTACTAGTGCATCTACTATTTTCTTTCTTGCTGTTCTATATGTTGATGCCACTAATCTCTCCTAATTGTTAATTTTTCATCTATTAAACCTAGTGCTAGTCCTCTTATACTTTTAGCGATTAAAGGTTTAGGATTGTACCCTGTGGGCCATTTCTTTTTCCCTGTGTTTTCAAATGTTTCATATGGGTTAAGTCTATAACTATATTTTACCATTAATGTCTGTTCTGCAGGTAAAATACTTTCTACTCTAGCAGAGTTTGAAAACCTACCTGATACATTTCTTAATGCAGGCCTTCCCATATTTCTTCTAACCTCTGCAGGTAATCGAGCATTTATTGCTCTTTTAACCTTTAGCAAGCTTCTTATCTTTTGAGCAAAATCCTCAGGACTTTGTCCAGACCCACCTTCTTTAGTAGCTCCTGGTCTTGCTGACTTGGGCAATGCTGCTGCTATTGCTGAGTCTAACCCAAACTTTGCTTTCCCTTGACTACCTCTATATTTTTGTGATTTGCTAACTGTATTTGATCTACTTTTAGCTTTCTTCCTTCCTTTATGTTTCGTTAAGTTTTTAGCCGTTCTATTTTTGTATGCTCTTTTCTTTATAGGAGTATTTACTATCATATCTCCAACGGTGTCCATCATAGTAGGAGATCCTGGTTGATTTACAAAATCTTTAATATTAGGAGCAATAGACTCTAAGCCTTCTTGAAGTTTCTTTTTAACTTTATTTTCTTGCTCTGTTTCAAACTTTTTGTTTTCACCTTTATTTTGTTGAGAACCCTCAAGTGTATACTCTTGAGTACCTATAAATTTTAACTTACCATTTGTATAACTAATTACTTGTTCATTAGTATCACTAAGACCTAGTTCTAGTAGCTCATCTTGAGTTCTTTTAAATTGGTCGCTTGCCTCTGGACTTAATTTACTAAGATCTAATGAGCCTATTATTCCGGCTGCTAGTGACGCTCTACCCGCTGAACCTAAAGCTTTAACGTGTCCAATATCTAGTTGTCCTTGGATTTTTGTTATTCTTTCTCTACCGTCTTTTCCTTCTTTTCTAAACAAAGGTTTATATTTTCTTTGATTAGCTAATTTTAAAAAGAACTCTGTATTTATTTCTTTAAATATTTTAAAGTTATTTGAGGCCCCACCAGCTACTCCGCCGGCTCTTCCTGAAATACCTTGATGCATTGTAAAGTTTAATACTTGTCCACTACTACCAGGGTTCTTAACTACATCGACAACAGAACCTTTTCTTTTAATTACACCTTTTGAAATAATTTTTACCCACTCTTTTTTTAAGTCTCTAGCAAACTCTATAAAGAGTTTTTTAGTATCACTTTCAGGCGGAGTTTTATTAGTATAGTTCCATTGTGCTGTTAATTGTTTTGATATTTGTGGAACATTAACTTCACATTGACATGCCCCTGTGTCATAAATCTTTTTTAAATCTTCTCTTACCCCTGTTTCAGTAAGTTTCCAAAGTAGTTCTAATCTGTCCTTTTGATCTTTAGTTGCCATTATGTATAAACTTTGTACATATCTAGTACTCGTTTAATATGGTCTGGAAATCCTGGATTCCCTGCCTGACTGCTAGAGCCTGGGTTCTCAACGGTTGCTCCTGCAATCGTCATTCTTTCCCTACTTTCATCTTTTAAGTAGTACTTAACTAAATCAAATACTGCAAGTTTTAAATCTTCGGGAGTAGTACTATACCCTGCGGTATAAATTACTTTTACTGCTTTCCTACCTCTAGGAAAGGATACGTCAATACTATCATTAGTACGAACTATACTATCAGTTAAAGTATCTATTACATACTCATACTTACCACTACTATCGGAATTATCCTTAATGAGGGTTAGATAAGAGTCAGCTTGTGATTCTCTTTCTGATACTGAAGTAACCGTATTAATCGGTCCTTCGGTTAGCATTACTTTTGTAGTATTATTATCATGTATATCAAAATATTCAGTTTTTGCACTTGAAAAATGATCTATGATATTAGTGCCACAATAGTTTTTAACTAGTTGGCTAACAGAGTCAATAATTATATTAATACGAGCGTCTTGCTGAACGCCTTGCAATCCTATAAAATCTTTATATTGTTGTAATGTTATTAAATCTGCCATAATTATTTAAAAAAATATTGGAGGGAGTCTATACCCCCTCCAAATATTCGTTAGGTATTAACTACCTTTGTACTGTAAAGCGTGAACTGAAGTCGCGTTAGCAATCATGTCAGTAAACCCTAGTCTTTGAGAAGCAACAAGTACTCGTCTCTGATTAGCTACTTCGTAGTCAGATTCGATTGTTACACCTCTTAATCTAGGCATTACATAGTTTTTAGTGTAAACTGCACAAGCGTAGAACTTAGAAACTGCTGGTGTTTTGAATTCATCACAAACTATGACTTTAGAGCCAAAGACTGATCCGATTTCACCACTTAACTTAGTAGCCAAGTCGCCAACTAGGTTGACATCTTGGAACTCAGCATCTTGCAATAAGCTGTAGTATTCTTGTGTGTTAACAATAAAAGTAACATCTGCTGGATTCATTCCATATTTACCCATTTTCTTTCTAGCTGCTAGAAGGTCTAGAGCTGTTAAAGATTCAGAAGCAAATGCTGTAGCTGATTGAGTCACGTGAGTACCACTTGAGTCAGCACCAGCAGCGATAGCAACTAAGCCATCAAATGTGGCTTGAGAAGTACCATAAACACCATCAGCGTGGTCACCCACTAGGATAGCATTTTCAATACCTCTTGCGTGTGCTCTAACGATTGATTCTCTGATCAATGGTAGAATTGGCAAGATTGCATCTTCTTCTGTCTCATTACCTAAGTAAGATTGAGAAATAAGTTTTTTAGTGGAAAGAGTTCTTTCAGTTAAGTCGATACCTGAATATGTTCCATCATAAGTATCGCCTCTTTCTTCCAAGTTACCATGTGGAGAAGATCCACTAGCTGCTTGGTTAGCTGTAAATTCAGCGTACCCAGCATCTGGTAATATTGGAATGATTTGTGTAGCAGAAGTCATAGCGATTTCTCTAAATAGAGGCGCTAGTACTAATTCTAGTTGAATATCTCTTTCAATATTTGTTGATACTGTTTGCTCGAAATCAGCGGAAGAAACTCCAACGCCTGACATGGCGTTAACTTTTTCCATTGTTTCTCTACCAAGTTTAGTATCGTAACCTTTACCTGTAGCAAGTCCCATTACCCAAGCGTCATCAATGTCGCTTTGGAAAGCTTTTTGCCAGTCAGAATTTTGTCTATCACCAAAGACTCTTTTAGATTCACGAATTGCTTCGATTTCTTCTTTTTTATCTTTAAGTGCGGACTGAAGTTCATTAACTACTTTTTCTAGGTCTTCATGTTTTTCTGAAACACGTTTTTCAACGTCATTCATGAGCTGTTCAGCTCCAGACATTCCAACTTCAACTATAGTTTTAACTTTTTCTTGCTCTGCTTCCTTTTCTGCTAGCTCAACTTCTTCTTGAACTGCTTTTTCTTCAGCGTCTGCAATTTCCTTAGCCTTAGCTTCGGCCTGTTGCATTGCAATTTTAGCAGCTGTTGATTTCGCTACTTCTTCTGCAAAAGCTTTCAAGTCGATGTCGCTATTAGCTTCGGGAGTTTTAGTGTCATTTGACATATTAGTCTCCTGTTTTGAGGTTTTATCCTCGGCTTGTGGCGCAGAAAAGCTCTGAGCCTCGTTAGTGTTAAAGTGCTTTTTCCAATCGTTGTATTCTTCCATGCTATCGAATGACTTTGAAACCGAGAACATAGCTCCCTGGTTACAAGGTACACTGACAACTGATACTTCGAATAGTTCGGCATCTTTTATTGTGTATCCATCAGTTTCTGAGTTATAATCTGCGTCCTTGACTCTGAAACCGACAGAAAAGGCTCCAAGAACACCATCTTTAATAAGATCTTTTATTTCGCCTGCGGACTTGGAAACTTTCGCTCCAAATTCGAGACCGTTGTCTGTAACTTCCAACGAAGTTGCACGACCTATGGGTTTGTTATAGTCATGATTAAATAAAACAATTGGATTTGATTTATAGTTCTCTAATCCATTTTGTTTAATCCATGCATCATGATTAATAACATCTCCTGCTCGGTCGACTGCATTAGTAGACGCTAATCCTTTAATATCAACGCTACCATTTTCGTCCTCACCAAGAGTTTTGAAAGTATTTGTCCAATGAAAAATTTTCTCCATATGTACCTACCTTATTTCTTAGCTTTTTTGGGAGCTGCCGTTGCTGCTTTTTTAGGTGCAGCCACTTTAGGTGCTTTTTCAACAACTGGTGCTGCTGCTTCTACGCCCATAGCTTTGGCCCATTGGGTTGGAAAGTTAGACTTTATCATTCCTTGCATACGCGTCCAAGACCCAAAAGGTCTCTTTGCTAACATATAACGCATTGGAGCGTCATCTGCTGTTTTATACTCAGAAGGAGTCATCATACCTTTGTCAGCAAAATAATCTGCTAATTGGTTAAGAATTGCTTTCTTGTTCGCCATTATCCTGTTCCTCTTCTTGCGGTGGTCTTCCACCTTCTTCGGGGTTCGCTGCTGAACCCGCTATATTAGCTGGGACTCTCAATTCGTCATGTCCTTCTAAAGGTTCATGACCCATTGCGTCTCTAGCTTCATTTGGTGTCATTATGCCTGTGTTGACTAGTGTTGCATAGTATGCAGCTTGGTCACGTAATTCGGGTTGCAATGCTGGAATATTTGTTACATTTTCCGTTAGTGCAAATCCAAAGTATCTTTCAAAAGCATAAGCTATTTTTCTTACTACTGGAAGAATAGTCTCCAAGTAATAAAGTCTATGGTTAGGTCTAATGTTTGCATTATTCCCACCGTCTAAAAGTATAGGTGGAACACCCATAGCTTCTAAAATTATTTTCTCATTCGCAGTGATTGATGTCTGAAAATCTAGTTCTTTAAAGTTAATTTTTGTTAAATCATCAACTTCAATGCCACCATCTAAAATAAGAGGACGTTTACCGCCCGTTGTTGGATTGTATCTCGTAGCCCAAGCTTGCAGCATTCTTTCTTTAATTCTTTCAGAAAGAGTGTTAGGGCTTTTAAGTACTAATCCTGGAACTGCTCCATTCTTGAAGAAGTTATCTTGAAACTTCCTCATGTTATCTAGTAAAAACATTGTTCTATACGCTGGCTTTAACCTTGGTGTTCCACGATAGATCGATTTAAATGAGTTTTCTTTAATATGTATTATTTCTTTCGTAGAATAGTCAACATGACCATCATATGTAAATTTCTCAATGTAGCTACTAGTGTCAGAATGGATAGTTACATTCTGTGCAGGAAGATGATATAAATGTCTTCCATCAAAATATATAAAAATGTTACCGTCTATAAGTAAATCAATTATAAGATTTCTCTTAAAAGTATTAACATCTTGAAACGGATTCGGTTCTTTATTAAGTAATAAGTCTACACGAGTTTTTCGAATATTTTCTACAACTGGTGCAATACCGTTTACTTTGTTTCCAACATCAAACCTAATATCGGCTGAGTCGTCTACTATCATATTTACCGCACGATTTACTACTTCTAGTTCTTCGTATGCGGATCTGTAATTGTCTTTCTTTTCTCGGGTGTCAATTGTTAACCCTTCATCTAAAGCTATAAAAGTCTGCGACGGATTTAATTTTTCCTCGCTATCTATTCTGCCTAAAATTCTATCATACCATGCCATGTTTTTCTCTCTGTTTTTCCACCCATCTCTTTTGTTTAAGTGCTGTCACCAGTTTAGGTCTCTTGCCATAAATACTGTGTAGCCTTTGATGGTGGGCTTTGCATAGTGTAGCAGCTTCATCGTAAATCTCTTTAGTAAATTCTTTAATAAATTCTTCACGGAGGTTCATGATCTCATCGGCTGTTTTTATCGTAATTTTATTACTTTTCAACCAAGTATCCAGAAGCTCAGTCATTCCGTAGAAATGGTGAAAGTCTAAATGTTCTGTGTCTCCACAGATAAAGCACTGGGTGTCTTTATTATATTTAGATTTCGCTTTGTCTCTAACGTACTTGACTAAATCCCTTTTTAAATCCATAAATTCCTTATTAATTAAAATTATACCAAATTTTTACCTTCATGTCAACATTTATTTTTTTGTAGGTCAAAACTAAAAAGTACTTGCAGATGTCTCAAACGTATACAGAGCATATCTCAGAGCGTCTGACATATGACTCGCCATATTGTGTTTAGGTTTTTCTTTAAGTAAGTTAGGATTACTATCCCATTGGTATTGGTCTACGCATGATAATGCTTCTCGACATCTCTGATCTATAATCAAATTATTATTATCTATGATACCCGCTGCATGCCCGATTCCGTCTAAAACAGACTTTTTAGCATTGATTGTAGATATATCATAATTCTGAGCAAAATCAAATCTAGTTTGTTGTGCTGCAGAATCAATATAAATATAGTCAATATTATGCTTGTCTATTAATCTGCGAATTTCGGTAGCATGTTGTTCTGTAGTTCTTTCAGCGTCCATGTATTCATCTATAAGATAAAATTTTTGTTGATCCCAGTCATAGGCTATAACGCACAACGCAGTTGGATCTTTATACCCAACATCAAGTCCCGCGAATACATCCATATTACTAGTATCTAACTGACTAAGGTCTGCGACACACTCTTCAAAATTAAAATTCCAAATTTGTCCTTCATAAGTATTAAAGTCTGCCATGTATTCTTGAGCAAACTCTGCCTCGGACATTGCTTTTTTCGCTTCTTTGATATCATCATCACTAAAGCGAGGGTTTTCATGATAAGTTGCACGAATGGAAGCCCAGTCGTTAAACTCATTGCTAAATCCCCTGTGATAAAAGTCAGCAAACCAATTATTTCTTCCACGAGGGGTAGAAATAAATATTGCTTTACTATTATCTTTATCTAATGTGGGACGAAGAGCCACATTAAAAGCATCTTTACCATCAGCAAGTGCTGCTTCGTCAAAGATTATTAAATCGTAAGATCTTCCTACTGAAGAATCTACTTGATTAACTGAACCCATACGGATTGTTGAACCATTTGATAGTTCTATAACTTTATCTTTTGCGTTATCTTTTGTAACTTCCAAATCAAAGTGTTTAATTAAACCTCTTTGTAAGTCAAAAGAAATCTGGGATAAAGAGTAGTTGGGTGACATAATCAAAATGTTTGAGCCCGGCACGAGTGAAACAAGTTGTCCAATTACGTTTGCAATATATGTCTTGCCCTGCCGTCTAGAGATAGCGGCACATACAAATCTGTATTTAGGGTTATTTATAGCATTGATTAATGCTGTCTGTGAAGTGTTGGGGGTAATACCTAAAAGATCTAGGTACGAGTCAATAGGTAATTTAATAAACCTATCGGCAGTAGGAAAGTCCATAAAATCTTCACTAATTATATCTGTTCTGCTAACATCTAACATTAGTGTACTGTTCTATTTAATACTTCACCTATTGATTGCTCTGGATAAGATTCCAAAGCTCCTGTAGAGTCACATATACTTAAAAGATATAAATATCCCATGCATACTTCACTCATTAGTCGATCTTCTTCGACTTCTATCCCCTGTTCTTCAGCTTTTTTAGTAAGCAGGGACAGAGTCATACTGCAGGTTATTGCAATTCTATCAAGCCATTCTGCTTTCTGTTCCATTATTGATATACTATACCGAGTCCTAGTACTTCTGCGTGAGCCGCAAATACTTGATCAGTTTTATTTTTTCTAATGAAAGTTACTTCACCTGGTGCTAGTGTAAAAGATCCAAGTGTAGTATCTGCAGCATTTGCAACAGTTATTAATCTCATAGTGGATCCTGAATTTACTAGTCTAACTTCAGTTGAATCGTTAAATGTAGAAGCTGCACCTACGCTAGTACCGCACGCTGCTTCAACGTTGATTATCTTGAAAGACATCTATTTCTCCTTTACGGTTTTACCGTTCTTAGCTTTTTGCTTTGCTGCTAACATTGCATCTTCAATATCGACTTCTCCATCGAAGTTTTTGTCTTTACCGTTAATCATGTTCCAAACTTTAAAAGCTATTTCTTTTATTTTATTTACCATTTTACCTTATTTGCCCAGTAAGCTGCTGACATCTTACCCTTGGCGATATTTTTTGCGTGCCTTGCTTTGAAAGACTTTCGTTTCATTTTCATTCTACGAGACTCTCCAGCTTTTGGCTTGCCAGCTGTTTTGGCTCCCTTTTGTCCAAAACGTATTGTTTTAATTCGACTTCCGACTTTAGCTACAACAATGTGTGACTTTGTTCGGTGTCCGGGCGTACGCTTTGGTTTATTGAACCCCGATACGCCCGCTCTCTTTAATCTTGAATCCTTCTTACGTGTAGTTTTAGTTCTTCTTACGGCCACGTCTTGCACTCCTTATTCTTTTAGCTGCAAATGTTTTCACATTTGTAGGCTTTCCACCTACTCCTTGCTTCTTAGATCGTTTTCGGCTAACTGCCGATCTAATCTGTTTTTTTGTCATACGGCTTGCTTTTGCTGCAGGAACACATTTAGGGTATTTTCCTTTACCCGCTTTAGGCCTGCCACATTTTTGATAGCCGCCTCGTTTCTTAGGTCTAGAAATATCTACCCAGTTCTGTTTGAACCATTTACCTAATCCACCCCTAGCCACGACGATACTTACCTCCTGCTTTCTTATACATTCTTACAAGATAAGCATTAGCATATGCGCTGGGATAGACTGCAAACTTTCTTCGTGTTGCAGCCTTAACCCTTGCGTATAGTTTTTTATTAGTAGGTATATTACGCTTCTTAGCGGTAGGTTTTCTTCGTCTACTTCTTCTTCTTGCCGCCACGTTTTTTACTCCTCTTCTTGCCCTTTTTGGGCTTACAAGCATAGTGCATTACTTTTTCTTTCTTCTACGAATTGCTGCTTGCAGAGCTTTAGGCAGTTTTTTCTGAGCTGCTGTTAAGCCGCCCATTGCCTTTTTCTTTTTACCACCCTTTTTCTTTTTAGGACGACCTCTAGTCTTCCCATAAGTTCCTTTACCTGATGGCATATTATTCCCCTTTCCAACAAGTCCAAGCACCATATGCTAGACCTGCTACTGCTAATACTTTAGCTAGACCACCTGTAAACAGTACAAGACCACACACTACTATTAGTACTGCTCCGTCCCAACTTGTTCTTTCTGATACTCTTTCTTTTAACCAATCCATTTATTTCTCCCATTTGCCTTTTGGGCATGATGCCCTATTCAGCCTTGCTTTAAGTGGCATAAAACATTTACATGCTTTGCACACCTTAAACTTAGTATACTGATCACAAGTATTGCAGACTTTAATTCTGTTTTTGTGCATCAGTAGGTGAAGTAATCTCTTTATAGTAGACTACTACATCTTTTAATTCTGTAATGTATCGTTTTAATTCTTTCATATTAACAGACATAACTTCATAGTCAGGTACTGTCATAGCTAGGAAAAGCACTTCGCCTTCCTGCTGTTTAATTCTTTCTAGTTGCGCTTCCCAGTTAGTAGGAGTTATAACTATCCATTGTGGTACACCAAGATTAATTTCTCTAGGCATAACTGGTTGAACAAAAGTTCTCTCAAGTGGTTTTGCTGTTATCTCTACCTGTTTAGTTTTTGGTAGAAGACTGCAACTGGAGACCATCATCAAGATCATCAACGGTAGCGCTAAGTTTTTCAATGTCCTCAAATGCGTGTAATGTGCCATTATTTATTTTCCTTTCCATTTCAACTGGATTTTCTAGTATTTTTGCTGATAGTTTGTAATTTTTTATAAAATCACTATATCTGTTTAATTCTCTTTGAGCCGCTTGACTCTTTTTTGTTTGTTCTTGTAATTGAGTAGTCTGAAGACTAAAATCATTTTGTAAACTTTCTATTGCTGCTTCTTGAGTAGCAATTGCTCCTTCTAGAGCTGAGTTGTTTGCTGCTAATATTTGATTTTCACTGTAAAAGTAATAAGCAGCTACACCTAGTATTATACTTATTCCTATAAATAATTGGTTCATAATTCTTCTATCCTGTAATTAAGTCCTTCTGCTCCACTAATCTCTACTAAGTCTCCTTCGTGAGTTCTAAATTTTATAAACTTAGGATTCTTTTTGTAAAATTTCTTTACTATATATTCTTGATCATCTTGGTCACCCCAAGTATCATTATAACTAACTTTAAGTGTGTATCTTGGAAAAAGCTTAGAAACAAACCATAACCAAAAAGCACTAAGTTTAGCTTTTAAATCTTTCATTTACTTGAATAGTTCTAACCCTTCTTTTGCTTTTTCTTTTGAATCATAAGAGTGGATATTACCATTATTTTTAAATTTAAATTTAGGTCCACGAGCTTCCCAAATTACTAAGTCTTCATTTGGTTCATGTACTAAGATAGGCTTTCTAACTGGCATAGGTTCGAGCTCTTCTTGCATCTTTTTAGATACTGTTTTAGTTTTAGTAGCTTTTATGTCTTTTGTTTCGTACTTATTTTCCATTATTCAGGTCCTCCATTATGTAACCTTTGTTCTTTTTTACCTTCCCAGTTTTCTATTGCTTTCTTTATACCTGCTTCTGCTAGTACTGAGCAATGCAATTTTATTGGGGGTAACTCAAGGGCAGTTGCTATGTCCTTGTCTTTAATTAATTTTGCTTCATTTGTTGTTTTTCCTTTTAACATTTCTACAAATAATGTAGAGGAAGCTATTGCTGAACCACACCCATAAGTCTTAAACTTAACATCTAGTATTCTATCGTTATCGTCTAATTTTAAGTCTAGTTTCATCACATCGCCACAGGCAGGTGCTCCCACCATACCTGTTGCAACGTTAGGGTCTTTAGGATCAAACCTACCGACCGCGTGTGCAGAGGGATTATTCAAAACATCTTCGAATCTTTGAACAACCTTCTGCGAATATGCCATTATAAGTTATATGATAAAGTTAATGAAACATTGTCAGAAAACTGACCATCTTTTGCATCTTCCATAATCATGAGGTTAAGATTAGTTCTATCCCATGACTTAGCTATGCTTAACCCTTTCCAATTACTATCGTCTGGGAATCTACCATAAGTAAACCCAACATCCATGACTTTAATAAAAGGAACATTTAACATAACTTCCATATAGTCTTTGTCAGAATCATCTGTATCTACTGCGTATCCAAATCCTATTAGAGGAGTTGAAAAGCGTACAAAAGCTTCTTCGACCATTTCAATGTCATTATCGTTCCAGCGGTATTGTATAACACCAACGTCTACAGATAATTTGTCTGACATCTGAAATTTGTAACCACCATAAAGATCATACTCTAGAGAAGCACTATCGTCTCCGAAGTCTACTTGTGAAGTCCAAACTCCTCCGTAGAACCCTTCATAGTCTAAGTCTACACCAGCTTGGAGTGCTCCGCCACCTTGTGTTTGAGTTTGACCTCTCCACATGTAGTCAGAAGTATATCCAACATGACCATCCACACCCGCAAAAGCAGGTAGAACAGAAAATGCTAGTAATAAAGTTAATAGTTTTTTCATAAGTTTTTCCTTTTTAAGATAACATTCCTAAGTGAGCCATAATCAAACCACCCGCCGCAAGGAGTCCTGCTCCTGCTGCGCTAATTAGTATTGTTTCTAGACGGGTTATCGAGTCATGTAAGAAATCAAATCGTTTACCTGATCGCTTCTCTATTCCTTCTAATTGATTGAATACAGTTTTCCAGCGTTCAGCACAAATTGCTTCATGTGTCGTGAGTCGTCCGTCTATTTCCATAATACTATCGTGATCTTTGTCTTTTACCTCGCTCATGTAAGTTACCTTGTTGCTTTGAATATAAAATTCTATGTAGTAATTATACCAAAATTAGATACAAAAGTCAAGAAATATTTTTTACTTGGTGATTGTATATATCTTTACAGGTTCCGATTTTCCCTTTACTGTCACCTCATCTAAGAACTGATAGTCATAGCCATCCACCATACTATACTCTGATATAATTAAATCTGTAGAATAAGTTTTGCAACTAGATTCTAACCTAGCAGCGAGGTTAACAGCATCGCCAAGGACGCTATAATCGAACCGATTAGAACTCCCCATGTTACCAACAACGCAAAGTCCGCTATTAATTCCGCATCCTGTGTGAATTTCAGGTATTCCTTCATTCTTGAATATTTCATTTAATTCTCCTAAAGCCTCTCTCATTTCTAGAGCAGCTACTGTTGCTTTTCTTTCTTGCTCCTCTATGTCGAGTGGAGCGTTCCAAAAAGCCATGATGCAGTCACCCATATATTTATCGATGGTTCCACCATGTTTCATTATAATCTCAGTTTGATTAGTCAGAAATCTATTTACAATTTCCACAAGTTTTTGTGGATCGTTTTGATATTTTTCAGAAATTGGTGTAAATCCTCGAATATCAGAAAATAAAAATGTCATACGTTTTGTCTCCCCACCCAATCTCAGCAAACTTGGGTCTTTTTGTAATTTTTTAACTAAGTCCGGGGATACATACGTCCCAAATTGTTTCTTAATTTGTCTACGCATCATAAATTGAGTTATAAAACTCCTGAA